>Ga0307513_10007577_pt1 | contig 14030 bp, 10 predicted proteins | sample 15_EM_MG_FD_202174 | JGI IMG/M metagenome (GOLD analysis project Ga0307513, IMG submission 202174) | Populus trichocarpa ectomycorrhiza microbial communities from riparian zone in the Pacific Northwest, United States - 15_EM | ecosystem: Host-associated > Plants > Roots > Unclassified | place... | reverse complement strand
CCAAGCGCGCTACTTCTACGAGTGGGGCATCATCCACGTGGCCCTGATGGTCACGTCGCCGGCCGTGATGCGGCTGTTCAAGCGCTACGTCCAGCACTATTCGGTCAACGGCGTCGCCAACAGCATGTTGCGCCACCCGCTCTCCGACATGGAGTGGGACAACATGGCCGACCATTGGATCGAGACCTACGACGACTTCGTCGCCACCCATCACGTCGAAGACTATGTGCGTCGCATGCAGCCGCACAAGTTCGGCGACTCGAACTTCGTGCTGACGCTGGCCGAAGGGCGGGTCGTGTTCGAGCGGCCTGGTTTCGCCGCCGGCGGCGGCGTCAAGCTGGTTCACTTTCTGCGCCGCAAGCCCGGCGTGGCCGGCGAGCGCTTCAACGAACTCTGGCAGGGCCGGCACGCCGCAATGGTCGGCGAGCTGAATGACGGCGAGCCCATCATCCGCAAGTACGTTCAGAACCAGGCCTTGCGGCTCGAAGGAGAAGCCTTCAAGGGCTCGCTGTTCGAAAAGGGCGAGGTCGAAGGACATGCCGGTATCGAAGAATTCTGGTTCGACAGCCTCGACGACCTGGCCCGCGTGGCCCGCGATGAACGATGGAAGCGCGCGCTGGACGAAAGCGAATCCGAGTTCGTCGATCCGGCCGGCAGCTTCTCGATGGTGACCACCGAGCGTGTCGTCTACGACTACACCTTGGGTGCGGCCAGCAGCGCCGTGGCGGCGGTGCTGAACCCGGACAGCCTGGAAGCGGCCGTCTACGCCCAAGAGCTCGCCGCTGCAAAGGCGGCCTGAAGCTCGGCCGCACCGGGGTTGATTGCCTCGCGCAATCGTTGTTTGGGAGTTCAGATGGGCAGTACCGCTTTGCTTCGGGCTTCGTTCGCTGTTTCCGCGCGTTCCACCGGCAGGTTGTCGTTCCACTCTCGCTTGATGAGCTGGGCCATCCCGATGGTCGCGCTCGCAGGCGCGACGCCGAGCGAGGCGCAAACCACGCCGCTGCCCGAAGTCACGGTGATCGGCCGCAGCGGCCAAGGCCTGCAGCTGGACGACCCGACATCGGTGGGGTCGCGCACCGGCATCACGGCGCGCGAACTGCCGGCCAGCGTCGATTCCGTGAGCGCCGAAAAGCTGCGTGAGCGCGGCGACTATGCGGTTCGCGAGGCCATCAGCCGCACCGCCGGCCTGACCGACATCGCGAGTCCGGGCGACGGCGGGCTGTCGTTCTCCGCCCGCGGCTTCACCGGCAACAACTCGGTCGGCGTGGCCGAGGATGGCCTGCGTCTGGCGGTGGCCGCGGGCACGCAGACCTATCCGATCGATACCTGGGGCTACGAGCGCATCGAGGTGCTGCGCGGGCCGGCCTCGGTGGTCTTCGGCAGCGGCACCGTCGGCGCCACGATCAACGCGGTGCGCAAGGCGCCGCAGCGGCAGACGGCGGTCGAGGCCTTGTTTGCCGCCGGCGACCATGGCAGCGCGCGGGTGGGCCTGGGCGCCACCGGCGCTCTCGGCGAACGCACGAGCTACCGCGTCGACATCTACGGCCTCACCACCGACGGCGTGCGCGATCTCGGCCAGGCGAGCGGGCACAAGCTGATGTCGACGCTGCGCTTCGACCTGCAGCCGGGCTTGCGTGTGGACCTGATGGCCGACTACAGCGTGCAGAAGCCCGAACGCTACTTCGGCACGCCGCTGATCGACGGCCGCCTCGATGCGTCGCTGCGCAAGCAGAACTACAACGCCGACGACAGCATCCTGCGCTACGAGGACGAGCGCCTGCGTGGCCGCCTGACCTGGCAGGTGTCGCCGACACTGACCTTCAGCGACGACGTCTACGTGCTGCGTGCCGACCGGCGCTTTCGCAACATCGAGGAATACATCTACAACAGCGCCACCGGCGGCGTCGACCGCGACTTCTACCTCGAGATCCTGCATCGCCAGCGGCAGCGCGGCAATCGCGCCGAACTGAACTGGAGGCCCGCCGGGCACAGCCTGGTGGCCGGCTGGGAGGTCGGCCGGATCGACTTCCAGCACTCCAACAACTCGCCTTACAACGGCTTCTCCAGCGTCACGCTGCGCGACGTGGACCACGGCCTGTGGGCGAGCCCGGATCCGACCTTGCCGAAGTTCCAGACCGACACTACCACCCGGGCGATCTACGTCGAAGATGCCTGGCGCGTGACCGAAGGCGCCCTGCTGCTGGGCGGCGTGCGCCGCGACAGCACCGATGTCAGCCGGACACCACTCGTCGCCGGCCCCAGCGGGCTGCAGAAGCAGATTGCCGGCACGTCGGCGCGCATCGGGCTCACCTACAGCCTGGATCACGCCAGCAGTGCCTATGCACAGGTCGGCACCGGCCACGATCCGGTGACGAGCCTGGTGACCTTGAACCTGGGCAACCGCGACTTCAAGCTGACCACTGGGCGCCAGGTGGAAGTCGGCTTCAAGCAGAGCCTGGCCGGCAGCGTCGGCGATTGGACGGCTGCGCTCTATCGCATCGAGAAGAACGACATCATCACGCAGTCGCCCAACGACCCCACGCTGTCGGTGCAAGGCGGGCGCCAGCACTCGCAAGGCCTCGAACTCGCGGCGAGCCTCAAACCGGATGCACGTTGGCGGCTCGAGGGCAACGTGGCGCTGCTCCAGTCGCGCTTCGACAGCCTGATCGAGGACGACGGCAGCCCGGAAGGCGTTTCGCGCGCCGGCAAGCGGCCGACGGACGTGCCGCAGCGCACGGCCAACCTGTGGGCGCACTACCTCGTCGGCGGCTGGCAAGCCTCGCTGGGCGCGCGCTACGTCGGCAAGCGCTACGCCGACACCGCCAACACGCTGGTGCTGCCAGGGTACGCGGTTCTGGACGCCAGCCTCAGCCTGCAACTCAATGCGAGCATGACGTTGCGGGCGTTGCTGCGCAATGGCGCCGACAAGGCCTACGCGGTGGTGACATACGGGCCGACGCAGGCGATCTTCGGTGAGCCTCGGCGCGCCGAACTGGTCGCCGAGATGGCGTTCTGATCCGCAGGCGGGCGTGGCCATTCCCGGTCTGCGTCTGCTGCAGTGGGTTCATCGCTGGCTCGGCATCGCCGGCTGCCTGCTATTTGCCGCCTGGTTCCTGTCGGGCCTGGTGATGATGTATGTCGGCTTTCCATCGCTGACCGAAGCCGAGCGCTGGGCCGGCCTGTCGCCGCTGCGGCTGGCTGACGCAACGATCAGCCCGGCAGCGGCGATGGCCACGCTGCCCGCCACCGCACGGGCCGCGCCGCCGCGCCACATCCGCCTGGAGACGATGTGGACCGAGCGCGGCCCGGAGCCGGTGTGGCGCATCGTCGATGCCGCGGGCGAACGCCATACGGTTTCGGCCGGCGATGGTCGGCCCCTGGGGCCGACCTCGGCCGCCCAGGCGCAAGTCATCGCACGCGAGTTCTCGCGACAAGCCGCCGCGCAGTGGCTGGAGACGCTCGAGCGCGATCAATGGACGGTGCCGCAGGGCTTGAACCGGCTGCGGCCGCTGCACCGCATCGCCATTGCCGACGCGGCCGGCACCGAGCTGTACGTATCGTCCCGCAGCGGCGAGGTGGTGCGCGACACGACGCGCCACGAACGCTTCTGGAACTGGCTGGGCGCGGTGCCGCACTGGATCTACTTCACCACGCTGCGTGCCGAGCCGCCGCTCTGGCACAACGTCGTCGTGTGGGTCTCCGGCGCCTGCATCGCATCGGCCATCACCGGCCTCGTGCTGGGCGTCGTCCGCTTGCGCCTGCGCCGCCGCCGGGGCATCACGCCTTACCGCGGCTGGATGGCCTGGCATCACGTCGCCGGACTGGTCGGCGGCATCTTCGTGCTGACGTGGATCGCCAGTGGCTGGCTGTCGATGAGCCCCAATGGCTGGTTCGCCGACGACGGCGTCGACGCGCCGGCGCTGGCGCGGTTCCAGGGTGCGATGGCGCCCGGCGACATCACGTGGCCAGCTGCCGCGCCCGCCGGCACCTGGCGGGAAATGAGTCCGCTGGTGTTCGGGGGCCGGCCCTTGCTGCAATGGCGCGATGGCGCCGGCACCGCCATCGTCACCGACGCCGTCACCGGCAAGCCGGCCAGGCTGACCCGTGCCGACATGGCGCAATCCGCCGGCCGAATGTGGCCGGGTGTCTCGGTCTCGCAGGTCCTTCTGCTGACGCAGGAGGACGCGCACTGGTACAGCCACCACGACTCGCGCCTGCTGCCGGTCTGGCGTGTCGTCCTCGACAACGCGGTCTGGTTGCACATCGATCCGGCCAGCGGCCAGATTCTCGACAGCAGCACGCCCGACAGCCGTTTGCAACGCTGGCTGTTCAATGCTGCGCACACGCTGGATTTTCCGTGGCTGATCCACCACCGGCCGGCCTGGGACATCGTCGTGTGGCTGCTGGCGCTGGGCGGGCTGACGACGTCGGTCAGCGGCATCGTGATCGGATGGAGACACCTGCGCCGGCCTTCGCGCAAGCGCAGGCGTTCTCGGATTCATCCGACGATTGTTTGATCATCGAACTATTTACAATCATCGAAACATTGCATATTCTTCGTCAACTGCGCGCCTCTCCTCGACCACCATGGCATCCGACGACCTCCGCCCCCAGCTGTCCCACCTGGGCATCTACACCGATCACCAGGACGAGATGCAGGCCTTCTACGAGGCAGTGCTCGGGCTGGTGGTGACCGACTGCGGCGTGGCGCACAAGTTCAAGCGCCGGATCGTGTTCATGAGTTCTTCCCCCGAGCAGCATCACCAGTTCGTGCTGGTGCGGCGCGAGCCGGGCGACCCGCAGCGCGGCCCGCTCTTCCAGCTGTCGTTCAAGGTGGCCACGCTGAGCGGCCTGCGCGCGGCGCGTGAGCGTGCACTGGGCCATGGCGCCACGAACTTCCGGCCGATGAACCACGGCAACTCCTGGTCGCTGTACTTCAACGACCCCGAGGAGAACACGGTCGAGGTCTACATGGACACGCCCTGGTACGTGTCGCAGCCCTTCGCCGACGACCTCGACCTCGGCCTGCCGGACGCCGAGATCCATCGCATCACCGAAGCCCGCCTGCGCGAGATCGAGAGCTACAGCCCGGCCGCCGAGTGGAGCGCGGCGATGTCCACCCGATTGGCAAACCACCCGTACGCACGATGAGCACGACGAGCACGTTCGACATCCGCAAGACCGTCGTCATGGTCGAGACGATCCGCCACGACGGCGGCGCGCCGCCGGCTGAAGCGCTGCGCCTGGCGGTCGCGGCGGCGGTGATGGCCAACCCGTTCGCCGGCCGCGCCGACGCCGACCTGATGGAATTTCAGGCCGCGCTGAAGCCGCTGGCCATCGAGCTGTCGCAGCAACTGCTCGATGCCTTGCGCGTCGACGCCAAGGCCATCGAAGTCTTCGGCAAGGGCGCCATCGTCGGCACCGACGGCGAACTCGAGCACGCCGCAGCCTGGCATGCGCCGGGCGGCGCGGGCATCAAGGAAGTGCTGGGTGCGCGCGGCTTCGTCAGCGCCGGCAAGATGATGGGCGCCTTGGGCGCCCGGCTGCAGATACCGCTGGTCTACATCAACTCGCCCTGGGTGCGCAGCCACTTCAATTCGGTCGAGCTGACGATCCAAGACGCCCCCAAGCCGCGCGAGCTGGTGTTCGCGCTGGCGGTGGGCACCGGCGGCCGCATCCACGCCCGACTCGGCGGCCTGACGAGCGCTCAGGTCGAGGCCGGCGAGGGGCCGAGCTTCTAACGTTCACAGGAGAGACTTCGATGAAACTGGTGAGCTATCGGCTCGGCGAGGCCGTGCACTATGGCGTGATCAAGGGCGATCGGGTCATCGACCTGAGCACGCGGCTTGGTTTCGCGGGCATCGTCGGCTTCATCGCCGGCGGCGGCCCGGCGCAGGCGCAGGCGCAGGCGCAAGCGCTGCTGCAATCCGCGGCTGGCGACCACGACTACGACGCGCTGACGCTGCTGCCCGTGGTGCCCAACCCGGGCAAGATCCTCTGCATCGGCCTCAACTACGCCGACCATGTGGCCGAGGCCGACAAGAAGCTCGGCGGGCGCGAGATTCCCACGAAGCCGATGGTGTTCGCACGCTGGCCCGAATCGCTGGCCGCGCACCGCGGCGTGATCAGGCGGCCGCGCGTATCCGACAACCTCGACTGGGAGGCCGAGCTGCTGGTCGTGATCGGCAAGCGGGCGCCGCGCTACACGCCGGTCGAGAAGGCGCTGGAGCACGTCTTCGGCTACGCGGCGATGAACGAGGCCTGCCTGCGCGACTACCAGTTCCACTCGCGCCAGTTGACACCGGGCAAGAACTTCGAGAGCACCGGTGCAATCGGTCCCTGGCTGGTCACCGCCGACGAGATTCCCGACCCGCAGGACCTGGACATCGAGATGCGCCTGAACGGCGTGCCGATGCAAAACGCCAACACCCGCGACATGGTGTTCAGCGTGGCGCAGTTGATCGCCTACATCTCCGACTGGCTGCCGCTGAACCCGGGCGACATGATCGCCAGCGGCACGATGGCCGGGGTCGGCTTCGCGCGCCAGCCGCCGATCTTCATGAAGCCGGGCGACCGCGCCGAGGTGTCGATCTCCCGCATCGGCACCTTGCTGAACACGGTGCAGGACGAAGCGCTCAGCGATTGAACCGGAAGCGCCGGGAGACTGTATGCCCAGGACAACGAAGCAAACAACGAGTCGGACAACGAATCGGACGGCGAAGGACAGCGCCAAGCCGGCAGCGCCCGAGAGCATGCCGGTCCTCGACGTGCGCGAGCGCCTGCGCGAAGACATCCTCACCTGCACGCTCGCGCCCGGGCAGCGGCTGAAGTTCGACCCGCTGCGCGGGTGCTACGACGCGAGTGTCGGCACACTGCGCGAGGCCTTGTCGCAGCTGGTCTCCGAAGGCCTGGTGGTGGCCGAGGCCAACCGCGGTTTCAACGTGGCCCCGGTGTCGGTGGCCGACCTGCTGGACATCACCGAACTTCGCATCGACCTGGAATGCAAGGCCATGACGGCCTCGATCCAGGACGGCGACGACGAGTGGGAAGCTCGCGTGTTGGCCGCCTTCCACCTGCTGCAAAAGCTCGAAGGCGACATGCAGCGCGAGCGCGAGCAGCCGCTGTGGGCCGCGCGCCACCAGCGCTTTCATGAGGCGCTGGTGTCGGCCTGCCCGTCGCCGTGGCTGCTGCGCTTTCGCCGGATGCTGTTCGACCAGGCGCGCCGCTACCGCGGCCTGTCGATGAAGCACAGCGCGAACCCCGGGCGCATGGATCAGCACCGCCAATTGATGGAAGCCGCGCTGCGACGCGATGTGGCCGCCGCGTGCGCGCTGGCCGAGGCGCATATCCGCGACACCGCGAAGACCATCCTCGACAGTCTGCCCGGCTACGGCAAGCCGCCTGCGCGCAAGGTGGTGGTCCGCCGGCGCGCAGCCGCAACATAAGGCCCCGCATCGATGAAAGCAGTCCAGTTGACCACCCCCGGGGGGCCCGAGGCGCTGCAGTTCGTCGACCTGCCCTCGCCGGTGCCCGCTGCCGGGCAGGTGCGCGTCCAGGCGCGGGCCATCGGCGTGGGCCGGCCCGACGTGATGATCCGCACCGGCCGCTACAAGTGGATGCCGCCGCTGCCCGCGGTGGTCGGCAACGAGATGTGCGGTGTCGTCGCGGCGCTGGGCGAGGGGGTGGACACCTCGTGGCTGGGCCGGCCGGTGCTGGTCAGCGCGCGCGAACTCGATACGCGCGGCGGCTGCTATGCGCAGGAAATGGTGGTGCCGGCCGCCGCGCTGATCGCGCTGCCCGAGGGCATCGCCCCGGACGCGGCCGTCGCGCTGCCGAACTACCAGCTGGCCTGGGGCCTGCTGCACGATGCCACCCGGGGCAGGCTGCCGAAGAGCGTGTACGTGAACGGCGCATCCGGCGGTGTCGGCAGCGCGCTGATCGAGCTCTGCGGCCTGCTCGACATCGAGGCGATCGCCGGTGCGAGCTCGCCCGAGAAGCGCCGGTTCGCGATCGAGCTCGGTGCACGGGCGGCGATCGACACGCTGCCATCGGCCGACCCGGCGATGGCGGCCGACGCGCTGGTGCAGCCGGTGCTCGACGCCACCCAGGGCCGCGGGGTCGACGTGGTGCTCGACCATGTCTGCGGCGCGCACGTGGCGGCTCATCTGGGCATGCTGGCGCCCTTCGGCCTGCTGGTCTCGTACAACGCACTCGGCGGCCTGCCCAAGGCCGACGTGTTTGCCGCGCTGCGCGGGCACGCCGCGCACGCGCTGGGCATCGTCACCTACAACATGCACGCCTACGACGGCGAGCGTGGGGCGCGCCGCGCGCTGCTGCAGCAGCCGATCGCCTGGCTCGCCGCGGGCCGCTTGCAGCCGCGCATCTTCCGGCGCCTGCCGCTGGCCCAGGCGCGCGCCGCCCACGAGCTGATGGATGCCCGCGCCGTGCTGGGCAAGCTGGTGCTCGACCCGGCCTGATCACGGCCTGACGATCGTCGCGCCGCCAACCCTCCTTCAATGCCTCGCCCGCTGCATCAGGCCGGCCACCAATGCAAAGACCGCCAGGCCGAGAACGACAAACCCCTCGAGGCCGATGGCATGCGAACGCGGCACGGCCAAGGCCTTCTCCAACCCCACGATCAGGATCGGACTGACGAACATGCCGAAGAAGAGGCAGGACTGGAACGCCCCGGTGCCCACGCCACGGCGCGACAGCGGCAGTTCCCGCATGTTCCAGGTCACCATGGTCGGCAGCAGGATGCCGGCCCCGCAACCGTTGACGAAGCCCGCCGCCGTGAGCATGCCGTAGTCGGTGGCCTGCTTCATCATCAGGAAACCGATCCCGGCCAGCAAGGTGCCGCAGGCCAGTTGGTGGCCGACCTTCAGCTTCGCCGCCAGCACCCAGCCGAACAGCAAGGTGCCGCTGATGACGCCCAGGCTGTTGATGCCGTACGCCATGCCGATCTGCGACGGCGACTGGACCCCGATCGCGCCGTACAGATAGCCGAAGTGCACCGGCACGGTGAGGAACACGATGCCGAGCAACACGGCCAGCAGGCAGACGACGACGATGATGCCGGGCCGGAAGCCTTCCCGGTCCTGGTCCATCTCCTGTGCCGTCATCGTCGAACGCGAACCGGGCTCCCACAGGAAGGCGGCCATCAACGGCGCCAGCAGCAGGCCGACGACGAACACCGAATAGGGCGCGCGCCAGCCTTGTTCCGCGATCACGCCACCGAGATTGTTGAACAGAAAGGCCGACGTCGCCGCAACGGTCGTCTGCAGTGACATCAAGCGCTCGCGGCGCGAGCCATCGTAGTAGTCGCCGATCATCGTCGTGCTGATGGTCATCAGCACCGCCTCCAGGACGCCCAGCGCGCAGCGGCTGGCAATGATGGCGACGAGAGAGTCCAGAAGCATCGGCGCAATGCCGACGACGCCGTAGAGCGCCGTCGCGCCCACGAGAAGCCGCTTGCGACCGAAACGATCGGCGAGTTCGCCGGCGAAGACGCTCAGGCCGGCCATCATCAGCATCGGCACGGACATCGTCAGCGGCACCAGGAAGTCGGCGCCGGGCACGTCCTTGAAGTGCGCCTGCATGGCCGGCAGGCTGGGGCCGAGAATGGCCGTCACCAGGACCGTGAGTCCGCTCGTGACCAGCAGGATGGCCGCCTGAACCCAGGTGGCCTCGCGCCCGCCGATGACTGGCGTGACCCGCGCCGTGGCGGGAGTCGTGAGGTCCATGCATGTCTCCTTGATAGAAAGGGCCTTCGCGGGCACTTCGCGCGCGCGTCTCACGCACTTCGCACTCAGCGGCCCGAATCCCTCGAGGCTAACGATCGGCCGCTGCTTGCACCAATCGCGATTTCCGGCCGACCCCATCAGTTTTCCCAATGGGGGTTTGCCCGATGCTCAGTCTCGCGGCGCAGGCGGCAAGGCGGCGGCGTGTTCGAGCAACTTGTCGCGCAGCCACACGATTCCCGGGTCGCTGTCGCGGTAGCTGTGCCATTGCAGCATCTCCACGAAAGGCGGGTACTCGAAGTCGAGCCGCACGCCGCGCACCGGCAGCAGCTCGCAAGCTTCTTGCGCCAACCGCGAATGCATGGTGGCAATGCGCTGGGTGCCGCTGACCAGTCGAGGCAGCATCGCGAAGCTGGGAATCGCCACGTCGATCTGCCGCCGGCCCGGATACTTCTTTTCGAACCAGGTGTCGAACATCGGCTGGCCCTTTGTCTCGACCGCCACATGCCGCGCGGCGGCGTACCGCTCGAGATCGATCGCGTCGCCGAAGTCAGTGTTGCGGCGATCGGCTACCACGCTGTAGCCATCGTCGAACAGCCGGGCGGTGGAGAACCCCGGCGTCAAGTACCAGTCCGGCGCGATCAGGAAGTCGACTTCGCCCGCTTCCAGTTCCTGGCACGCCGACTGCGTCGGCTGCTTGAACTGCACGGTGACGCCCGGCGCGCAGGTGTGGATGTCCCTCAACACCTGAAGCAACAGGACGCTGATCACGTAGTCGGACGCGACGACGATGAAGTGGCGGCGCGAAGCCTCGGGGCTGAAGTAGGGTTTGGTGCCGAGCGCCGCGTCGATCTGCAGCAGCAGGTCGCCGACCTTGGTGATCAGGCACTCGCCGAGCGGCGTGAGCTCCGAGCGTCGAGCCACCTGGACGATCAGCGCGTCGTCGAAATACTCGCGCAGCCTTGCCAGGATGCCGCTCATCGCCGATTGGCTGACGTAGAGACTTTCGGCTGCGCGCGTGACGCTGCGCTCGTTCAACAGCGCGCGCAGCGCAGTCAGCAGGTTCAGGTCGAGGCGCTGGTAGCGCATGGGCACTTCTTTCGGTTGTCAATGCCCGAGGTGGGCGAATTGCATCGTGGGCAGCACGCGGTTTGCAGCGCAAGCCGGGCAAGCCCGAACAAGCGCGAGCCAAGCCATGCCGCCGTCAGCGTAGGGTCCTTCGGCGCCGCTGGCAATCCGCGACAACCCCTTTCGCCGTCACCACGCGGTGGCGCCGGCGTCGATGTTGAAGTCAGCCGCGGTCACCCAGCTCGATTCGTCGGACGCGAGATAGACCGCTGCCCAGGCGATGTCTTCGGGCTGGCCCAGCCGCTTGACCATGAACTTGGACAGCACGTGCTGCTCGAAGCCGGGAATCCTGGCCAGCGGCTCGCTCGTCGCCGCGCTGACCACCAGCGCCGGGCTGATGGTGTTGACGCGGATGCCGTGTGGCCCGCCCTCCATCGCCAGCTGCCGGCTCATCGCCAGCACCGCCCCCTTGCCCGCGCAGTGCGCCAGCGCCGGCGACAGCGCCAGCGCCATGCGCGCATTGGCCGAGGCGAAGTTGATCACCGAGCCGCCGCCGCGCGCTTTCAGGTGCGGCCAGGCGGCCTGGCAAGCGAGGAACACGATGTCGATTTCGCCCACCAGCGTGCGCCGCCAGTCGCGCTCGTAGTCCATCTCTTCGAGCCAGACGAAGGCGCCGAAGGCAGCCGCGTTGACCAGCACGTCGATGCCGCCATGGCGCGATGCGGCATGCTCGACCAGGCGCTTGACCTGCTCGGCCTGCGTCAGGTCCAGCGGGTGCAGGCTGTCGATCGCCAGCCCGCGCGAAGCTGCCGCGTCGACGGTGGCCTGCGCGCCGGCGGCGTCGATGTCGCAGCCGACCACGGTGGCGCCCTGCTGCGCGAACATCAGCGCGATGCCGCGCCCGATGCCTGCCGCGATGCCGGTGACCACCGCCACCTTGCCCGCCAGCCGATCGCCACGCCGGCCCGGCAGCGCCGGCTTGAACTTGTCGCTTGCCGGTGGCCGCGCGGCCACGTCAGGACCCGTTGCGTTGTTCATGCGCGGCGCCCCGTCAGAACCTGAATCCGGCATTGACGCCGACGGTTCGCGGGTCGGTGATCTGCACCCGGCCGAAGGGCAAGGACTGCGTGGTCTGCGCCTTGTTCTCCAGGTTCTTGGCCCACAGCGCGATGTTCCAGCGCTCGCTGTCAGGGGCATAGCTCAAGCGCAGGTCGGTCTTGTGGAAGCCGGCCTGCAGGCTGTTGCCGTCGCCGCCGGGCAAGCCGGACTCCAAGGTCACGCGGTAGCCGTCGGAAAACCGGATCTGCCCGCCCAAAGTGAGCGCACCACCGGCCAGCGACCAGGTCTGTTCCGCGCCGAGGGTCGCGGTCCATTCCGGCGTGCTGGCCACCTTGCTGCCGTTGAGGTAGGCCAGCGCGGGATTGGTGAAGTCGCCATACCGCGCCTTGGCATAGGTCAGCGCCGCGCGCAGTTCGGTGTCGGGCAGGACACGGTAGCGTGACTCGAGCTCGAAGCCGCTGTTGCGGCCGGCCCCGCCGTTGACCACGTACTGCTGGAACGACGTGGCCGTATCGCCGGGTACCGGCGACGGTGCAGCGAAGTCGGCGTACTGCACCTGGTAGTTCTTGTAGCTGTAGAAGTACAGCTCGCCGTTGACCTGCAGGCGGTTGTCCATGAATCGGTTCTTGCTGCCGATCTCCAGCGCCGTCAGCTTCTCGGGCTCATAGGCCAGCGGCGGCGTGGCCGTGGTGCTGAAGCCGCCCGCCTTGTAGCCGGTGGCGACTTGCGCGTACAGCATGGCCTGCGGAGCGACGTCGTATTCGACGCCGACCTTGTAGGAGACCGCGTTGTAGGCGCTGCTCACGCTTAATGCGCCGCTGTCGTAACCGACGACGGTCGAGACCGGCGTGCTGCGAACCCCGTACAGATAGGTCTTCTGATCCTTCGTGTAGCGCAGCCCGGCAGTCGCGCGCAGCGCATCGGACAACGGAAACGTCGCCTGGCCGAACACGGCCTTGGAATCCGCCGGCACCTGCGTGCCATAGGCCTCGAAGGTCGGCGGCGGAAAGGCGGGCGGCGATCCGGTCTGCACGTTGTCCGACTTGTAGGTGTAGCCGCCGAGCACCCACTTCACGGGCGATCGCGCGGGCGACGCCAGGCGGACTTCGAAGGTGCGCTGGGTCTCTTCCCAGGTGGAAGCCGGCAGCGGGAGCGCGTCGCCCGGCACCGCGATGCCCGAGATCAGGCTGGTCTCGGTGTAGCGCTTGCTCTTGGTCTGGGCCGGCAGCAGGGTCAGGACGCCGAAAGGCAGTTCCCAGTCGGCCTGCAGCGACGTGGTCCTGAAGCGCGTGCGCTGGGTGTCGGCCGGGTGCAGCGGATCGACCTCCCACGGGTCGCTGTAGTCGGTGCGCCAGTTGAAGAACGGCGGGCCGCCGGCGAACGGGCGCGGCACCGTGGTCTGGCCGTTGCCTTCGCTCTTGAAGTCGTCGTAGGTGGCGAGCAGCGACAGCGCGCTGGTGGGTTTGAGCAGCACCTTGAAACGCCCCGAAGTCAGGTCGGAAGCGCGGCCGTTGTTGCTGAAGTAGCCGTCGCGCGTCTCGCGCATCATCGCGATCCGAAATGCCAGCATGTCGCTGACCGGCACGTTGACGAAGCCGTCGACATGGCGCAGGTCGTAGGTGCCGAACTGCGTCTCGGCGCCGGCCTCGAAGCGCTTGCCCGGGTTGTTGGTGATCACGTTGACGCTGCCGCCGGTTGCGTTGCGTCCGTACAGCGTGCCCTGCGGGCCACGCAAGACTTCGACCCGCGCGATGTCGTACAGGCTGGAGAAAACGCGCTCGGCACGGCCGCTGTAGACCCCGTCGAGGTTGATCGACACGGCAGGATCGACCCAGTTGCTGTCGCCGTTGGCGCCGACGCCGCGGATGAAGACCTGGCCGCCCTGCGGTGAAGCCTGCACCTGCAAGGCCGGCGTGTCGGCCAGCACGCTGCCCAAGTCCGTCTGGCCCTTGGCGCGCATCTCCTCGCCGGACAACGCGGTGATCGAGATCGCCGTCTTCTGCACCGGCGCGCTGCGCCGCTCGGCGGTGACCACGACCGTCTGCAGACCTTGCACCTTCTCGCCCTTCACAGCTTCGTCGTTCGCTGGGGCGGCTGCACTCGCCGCCGCCGCGGGCGCCGCCGGCGCAGTCTGCGCGTGGGCCATGCCGCCCAGGAGGCAGG
>Ga0307513_10007576_pt1 | contig 14030 bp, 9 predicted proteins | sample 15_EM_MG_FD_202174 | JGI IMG/M metagenome (GOLD analysis project Ga0307513, IMG submission 202174) | Populus trichocarpa ectomycorrhiza microbial communities from riparian zone in the Pacific Northwest, United States - 15_EM | ecosystem: Host-associated > Plants > Roots > Unclassified | place... | reverse complement strand
TGAACCGCATCAAGAAGCGCGTCGAGGCGCGCTACAAGATCCCGTTCGAATACAGCGACGACGTCGTCAAGCTCGTCGTGAGCCGCTGCACCGAAAGCGAATCGGGTGGGCGGATGATCGATGCGATCCTCACCAACACGATGCTGCCCGACATCAGCCGCGAGTTCCTGACGCGGATGATGGAGGGCAAGCCGATCGCGGCCGTCAAGGTCGGCAGCGTCGACGGCGGTTTCAGTTACAGCTTCGACTGAGCCTCGTTTCAGCCCACCATCAACCCACTCAACCTGGAGAACTGAATGCCTGTCAAATGCAGTGGCATCCCCGGCGCCGTGTGCGCCAACGACGTGATCTACCGCGTCCACAAGGACGCCATCGAAACCGCGGCCGGGCGCGCTGACTTCGACCTCAGCTCCGCGCTCGCAACGCTGGGCACGGTGCTACCCGCGTCGGCGCAGGTCACGCGCACGCTGGCCGATCTGTCGATCTACAGCCTGTGCGACGACTGCTGGTCGAAGATGGACGAAAAATGGGGCAAGGGCGTGTACATGCCGATCCCGGCACGCGCCATCGCCGATGGCATGTTCTTCCACACCAGCATGCCGGACTACAAGGCGGTCGGCGGTGTCGCGCTGAACACGACCAAGATCAAGAGCACCGTCGTGCACGAGATGATCCATTGGACGGTGGCGCCGACGACCTCGGGCTTCCAGGGGACCGCCGCCAGCGGCCATGGCATCGACGCCACCAAGTGGGACGAGTGCATGACCGACTACCTGGCCCTGACGACCTACAAGAAGCTCAACTGGGGCGATTACGAGACCGGGTACAACAACCTGTCGCAATTCATGTCGACGGGCATCACGCTGTTGAAAGCCACGCCTGGGTTCAAGAAGCCAACGGTGCTGGGAGCACTGAAGGGGGTATTCCCCGAACTCGTCGACGAGGCCGACTTCAACAAGGTCGCCGACGGCATCGCCAAGCCGCTGTTCGAGAAGCTCGCGCTGCGTTACGTCAAGGACAACGCGATGAAGAAGGTCGACACCGACCCGGCCAGTTTCGTCGACTTCGTCAAGGCCGTGTTTCCCACCAACCTGGGAAGCAAGCTCGGCGACTACGGGCCCAAAACCTATTGACGCGGTCCGGCGACGAAAGGCAGGCAGGCGATGAACCACCACCGATCCGGCACCCGATGCGCCGCGCCTCGGCGCTGCCGGCAACGCTGCGGCAGCGCCTGGAATCGTTCTTCGGCGCTCGCCTGGGCCGTGCTCGATGAACTCGAAGTCGACCTGATGTAACGGGGCACTCGACCACCATGACGATCTGGACCATCTACAACCATGGCACCAACGCCAGTTCGCTGAAAGGCGCCGACTGCGGCGAAATCGTCAACCTGTTCGGCAACAACGACCGCCGGCCGCAACTGCGCGGCAAGATCATCACCGAAGGCGTCGGCTCGATCGGCGCGCCGCACACCATCGTGCAGAGCTTCCAGCGCGACGCCAAGAGCGGCGTCTACACGCGCAGCACCGAGGGCGAGCCGACCAAGAGCACCAACGCGATGAAGGGCGCCACCGGCGGCGGCGTGAAGGAAAACGTCGACAGCACGGTCGAGTTGATCCGCGCGCTGAACCTGGCTGGCTTGAAGCCCGAAGCCATCAACATGATCGGCTGGAGCCGCGGCGCCGTGACCTGCATCCGCATCGCCTACCACCTGTACCAGTCGCAGGACGCGAACCTGCGCAACATCCCGATCAACATCTTCGCGGTCGACCCGGTGGCCGGCGCCGGCCACAGCACCGAGACCGACGCGACCCACGTCACGCCGAACGTGAAGAACTACTTCGCGACCCTGGCCACCGGCGAGAAGCGGCGCTTCTTCAAGCCGATCGCCGGGCACCGGCTGAACGTGCAGGACGCGACCCAGTCCAAGGTCTGGGTGATCCCGATGCCGGGCCACCACTCGGACACCGCGAAGAACGACAACAACATCGGCAAGATCGTCTTCAGCCTGGCCTACCGCTTCCTCAACGCCAGCCTGACCCCGGTGCCGGCGATGCGCCACTACATGCTCGGCAACCTGGCGACCTGGAAGCTGTACGAAGCGGTGATGGTCGGCGACGCCAAGGTGCACGGCACCAGCACGCTGTCGAAGATCACGATGGGCGGCGTCGGCTACACGCGCAGCAGTGAGGCCGATGCGCACAACTTCGGCGAGTCGTTCTTTCCGAACGTGCACGCCCGCAAGGTGATGGCCGCCGCCTACCCGGTGACCTTCGACGCCTACTTCGGCGCCGCCAACGTGGCGCGGCGCAACACGCTGTCGTGGGCCGCGCAATACAGCCCGCGCATCGTCGCCGAGCAGAAGGCCAATGGCATGGCCAAGGCCATGATCGACCGGCTGCAGGCGCTGCCGGCCGGCAATGCCGCGCTGAGTGGGCCGATCGTGCCGGCGGATGTCGACCTGCTAATCGGCCGCCTGGCGTTGATCGACTGAGCAGCCGGCGCGGCTTGCCGCTGGCCTTCGAACCCACGACACTTCAGGCGTGAACCGAACCACCCGTTCCCCTCTTGGCCGCAGCGGCGCCGGCGCCACCATCGGTGCCCTTCGACTCTGGCATGCCGGCAACGGCGGCGAGCCTGCCGTGCGCGGCGGCGACCCGGTCGCTGCGAAGCAGTGGCTGGCGCCCTGCGTCGGCGACGACGCAGCGATGGGCGCGCTGCGCACGCTGGCGCTTTCGCTGGGCGACGGGACCGACTGGTCGCGCGCCGACGACCACCACCTGCTCGACCACCTCAGCGCGGCCGTGGTCCACGGCCGGCTGCATGCCGGCCCGGCCGCGCCGCCGCGGCTGCGCCGAATGGTGACGGCGGCCGCTCCGGCGCCGGCCCCGCCGCCACCACCAGCCAGCAGCGCGCGTGCTGCGGCCAGCGAATCGGCGCCGCCGCCGGTGGTGGAGACGACCTTCGGCTCCGATGTCGATGTGGCGGCGATGGTCGCGGTGCTGCAGCAGGCGGCGCAGGATGGGGTGCCGTTCTGCGAGGAATGCGCCAAGGCGGCGGCGCAGCGGCAGTCCGCCGAGGCGACGGCATGACGGGCGAAGAGCGCGAGCAGATCCTGCAGGCGCTGTGGCCCGAGGGCAGCCAGTCCAAGCTCGGCGTCTGGGCCGTTCTCGACTGCGCGCGCGACCCGAAGATCTATCTGGCGCTGCTCGAATCGCGGCTGGAGTACCGCTGCCTGTACAGCGGGAAGCTGCCGCGGGCGCTGGAGATGAATGCGCCGCATCTGGTCGAACTGTTTCCGAACAACCGGCTCACGGCGCGGCTGCTCGACGAAGGCTGGGGCCGGGCCTGGGGTGTGTTCCTGAAGATCGACGACCCGGCCAACCTGCGCCACCACCTGCGCAAGTTCCTGAAGGTGCGGGATGAAGAGGGCCGGCGGCTGCTGTTCAGATACTACGATCCGCGGGTCTTGCGTGCCTACCTGCCGACCTGCCGCAGCGAGGAGTGGCGACAGCTCTTCGGGCCTATCGACAGCTTCCTGATGGAGGCCCGCGACGGCCAGTCGCTGATCCAGTACACACGCGCCGGACAGCGAATGCTGGAACGTCGCATCGACGTCGCGCCGCTGTCCGTACCCTGATCGGCGGGCTCGTGGCGCCTGCCGGCGCTCAACGCGCGCCCAGTGAATACAACGCCTTGTCAGTGGCCAGCAGCAGACCGCCACCGGACGTCACCGCCGCTGGGGTGGCCAGGCGCTCACCCGGGAAGTCGAACAGGCGCGATCGTTTGCCGTGAGTGTCGTACGCAGCGAGTTGCTCGCCTTCGCTCACCAGCAGCATGCCATCGGGTGCAATGACCAGCCCGGCTGGCTTGTCGGGCAGATCGTGCGACCAGAGTTCGCGTCCGCTCGGATCGAGAGCCAGGAGCTTGTTCCGCGAGGCGACGAACACACGGTGGTCGTAGCCGATGACGGCGGGCAGCGGGAAGCGGTCCGTGCTCGATGGCAGTGTTGTCGCAAAGCCGAGATCACCGCCCGGCGTGATCAACCTCAGCTCGCGCCGGCCGCCGGTGTCCAGCACCAGATAGGCCCGCCCGGCCTCGTCGAGGCTCAGTGCCAGCGGTGTACCTTCAACCGCATAGGCGGCGCGCGGGTTGAGGTCGCGGTCGACGAAGAACACGGCCCCTTCAACCGCGAAGACGATGATGTCGTCCGAACGCGCCGCGACGATGCGCCCGGCCGGCACCTCGAGACGACTCGTGCGGGCGCCGGTCAGCAGGCTGCCGGCTGCGCTCTGGGTGTTCTCCGGCAGGCGCACCAGTTCGAGCATGCTGACCGGCCCCAGCGGCGCGCTGGGGGGGGTCGCACCGATCTGCTCGAAATTGCCTCTCGGTCCCGACGCGCCGGCGAGCAGCAACTCGCGGCCACGCCCCAGCAGGTAGACGAAGCTGGCGTTGTCGCCGAGGCCCGGCATGACGATGAACTCGCGCTTGCCGGTGGTCGCGGCATGGGCGGCAACGAAGCCGTTCGGGTCGAGCGAGTAGACGATGCCGGCCGCCCCGTTGACGTACATGGGCCCGGCGCCGCTGCGGCTGGTCGCCAGGGCCTGCCCTTGCGGGCCGAAGCTCTGCCATGTGCTGGACTGGACGACGATCGTGGCACCGGCAGCGAGCACCTGGCGGGCCTTGCCGGGGGCGGCCAGCTCGGTGCGCCACAGGCGTGCCAGCGGCACCAGCATCGGCGCGCCGACGCGGCCGTTCTGGCGCTCGTTGGCGTAGGGTTGCGCATAGCTCGGCGGGCCGGATGCCGCGGCGGGCGGCGGCGCAGGCAGGGCCGCGCGCCGGAGGGCCGTGATCGGAACATCGATCTCGTTCGAGTCGCGGGGCGTGGGCTGATGGGTGATCTTCATGCTGCTTCCCTTCACGGGCTGGATTTGGGCCGGCGCGGGCAGGTGCAGCAGGCACGAAGCCAGCAGCAGCGCCGTGGCCGCGCGCTGGACCACCTCACACCGCTGCCACGTTGCCATTGGGGATGACGCTGCGCACCAGGTCGCGGAGGTCGTCCGGCGCGACGTCGACCGGCGGCTTGTAGATGCCCACCATGCTCGGGAAGTGCAGTCCGAACTTGGCCGGCATGTCGTTGACGTCGGTACCGTCGAACTTGACGCTGCGCTTGGTCTTCATGCCGTCGAGATAGTTCGCCAGGGTCGTGGCGGCCGCCTTCATGGCCAGGACCCCGGGCGAGCGCCCCGTCCACGCGGGTGTCGGCGGTGTCGGCAATACCGGCTGGTTGGTGGCGATCCAGCCCTCGGCGGCGGTGACGATGGCACGCAGCTTCGTGACGCGTTCAGGGATCCGTGTCTCGTTGAGCGCGTGGTAGTCGGCGATCAAGGTGTCCATCGCGCCCAGCGCCGGGTCGGCCGGGGCTCGCGCCGCGCCCCCGGTGGCAGCCTGCCAGTCCACCAGCGTCTGGATGTTGGCGGCGGCGGCCGTTGCTGGATCCCAGTGCGCCACGGCAGCGACGTTGGACCAGGCCATCTCGGCCTTGAACTGGAAGCCCATGCCACCCATCAACGTCGCCGCGTCGCCGGCGTCCGCATGGTTCTCGACCAGGAAGCGCGGCGAGAAGTGGATCAGGCAGCGAGCGAACGTGTATTCGTTGGTGGCGCCGTCGTTGACCTTCCCCGTGGCGATGAACCGACCGTTCATCTGATCGCGCACCAGGGCCGACATGGCCGCGAGGAACCAGGAACGGTTGCCAACGTTCATCGTGGCCGGCATCGTGAAGGCCAGATTGACCGTCACGACCAGGATGCCGTCGAAGGTCGCGGACGCGCCTTTGATGACATGTTGCTGCAGCCCTTCGTCCGTGTAGGACTCCTTGCCGAGCGCATATGTGTACAGCGCCGCCAGGCCGCGTTTGGCCACGGCGTCGGGCTCGAAGCGCTCCTTGGCAGCGATCGGCCAGAACGCGTAGTTGCGGTCGGCGGTGGGATGCGGCGGCAGGCGATAGCTGTCGAAGGCGGCGAGCTTGACCTTCATCGGCAGCGTCGTCGTCAGCCGGACCCACTCTGCGCAGTGCCAGAAGTAGCGGTTTCGCAACTGCACGCAGTTGTTCATCATCGACGCGTTGGTTTCGGCGCCTTCAGTCACTCGGCCGTCGGGCTCGAACGGATCGCCCGGCAAGTGCCAGCGGAAGCTGAGCTGGCCGTAGGACTGGGCGCCCCACCGCTCACAGTAGTCGTCCTCGAGGCCGACGCCGTGGCCGCATTCGTGGGCCCCGACGAAATAGGTCGAACCGTTGCTCAAGGGCTCGTCGTCGCAGCCCTTGTCGGTCAGATTGCCGGTGCCGGCATAACCCTCGAACCCGGAACGGCCCGACGCGCCGGCCACGACGCTGCACGTGAAGTGGCTCTCGGCCTGCGGCAGGTTCTGGCCGAACCAGACGTGGTCGATCTCGATCGGCTTGGCCGGTGTGTCGCTGGAAAGCAATTTCACGCGCTGCGCTGCGGCGGCGCCGGAGTCACCAGTCTTGCCGTTCCAGCGTTTGCCGACATTGAAGACGTAGTCGGCACCGTACTTCGCGTCGGCAGGCGCCGTGAAGCCGGTGTAGGTGAAGTGCATGCGGAAATAGACCAGGTTGACGGCCTTCTCGTTGGCACCGTCGAAGTCGCAGCAGCGTAGCAGCGCAAAGTCGTAGCGGCCGAGGATCTCGGTCGATGGGGAGGCGTGGTTGTACGGAACCGGCCCGAACAGGCGCTGCGCGTACTCCGTCGACTTCAGCGGCTGGACCGAGAAGAAGGCCTTGTCGGTCCGCGCCGGGCGCGTGTCGTTGCGCGTGCCCGCTGGCCAGCCGGTGACGGCGTCCACCCAGCGCACCGCCGCGCGCGCGCCGACCACATCGGTGGCGTGCTCCGGCGTGCGCTGGTCGAAGACGTCGAACAGGTTGCCGCCCATCGCCACCAGCCGCGTCCAGTGCGGGTAGTCGGCGATGTAGTTGGCCTCCATCTTGATCTTGCTGAAGTAGCTGAGGTGCTTGGGTGCCGCCGTGTCCGGGTTGTACAAGCCCATGTAGTTCAGCCAGCGCCGCGTGCCCTTGGGCGTCGGCTTCTGCGGCTTGCCGTTGGCGGGCGGCTCCGCCGCCGGGCCGGTGCCGCCGCCGGGCTCGGTGTCGGTGCCGGTGAAGCTGTGCGACAGCAAGGCCACCCGCTTGGTCTTGTCCCACGGCGACAGCACCGGCGCCAGGTCCTCCTTCGTCAACACCATGTCGTCGAGCGAGAACACCAGCGGCTTGACCCGCGTGGTGTCCTTGACGGCGATGTCTTCGTACGGCCCCCAGTCACCGTCGGCGTCGGACAGCCAGCCGAAATACCCGCGCGACTTCCAGACCTTGGGCAGGTCGTAGTAGGCGAGACGCGCGGCGCTGGGTTTGTCGCGCACGGCCGCGTCGCTGAAGTCGACCAGCTTGCGGTCGGTCGCATCGGTGGTGTGGATGAAGGGCTTGGCTTCCTTGCGCTTGAAGCGCAGGATCGTCTCGCCATCGGGCTTGACCTTGTCGTCGGCCTTGGTGCCGTCCTTGCCGATGATCCAGGGCAGGCACATGACGCTCTTCGTGTCGTCGTCGCCCAGCGGCCACATGCAACTGGCGTCGGTGTCCTTGTCGGTCTTTTCGTCATCTTTCTTGCGCCAGCCGTCGACGATCACCGGCATCACCTCGCCGCTCGGCTTCGACGGGATGCTCAAGGGGTCGTCGCCCTTGAGCTTGCGGTCGTAGTAGGTGAAACGCAAGAACTGCCAGGCCGGCTTCAGCGTCAGCTCGACCGCCGCCGTGTCGCTGCCGACCTCGGCAGGCAGCGCGTCCAGGCCGGTGAACTTGTACTCGTCCTCGGCCAGGGTGGCGCCGCTCTTGATCGGGGTCTTCACCACGTCCCAACGCGAGTTCAGCAGCGTCCAGTCCGCGACCGGCAGCCGGAACATGCGCCCTTCCAGCTTCAGCTTGGCCAGCACCGCACCCCACAGCGGGTCCTTGCCGAGGGCCAGTTCCTGCGTCTTCGCGGCGCCGCGTTTCTCGCAGACGACCCAGGACACGCCGACTTGCTTCAGGTCGATCTTGAAGCTCTTGGCGGCGCGCACGACCTCGACGAACGCCTTGCCGTCGGCGGTGGCCATGCCAGCGTCGTTGATGATCACCGGTTTGGTCCGAGGTTCCGGCCCGGCCTCGAACACGAGGTTGAACTTGAAGTTCTTCGGGAACGGCCGCAGGTTGTCTTCAGGATCCTTGAACTGCAGCTTGAGGTAGATCTGGATGATCGGCGTGAGCTTGAACGTAACTTCGTTGGTCTTGCCCGGGGTCGGATCCAGCATCCAGTCCTGCGTCTGGTTGCCGTCGATGCGGTAGCGCTTCTTCGCCGCATCGCTGAGCTTGAGCGCGACCTTGTAGCTGCCCTTGCCGAGCTTCTTGAAGTCGACGATGCCGCTGTCGGGCGTCTTCTGGCTTGGTGTCGCGGGGGTGTTCCTGAGCTCGGTGGTCGTGACCTCGACGTCGATGTCCTTGACGAACTCGTCGACATCGGAGCGCTTGACGATCACGCGCAGCGGCGCCACGCGTTCCACCTGCAACTGCACCGAGGTGATCTGCCCCTTCCTGACCGGCACGTTGTCGACGCTGACGACGGCCGGCAGGCGGTACTTCTCGCTCAAGGTCTCGGACAGTGGGTTCAGGCCGATCGTGTACGCGCTGCCTTCGTCCAGCGGATCGAAGGACGCCAGGCCGGAGCCGTCGCTGTCCTTGTTTCCGGCGGCGGAATTCGACACCGAGACGCCGGTCACGTTCGCGCGCGCGTCGGCGTCATCGTGGACGTGAACCCAGATGGCGCCTTTCTGCAACGGGCAGGCGTGCATCGCACTGCCGATCACGGCGCCGGATGACGCATGCGGCTGCTGGCACGCGTAGACCGGCACCATCTCCTCACCGCAGACTGCACAAGGATTGGCCACTCAGCTCTCCAATGAAACCATCAGGCAGCCGCCGGGAAGTCGGGTTGTGGCGCTCATCCGCGTTGCCCCGGATCGAAAGGCACAACGATCCGCCCGCCTGATGTGGCCATCATGCGCTGCCGCATCCTGCCGGTCTTCAGCGCCGGCGGCAGCGTCGGATGAGCCAGCATGTCCAGCGCCCAGGCCCTGTCGGGCGACAGTTCGAAGTCCTCGCCGAAGGCGACCACGAGTTGCAGCAGCACGGCGATGCCGGCTTCGGTATTGACATGGCTGGTGCCGCCCCAGGCGATGACGCGCTCGACCAGGCTGCGCGCCTCGCGCTCGTTGTCGCCGCCGAAGCGCTGCGGGTGCTCCGCGATCAGCGATCGCACCATGCGATCGACGAAGTCGTCGATGCGTGCGTCGGACAGCAGCGAGAGCTGGGCGTTCCGGATCGTCAACATGGGCTGTGCCTCGGTGGCGAATCAGCGCGACACGCCGAGCCCGGCCAACGCAGCCGCCGGCTCCGCCACCGACTGCATCCGCATCACCGTCACCGCATTCCGATGCCGGTGGCTCAGCACCGGCATCAAACCGGCGTCGAGCAAGGCCTGCCCGCCCTGTTCGCCGAGATAGCTCTCGGCGCAGGCCTGCAACTCCTTCTCGCCATCCTGCAGATAGGTGTACGCCGGCAGATCGCCGATCTCGCGCTCGTCGCCGGGCTCCATCTCCCAGCCGTTCAGACTGAAGGCGCGGCCGATCAGCAACGCCACCGCCAGCGACGGGTTGCCCCACAGGAACTGCTCGTGCACCGGCGCCCCGACGACTTCCTCGAACGCGAAAGCCGAGATCGGATCGCTGCCCTTGCCATACGGCAAACGCAGCAGTACGCGCGGCGCGGCCAGGCCGATCCACGGTGCGGCTTCGCTGTGGCGCAGCGTGTTCCAGCCGGCGAGTGCTGCGGCGTCGTCCCCGGCCAGCGCCGGATCAGCGCCGGCGATGAAGGGGCCACCCGCTTGCGACGCGATCAGGCCCAAAGCGGCGAGCAGGCCGATGTCGGCATCCGACCGGCCGAAGCGGTACAGCCCGGCGATCAGCGACCAACCTTCGCCGCCGGGCACGTTGCGCCAGCGGTCGGCCAGCGCGCGGTGCAAACCGGTCTGCGCCAGTTGCCCCTGCGCGGCAATGACGTCGGCGAGCAGCTCGTCGCGGCTCACATCGAACAGATGAAGCTGCAGGTTCTCGTCGAGTTCGAGGCTCGCGATCAGCCATTGCACGCCGCGCCACGCCGCTTCAAGCGCCTGCAACGCCGGCTCGTGGAGCAGCTCGCGCATCTGCTCGGCGATTGCCGCATCGACCGCCGCCAGATAGGGCTTGGCCTGCGCCGATGTGTCTTGAACGATGTGCGGCGCGACGATGCGCTGGATCAGCGCGTCCAAACCCGTTGCTGCCGGCCCGGCCACCGGCGCCGCTGCCGCAACGGGCTTGCCGAGCAGCTGGCCGAGCAGGTCGCCGCCCGCCGCCGGCGGCTTGGCGCGCGCCTGGCGCAAGCCTTCGAACAGGTCCAGCCCTGCATACAGGCTGTCGGGATGAAAGTCGTCGAGGCCGCCGATGCGCAACTCGCCGGCCGGCAGATTCAGCCGCGGCGCCAGCCGTGCGATCACCGCGTCGAGGTTGTCGAGGTCGACCCGGTGCGTCGGCCGCTCGCCCAGCGGCGGCCGCTCGGCGGCCGGGCGGGCGCTGAAGTCGCCGACCACCAGCAGCCGCATCGGCCCGCGCCGCGAGCCACCGGTGCGGGCCGGCGCCGGGCGGCCGAGCTGGAGATCGAACTGCAAGCGTCCTGGCATCGCTGCGCTCCTGAAGGTTTGTGAAGCGGCACCGGTTTAGGGGCCTGCTCGGGTTGCCGCCTCTGTTGCTTTGCTTCAGAGTCGGGGCCTGACCAATTCTCGTCATCATGCCAGCCACGTCCGCCGCGCCCACCGAAGACGTTCTCCGACAAGCCATGCAGGATCATGGAGCAGGCAGCCTCGATGCCGCTCAGGTGTTGTACCAGCAAGTCCTCGACAATTCGCCGAACCAACCCGACGCGTTGCACCTGTTGGGCGTCCTCAATGCCCAGCGCGGCCGCCACGATGCCGCTGCCGAGCTGATCGGCCGGGCCATCGAAGCCCACCCGTTCGAGGCGATGTTCCACAACAACCTGGGCAACGTCTGCGTCGAGCGTGGCCGCTTCGACGAAGCCGAGGCATGCTACATGCGGGCGATCGAGCTCGACCCCGGCCGGCTCGATGCGCTGAACAACCTGGGCGTGCTGCTGAGCCAGCGCGGCCAGGCCGATGGCGCCGAGAAGCTGCTGCTCAAGGTTATCGAGCTGGCGCCCGATTTCGCCGACGCGCGCCAGAACCTGGCCAACCACTATCTGCGCGCGGGTCGCCTGGGCGATGCGATCCAGCAGTGTTTCGACGGCCTGATCGTCGCCCCGCGCAGCACGGCGCTGCGCCGCATGCTGGGCATGGCGTATTCGACGATGGGCATGACCGCTGAAGCGGTGGCGGTCTACCGGGCGTGGCTGCAGGTCGACCCCGACAACCCGGTGGCGGCGTTCCATCTGCACGCCTGCACCGGCGAGCAGGTGCCCGAACGCGCACCCGACGCCTATGTGACGCGCGTCTTCGATGCGTTCGCAAAGACCTTCGACGCCAAGCTGGCCGACTTGTCGTACAAGGCGCCGGAGCTGGCAGCCGCCGCCGTGGCGCGGCGCCTGGATCCGCCGGCACGTGCGCTCGACGTGCTCGATGCCGGTTGCGGCACCGGCCTGTGCGGGCCGCTGCTGGCGCCGTACGCGCGCCATCTGGCGGGCGTCGACCTGTCCGAAGGCATGCTGCACAAGGCGGTCGGCCGGCGCCTCTACGACGAGCTGGTCTGCGGCGAGTTGGTCGACTTCCTGGCGCAGCGGCGTGGGGCGTTCGACCTCATCGTCTCGACCGACACGCTGATCTACTTCGGGCCGCTCGACGCCGCGCTGGCCGCGGCCGCGGAGGCGCTGCGCCCCGCGGGCTGGCTGTTCTTCACGCTCGAGGCCCTGGCCGACGCCGGCGACGCGCCCGATATCCGGCTGCATGAATACGGCCGCTATAGTCACCGCCGCCGCTATGTCGAGGCGGCGTTGCAGCGCGCGGGTTTCGGCAGCATGGAAATCGAACCGGCGGTGCTGCGCATGGAGGCGGGCAAGCCGGTCGACGGCTGGCTCGTCAGCGCCCGCGCCGTCCGCCAGCTCTGAAAGAAGAAACCGAGGATCTATGCCGGAAGCGCTGCAGATGGAGTTGGTCACCCCCGTCGGTGACCTGCTGCGGTTCAAGTCGATGTCGGCGCAGGAGGAGGTCTCGCGCCTGTTCGAGTTCCAGGTCATCGCGGTGTCCGACGACCCGGATGTCGCGGCCGACGATCTGCTCGGTACCAACGTCGCGGTTTCGCTCGAAGTAGCCGACGACACGAAGCGCTGGTTCCATGGCATCGTGGCCAGCTTCGGCATCGAAGGCGTCGAGGGACGCGAATTCGTCTACCGGCTGGTGGTGCGGCCGTGGGCCTGGCTGATGACGCGTTCGGCCGACGTGCGCATCTTCCAGGAAATGACCACGCCCGACATCGTGAAGGAACTGTTCGGCGAATACACCAGCACCTTCGTCGACGAGCTCAGCGGCACCTACCAGCCGCGCACCTACTGCGTGCAGTACCGCGAGACCGACTTCAACTTCGTCAGCCGGCTGATGGAGGAGGAAGGCATCTTCTTCTACTGGCGGCACGCCGAGGACAAGCACGAGCTGGTGCTGGCCGATGCGTCGAGCACCCATGTCGCCTACGCCGGCTTCGAGGAGATCCGCTATCTGGAAGACGACAAGATCGTCGCCGAAGAGCAGGCCATCAACGACTGGCACATGAGCCACGAGATCCAGACCGGCAAGGTGACGCTGTCGGACTACAACTTCGAGACGCCGAGCACCGCCCTCAAGACGGACACGGTGGCGGTGACGACCCGCGCCCACGCCGAGAAGGAGCACGAGGTCTACGACTACCCCGGCCTCTACCCCGTGAAGGCCGATGGCGACACGCGCGCGCAGATCCGCCTGGACGAAGCCACGTCGCGCTTCGCCCGCTTCACCGGCCAGGGCAACACGCCTGGGCTCGTCGTCGGCGCCAAGTTCACGCTCTTCGAGCACCCGCGCGACGACCAGAACGCCGACTACGTGGTGCTGCAGACGCAGGTCGACATGCAGCAGGCGGGCTATGAATCCGGCGGCGACAAGGACACGCTGTTCCTGTGCCGCTTCGTCGCCCAGAGTTACGCCGAGCCGTTCCGCCCGGCGCGCACGACGCGCAAGCCCAGCGTCGCCGGGCCGCAGACGGCGTTGGTGGTCGGTACCGGTGACCCCGGCGACATCGAGACCGACGAACACGGCCGCATCAAGGTGCAGTTCCACTGGGACCGCGTTGGCGAGAAGAACGCCGAAAGTTCCTGCTGGCTGCGCGTGGCCACGTCCTGGGCCGGCAACGGCTGGGGCATGATTTCGCTGCCGCGCATCGGGCAGGAGGTGGTGGTGGCCTTCCTCGAAGGCGACCCGGACCAGCCGCTCGTCGTCGGCAGCGTCTACAACGCCGAGCAGAAGCCGCCTTATCCGCTGCCGACCAACGCCACCGTCAGCACCTTGAAGAGCCGCAGCAAGCTGGCCGCCGAGGCCGATGCCTTCAACGAGCTGCGCTTCGAGGACAAGGCCGGCGACGAATACATGCTGCTGCACGCGCAGAAGGACCGTTTCGAGTTCGTCGAAGGCACGGTGAAGTCGCATATCGGCATCGGCGACGGCGTCGGCGACGAACACCGCACGGTGAAGCAGCACCGCAAGGAGAAGATCGAAGGCGAGCACCACCTGGCGGTGGTCGGCCCGGTCAAGCAGAAGTACGACGACAAGTTGAGCCTCACCGTCGCCGACAACATCCAGATCAAGACCGACGCCAAGTTCAGCCTGAAGACCGGCGCCGACTTCATCGCCGAGTCGGGC
>Ga0307513_10007575_pt1 | contig 14030 bp, 12 predicted proteins | sample 15_EM_MG_FD_202174 | JGI IMG/M metagenome (GOLD analysis project Ga0307513, IMG submission 202174) | Populus trichocarpa ectomycorrhiza microbial communities from riparian zone in the Pacific Northwest, United States - 15_EM | ecosystem: Host-associated > Plants > Roots > Unclassified | place... | reverse complement strand
GGACAATGGGTGGGCTGGTCTACTCGGAGACGATCGAGGAAATGGATAGGGATTTGACCAAGGTCATCGAAGACTTCGACCGTGCCGTGAATGTTGAGGCCCTCCGCCTGGTCAAGGAGGCTGGTAAGACTCATTGTCTCTTTTTGGTGATAGCCCATTCTCATTGACTTTGTGTAGAGCAAGAGCTTTTGCTTGGGCGGCTCAAGTATGTCGAGGCCGGCTACGACTTGGACCGTCGCTGTATGGAAGGAACCCGTCAATCTATCCTTAACCGAGTCACGGACTGGGTGGAAAATCCACAAGACGGCAATCATGCACCATGGCGGAATACCTATTGGTTCTATGGCTCACCCGGAATCGGCAAATCGTCGTTGGCTCATTCGATCTGTGAAAGCCTTCACGAGCGAAAGCAACTTGCTGGAGCATTCTTTTGCCGGAGGGACGATCCCAATTTGAGCGAGCTCAGACATATCCTTCCGACACTTATCAACGCACTAGCCGGAATCTTCCCACCTTTTCGCAACCTTGTCGCAGACTGTCTTCGCAACGACCGAAATCTGACGTCAAAGACCATGAAGCACTCTCTCTTCCTTGACTTCATCTGCAACCTTCCTCGCCAACCAAAACGCGCTCTCGTCTTTGTCATCGATGCACTCGATGAATGTGGCGATGATCAGAGTCGTCCAGCCCTCCTGAAGGTTCTGATCGACGCTGCCGCACAGACTCAATGGCTCAAAATCATCATCACTAGTAGACCCGAAGACGATATTCAACGCTGCTTTGACGCTCTCACCCGGTCATCGCTTGTTTCATACGATCTGGCCAAAGATCAAGAAGCTAGTGACGATCTACGATGCTTCGCCCAACGCCAGTTTGATCTGGTGGCCTCGAAATGGTACCTTTCCACTCCTTGGCCAGAAGAGGCGCTCTTCGACAACGTTATCTCTCAGGCAAACGGTCTTTTCATCTTTATTAAGACCATTGTCCTTGCCCTTGAACATTGTGATGACCCCACCGAGTCTTTAAAGGCAGCCTTACAAGACTCCGCCGGTACTGGGTTGAAATCACTATACGGACTTTACTACAATATTCTCAAAGTGCGAATAGTGCACAGTAACGCCGAGTTTCGGCGGTTGATTGGCGTGCTTCTTACAACGGCACAGCACCGGCCACTCTGCGAAGAGACGGTTGCAGAGCTGGCAGGAGTGAAACCCAATCTCGCCAAAAAGTGGGTGGATGACCTCAGCTCTTTGCTCTATCGGGACGATGGGGCCAATGGGGGTATTCGTGTCCGGCATTTGTCAATTGCCGATTTCTTTCTCAGCGACGACTGTCCCTGTGACTATCAAATCGACCTACAAAACACGAATCTGCAGCTAGGCGTTGCTTGCCTCAAGACGATGATTTGCCAGCTGCGTTTCAATATCTGCAAGCTCGAGGATTCCCGGCGCGCCAATGCAGATGTTGAAGAACTCCCATCCCGAATCAAAGAGAACATTTCCGACTCTTTGCAGTATAGTTCTCTCTACTGGTCAACTCACCTTTGCTCCATTCGGGACAGTGGCGATCGGCGAATGCTGGAGAGCTTGAAGGAATTTTTTGAAGGATTATACCCATTATTTTGGATTGAGGTATTGAGCATTATGGGAATGGTTCCTATTGGTGCTCCAAGCCTTCGAAGGACGATATCCTGGCTCAAGGTAAGTACAGCCGAGCTTGCTGTTAGTTTGCATTTCGAGATGGTTCTGATTCGCTGCAGGATGCCGATTTGGCCCTTCCTGAGAGAATTAGGGACCTTTGCCGTTTCATCATCACGTTCCGCACCCCCATCTCTATCAGCGCCCCCCACACCTACATATCAACAAGACCGTTCCTACCCTCACAGTCACCTTTATCAACCATATTTGACACATGGTTTACTAAAGCCATCGAGATGGAGAGAGGGAAGTTATTGTCATGGCCAACGCCGCCATTGGAATGGATTGGACACACCCGTGCTGTCAATTGCATGAGTTACTCCCCCGATGGGTCCCATATTGTCACTGGATCCGATGATAAGACCATTCGAATATGGGATGTCGAAACTGGTGCTGTCGTTAGCGAGCCTCTAACAGGACACACTGACGTTGTGCAATCCATTGCTTTCTCTCCCGATGGACTGTACATCGTCTCCGGGTCCAAAGACGAGACCATACGAATCTGGGATGCTGAGACTGGAGCTGGACTTGGCAAGCCTCTAGAGGGGCATACTGGGAGTGTGTGGTCTGTTGCGTATTCGCCGAATGGGCGGCGCATCGTTTCTGGATCCAATGACAAGACTATTCGAATATGGGATGCCGATACATGTGCACCAGTGTGCAAGCCTCTCAAAGGTCACACTCAGACCGTGTGGTCCGTTGCTTACTCTCCTGATGGGCGGCACATCGCCTCTGGATCCGGTGACAACGCCATCATAATCTGGGATGCTGAAGTCGGTGCTGCAGTTGGCACACCTCTGGAGGGGCACGCTGACTTTGTGCGGTGCATTGCCTACTCTCGCGATGGGCGGCGCATCATCTCTGGGTCTGATGACAGGACCATTCGAATTTGGGACGCTGAGACTGGTGCTGAAGTTGTCAAACCATTAGAGGGGCACTCCAACTATGTGCGGTGCATCGCCTACTCTCCCGATGGACACCATATCATCTCTGGTTCGGATGACAGGACCATTCGAATCTGGGATGCTGAGACTGGTGCTGCAGTTGGCAAGCCGATAGCAGGGCACTATAGCTATGTGCGGTGCATCGCTTACTCCCCCGATGGGCGCCACATCATCTCTGGGTCCGGTACGAGGGCCATTCGAATCTGGGATGCTGTGACTGGTACCGCAGTTGGCAAGTCTTTAGAGGGGCATGCTAGTACTGAAAAAGTTCAGTGCATTGCTTGCTCTCCCGATTGGCGGCACATCGTCTCCGGGTCCAGTGACAGGACCATTCGAGTCTGGAACATTGAGACTGGTGCTGCAGTTGGCAAGCCTCTAGAAGGGCATACTGGCGGCGTGCTGTCTGTTGCTTACTCTCCCGATGGGCGGCGTATCATCTCCGGATCCGGTGACAACACCATTCGAATCTGGGATGCCGAGACTGGTGCTGTAGTTGGCGAGCCTCTCCAGGGGCACACTGATTGGGTGCAGTCCATTATCTACTCTCCCAATGGACGGTACATTATTTCCGGATCCAATGACGGCACCATTCGAATTTGGGATGCCGAGACTAGCGCTGCAGTTGGCAAACCTTTACAAGGGCACAATGGTCTTGTGGTGTCCATTGCTTACTCTCCTGCTGTACGGCACATCATCTCTGGGTCCACTGACGGGACCATTCGAATCTGGGATGCAGAGACTGGCGCTTCAGTCAACGAGCCTTTAAAGGGGTGCATCGGCTATGTGTGGTCCGTTGCTTGCTCTCCTGATGGACGGTACATCTCTGGAGGTGGTATGGAGTCCCTTCAAATATGGGATGCGGAGACTGGTGCTGCAGTCGGCGGGCCTCTAGAGGGACACACTAGATATGTGTACGCTGTTGCTTACTCTCCCAATGGCCAGAATATCACCTCCGGATCTGTGGACAGTACCATTCGAATATGGGATGCGGAGACTGGTTCGGCGGTTGGGGAGCCTTTCAAGGGGCACGCTGGTATTGTGCACTCGGTTGCTTATTCCCCTGACGGACGGCATATTGTCTCTGGATCTAATGACAACACCATCCGTGTGTGGGACTCACGTCCACACGTTTCCTCTGGTAACCCAAACCATCCTGATTTTTATGCACAGCCAGACTCCGATGGTTGGGTCAGGGATCCAGAGGATGGCTTAGTATACTGGGTACCCTCAGACTGTCGTACAGGCCTGCATCCGCCCGCTGACCAGGTAATTCCTCTGACATCTCATGTCCGATCAGTTTCTCTTGGCTTTGAGGACTTTGCCTATGGAACTTCCTGGACCCAAATATTCAACAGTGTACAGTCCTAGCTATCATTTCCTTTGAACTCTGTACTTGTCGGTTGGTCTTTAGTTTACGCAGTTCCAAATTCTTCCCCCTTACGCTTCACACAAATTGGTCTGATATACATCTTTGATAACACGCTTTTCTCCGCTTAACGATTAAGAAGCATGGCCCTGTGAGGCCGAAGACAGAAATTCTTTGTACCCGCCGGATGGTTTGCTAGGTTCCGTTGTGGCTACAAGATTGAGCCCCAGCGAGCGAGCGAGCGATGGACTATCGAGGAGCACGTAGCACGAGGAAAGCGATCAAGGCGGAGGAACACGCACTGAATAACCTCTAATGAAACAACGGGAACTAGCAGTACGTCATGTGCACAGTACAGGCAGCCGTAGCTTAGGAACCTGTGGCGTTCCTCTGGACGGGAAATTGGCCATGGTAAGTAGTCTCATGGTGATGCCCAACTGTGATTCTGCTTGACGAACGCCTTGCCGTCGTTTGAGCCATCTTCTACAAGAGTGGTGAAGACGAGGTCTAGAATGCATGGGAGGGTGGTCTCACAGGTCGCTAGGAATGTCGGCAGCGGGGAAGGGTATAATTTGATCATCGTGAGTGGGAGTACGAGTGACAAAGTGAGTAGACTAATTGAGACTAGTCATCCTGATTGGGAAGGGGGAACTGGGAGATTGGCCTGGTCGGCATCGTCGGGACTGTCTGATGGGCTGGTGATGGGCGACGATGCAGTGATCGATGATGACAAGTGGGTCGACACAGAATATCGTCCGCAGACTGTAAAGGGTCGATGGTCACTCAGGAAGAAGGCCAGAGGAGAGGAAGCAATGCTACATACGGTTATGACAAATTAAGTGAAGCAAATATTGCAAAACAAGTTAACAACCGTTGCGTGTAACACTCTATAGTTCTCACGAGGTGAGTGTTTTGCCATCCAATGTTGATTTCCTTCGAGGCGTCACCAATGAGGCGAAAGCTTGGGTGAAAAGCGGGGCGAAGATCGAGTCCTTTAACATACCACCAATAACCTTGAGGGGTATGTCAAGGTGAGGGGCTTATTGGCATGAGTAAGAAAGGAGTGACAACTGAGGGTGAGGAATGGCGGGGACGAGGAGGTTAATATACATACAACTAGAGCGCTTGTACACAGCACTTTGGTGTGGAGAATGGGGAGGGATATTAATGCGTGCTTACTGGCTGTGGCGAGAGCGCACTGCAAGGAACATAAGTGGTAGAGGGCAATGGGAGGTACAATGATCGCTTTGATTTCTTCTTGATAACGTACAGCTGTTCTACCGGCCACCTTGATACCTCCATCCTGTTCTTGAACGAGCACCAAGTAGTGGATTACACCTATCTAGCATTCCGGTGTTGATCCTTGGAGCTCTTGCATTCGCTGCTCCAATACCTCTTTCGTAGCCTGCACAATGACCTCCCATTCGACACTATGCAGTCTCGTCTCAAACTCCTCTTTGCTCTCCCCCTCTCGGAACGGTATCTCCCTCGTCAATATCGGCTGCCCCGCGTCGACCTGTTTCACCACTCGATGCACCATCACGCCCGTCCGCACTATCTTCGCCGCTTGGTAGTCGTCCCATGCGCGATCAAGAGCATGGGCTCCGTCGTACTCCCCGGGCAAGGCAGGGTGAAGGTTAATCACGGGCACTGGTCGAACCAACCCCTTATCGTCTGGGATACCTGCATCGACCACACCATTCAATATATCCAAAAATCCGTCTCCAAACACGTGCATCCAACCAGCGAGGACGACCAGATCCGGTTTCGCTTCGAGAACAAGGCGTGCGATCTCCACATCGTAGTTGCCGCGCGTTTTGCCCGGGTTGGATTTGAGAAACGGCTGTAGAGCAAGGTACGACGTCGGGATTGGAGGAGATGCGGATGCGGCGCGTTGTAGGCCAAATGCGGCCTTTCGGTTTGAGAGGACCAAAGCGATCGTTGCGTTGTTGGGAAAAGTGGGCTGGGCGTCGATGAGGGCTTGGAGATTTGACCCTAGAGGTTAACAGTGAGAGCGGGCGTATGGACTGGAGCTGGGAACAGACCTGAGCCCGAGATCAGAACGACGACGCGAAGGCCGCCTTGAGCGCCATTAGAGTGGTTCCGGGTCGACTAAGGAATAATCCCTACTATTTTCCGAATTGTATAGGTGCGGTGTGGTGCTCATCGCATTGATCTAACTGCGATGTGGCAGCCTCCAAAGTGACAAGCAAATATTTGTTTTCGACTTGAACTCGAAGTCTTCCGCCTTTACCACGAACCATCATCACAATTTCACCAATTGTACCCAAATATTCCAAATGGCCACTACCCAATCCATCCACATGGGCCCAGAATGGATGCGCGCTCAACCAGTCTCGCAGACGACCATTAATCCACCAGCTAAAAATCCTAGCTCGCAGCAATCGTCTCTTGGTATTGTACCCAATGCTCTCCGTCACGCGGAGGGGTTGAAGACATCTGCAACCGCTGCAACTGGGGCGAATTCCGAGCGAGGCGCGCTTGTGTCTGCGCCAACTGCCCAAGCAGTATCTGCGAACGGAACTTCTGTCTCCGGTGAGTGGAGTGAGCTTCTGTGGTAACCCCTTTCGTGTGGTTGCCGTTCACGCGCTAACCATGCGGGCTTATTCTTTGGCGACGGATCGCCCCAGCTTCCCCACACTCCTTTCCCTATCCCAAGCAAGGAGTAACTACGTAGATGTTGCGCGTAGTGTCATCTTTGCAAACTCGACCGCAGCCCGTCCGCCGTAGACGTCCTCCTTGTCCGAGAGGCTGGCGGGTGGCGCTTACCACTGCTCCTATAACAACTGGAGGCGGCTCTAGGCCACAATGGGCGTATCTTATCATGTTTCTGAGGTTCTTGCGCGTCCCATGTGATCATGCTTGTCGTCACCACAGCGGACGCGGTGGGCGTAATCCCAGTGGCACCAACTTTTCTCTCCAAACCCAACCCAACAGCATAAACTAACGTATATATAGGTACCACACCAGCTATTCCGTACTCATCCCTCCTCAACTCGGGCTCAAGTCACCAAATGCATAAAACCCCGGAGATTCTCGATGGGGTTAACCAAGATCCCTTCCGTTACTCTCGTGATCAACTTGTATCTATATGGAGAAACGGAGCGACCAGTCACGGTGGTCCCGGATGGACGCTTGGTATCGAAGTGGAGAGATACGAGGGAATCGTGCTAGACTTCGAGGGCATGCCTGCTTGTTCGAGGGAGCTAACAGATGCTGAGCAAAAGGTACCTTCACTTAAATCATTCCTGTGTCTTAGTTCTGACTTAGCCCTCCGACTGCAGTTGTATAACCAAGCCTCGCTGAATTCACGCAGACCATCTATATCGCACATGCTCTCTGAACACAGGCGTGATGATCACGTTCGCCGCGGGACAGCGCTGAATGGAGATGGTAGTGAGTCTACCGGCTTGGGAATTTTGGGTCGACGCGGAACGGGGGATGGATTGTCGCTTGCCACGGGTGGCAAGGGATTCGGGAGCTTTGTAACGAACGGGCCACTTAGTCCGATGAAGGATCGGTTTGTCAGACGAGGTTTGTCCTTGTCAACTTTCCCATTTTCATTCGACCCGCGCGCTGACATTTTGTGAACAGATGCCAATCAGACGGGAACGACATACCGACCCAGACAGTCTTCAGTTGGTACAACTGGACTTACGGGAGATCGTGACGTCCCGTTGCCTTCGCCCCGCGCGCCTGGCGCCTTCAACTTTGGAGGCGGGACGTCCTTCCCTGTGCTCTCTGCTGGGGATGGGTGGGGAGGAAGACGAAAGACTGGGGCTTTGTCGGATGTTGGAAGAATAGCGAGTCAACGTGACAAAATCCGGGAGGGTGACGAGTTCGCCCAACATGACAGTCCGCAGAGTAATCAACAGCTCGGTGGGACAATTGAACATGTCACTTCAGAACCAGAGGAAGTCAAGGAAGACAACGTTGAGAGTGCTTCGTTGGACAACTGGGAAGACGACTCCGAGATCGCGGATGTCGGTGCCGACGAGAAGGTCACCAACGGCAACGGTGGTTCCCCATCCTCGGTTCTGGCAAAATCTCCCGCCGGTCTTGAGATCGATAGTACCATTGGTGTCAACGGACATACATCAAAGCAAGCCACACCACCACCACCCGATCCCGCTACTGTCAAATGGAGCTATTATGATGATAACAAGAGCCTTCAAGGTACGTTCTGATCCCAGTGTAGGAGCCTCCGCGGGTCTAATGCAGCATACAGGTCCCTTCACCCCTGATCAACTCAAACAGTGGAACTCGTCTGGCTGGCTACGCCCAAATCTGATCATGCTCCGCACTGAATACGACAGAGGCACCTTTCGACTATCCGATTGGCAAGCTATGGCTGCGACACGCGGAATCAAGGCAGAGGAAATGTTCTATATCTGGCATGCGCCCATTACCTCGGCAGCCGACCTCCTCCCTCTCCCGGTAGCACCGCAGAAAGAAGAGTCTAAACCACCCTCGATACCTTCGGCACCTGTAAGCTCCGTAGCACAGTCGGACATTGGTTCACCTGCGAGGAGTGTCTTTGCTGCAATTACTTCCGCCAATGCACAAAGGCCGAGCAATATCAGCTTGCTCTCCGGCTCAAGAAGCAAGCCTCGTGCGAATGAGGTGGACTCAAACTCAATTCTCAACCCTTTGTCTCCCGCACGTGTACAAGCCCACCCTGGGACCGTGGACGGTTCCTCTACCGGTAGTCCGGCAAGTATAAACGTTAGCACCGACAGTGTACTCGGGGCTGGGGGCATCGGGAACGGTGGTGTATTTGTAAGAGGGCCCGGAACGATCGGGTCCACCGTCTCCTCAAACCAGTCTCCTTTCTCCAACTACCATCCCACTGCTAGTCGCTTCGGTACTGCGGACCCGATGCACGCCTTCGGCGGCGGGGGGCTTGGATTTGGGAATGGATTCGGTGGATTTGAAGACGCACTCGCGCATCGGGTGTCTTCTGGTTCTTATACCCGCAATTATGACCACTCTGCTGTTACTTCCCCCCACCAGCCTTGGAGTCAGTCAGTCGGCGCTAGCACGCCTGCGAGTTATGGAAGGGCGGCGGGCACATTCGGAGGACGTAGGTCAGAGAGTCCTATTCCTGGTGTTGGAGCACTTGGCGGGGACGTCTATGATGTTACAGGTAGCAACAGAGGAGTTGATTCAATTGGCTTGGGTATTGGGTTACAGCAGCAGTCTCAACGCTACGTCTCTCCTTTGCCCCCGCCTCACGAACAGCAACTCCGGCGATCCCAGGGTATGTTTGGACCTTATCCGACCCAAGTCATCGGAGCACCAGTGCCAGCCACCCAACCACCGGCACCCCTTCCTATCCCACCAGTTGTGAAGAATGATGAAGAGGTGATGAACCGCCCTAAGGGTCCACTGGATCAAGAACTCATCCCAACTATCCTACCCAATTCGCCTGTCAACCCATTTCCTGAAGGCTCTCTCATCCAGAAGCCGAAAGCCCAACCGCAACCGCAAACTCAAACTCAAACTCAGCCACCCGGACAGGGGGTCGCCGCTCCAGCGCTTGTTCCACCTACTCCCGCTCTGGCCCCTGCACCCAAGGGCACATCTCCTGCCTTCGCTGAAGTTGATAACTCTAACCAACCTTTTACTCAAGTCAAGAACAAGAAGCACAATAATCCGCCGTCTCAGCTAGCGCAAGTCGCTGCGCCTGCTCTCCTGCCATCCGCCCCTGCAAAAGTTGAACACGCCCCGAACATCCCCCCTACCAATATCACCGTGAATTTTGCTTCTCTCATCACCCTTGCTGTTCCGTCTCCGTCTCCTGTCCCTGCTCCAAAGACCGCTTGGGCTACGCCTACCACCAAGGACGAAGCAACCAAATCTCTGACATTGAAAGAGATCCAAGCAGCCGAGGAAAAACGTGCAAAGGAAGAAGCTGCTCGTCAAAAGGCTGCTGCTGCCAGCACTCTTCCGGCCCCAGCCAATATTGTTACATCCGGTAAGAGCGACGAAGTTGAAATCTTGACTTGGGGGTTGCCAACCTCCAAAGCTGGTTCGCGACCGAATGCCACTCCCACACCTTCTGCCGGTGGAGGGAAAGACGCACCATCCAACGGACCTGTGTGGGCGACAGGGTCGAAGGGAGGCATTTCCGCTGGCGCTCCATCTGCGAAGAAAAGCATGAAGGAGATCCAAGAAGAGGAAGAGAGGAAGCGGAGGAGGGAGAAGGAAGCTAATTCTACCACTGTTGCAAAGAACGTTACGGAAAGTAACAGGTCTCCCGCTCCCACTTCAACCACCACGGGAAGTGCATGGTCTACTGTTGGCGCTGGAGGAAAGGTCACCTCCCCTCCCGCTCCTCGACCAACTGGACTCGCTGCATTGCCTCCGAAACCAACGGCTGCAGCTGCCGCTGCAAATCGTCCATCCACTGCCCCAGTACCACTATTCAGTACCGCTGCTAGTGTGGGCATGCCTATACGTAAGGTCACACCATCACCCGCTAGTAAGCCTGCTGTAGTCCTTGCGAAGCCTGTCGAAGAGCCGCAAGAGCCGCCCGTGAGTGCGGAGACCATGCGGTGGATGAAGGACACGCTACAAAGAGGGTTAAAGCCAGGCAGCAGCGGTATGTATATCTTGCTCTGCACACCATCTAGCTAATTACCCCTTCCGTAGTGGACGTCATCGTCAGCATGGTGCTTTCGATCCAGGAGGAAGAATTCATAGCGGATATCATTTACCAGAGTAGCGAGACTATGGACGGACGCCGATGGGCAGCTGAATTGCTGGGCAGGCGGAAAGCTGATACAGCCAGCACATCTTCGGCAAGTGGAGTTAACGGAAGGGCCGGATCGACGTTGGGGGGCGTGGCAGAGGTGCCCAAAGCTCAGCCTAAGCAACCGGCACAAGATTCTGGGTATAAAGTAGTGAAGAAGAAGGGCAAAAGCGGGAGGGCGTAAAAAACCCATTTGAGTGTATCTTCACGGATAGTGTATTCTTGCTCTTCTAAGCAGCGATAATGCAGAGGTTGTTTCGAGGACCAGGGGACTGGTTCGAGACACGAAACAATTTTATTATTAGCGACATCGAGAGAGACACAGACAATTCCAAACTTCTATCAATTATCACGGCCACAGTAGTCGGGGCCATACAGCAGATCGCAGATCCAAGCTAGAACGACATCCTAGGGGTATAAGGGACATTGGGACCAACGATGTTCTTCAATCGATACCAACCACATCCTTGATGAAGACCTCAATAGACTGCCTCTTTCCATCAATTAGGTTGTAAGTCGTTGTTTGTGACTTCCCCAGCGCCTCGTCCTGCTCCTCCGTTAAGTAGACTTTCCATTCTCGCGGGCCAACTCGCCATGCATCCAGCAAGATGCATGATAGGCCAGGAAAGCTACCCTTCAATCGAATACATACGTCTTGAAGGTGTGGTACGTGTTCAGCAAGATCCACCAACCACCCATCAAATAAATTTGGGCCTGTGTGAAGGACCGCTTGGTGCTTCAAAAGCCCAGCGGGCTTGGAGTGAACCTGGAAGTCCAGAGTGCGGAGGTTTGGAAGGTCCAATAGAATCGCGTGGAGCTCGTCGTGCTGAAATTATCGATGGTTAGTGAGAACGTGAGTGAACGGCCTAGAAAGGGGAGAGTCCTCACCTCAAGGTGATTATCCACCCAAACCCTGAGTGGCCCGAGAGTACGGCACCCTTGGAGCGTCCTTCGGAACGCACCGTGAGGGCTCTTCAGGAATGGCCATGACAAAACACCACTAAGCGAGCGGAGTCGAAGTTCCTTCTCCCCAAATGCTTGATTGAATTCCGCTTCCGTCCAGCTGCTCGTGTCAACGGACAGTTCCTCAATGGACCGATTACGCAAGAGGGTAAAGATCGCACTGTCTGGGCCACAAGTCGGACCAAACTGCAAGCGGCAAAGCTCTGGAAATAGCTCTGGTGATACCCAATCGTGGCAGTCGATATCTGGCGGAGCACCAGAAATTTGAAAAGAGCTCAAGGTCGAGAGGCGGTGGAACGCTGCCGGCACTCGCCGAAGGTCGGAGGAATGTTCTTCCCCGGCCCCATTGAACGTGTGAAACAGGACATTGAGCGTTGACAGCTGGGCAAGGGCATCGTTCTCGACGAGTCGGATGAAGATGGGAAGTGTTTCGAGGGAAAGAGAAAAGGCTCGTAGCGAAGGTGAAGCATGGAAGATATCATGAGGAACTGAACCCATATACCCGGTTTCTATCTCTTCATATGATAAAGTCTTCGGAAGCGCTGCAGGAGCTGAGGGCACCTTGACTTTCCACAGCGACAACCGTTTGAGGCCATTTGGACAATAAATAAAATCACGAAGGGTGGAGTGAAGGGCGGGACAGCTATTCGAATAACTCTTGAGGGTCAGAGATCGAAGTTGAGTCATGTTAAGGAGAATGCCGTCTACTAGGATACGGAAGCGGAAGTCTTCGAACTGAATATCCCGTTCTTCATACAAATGGTCGAGGGTAATATTCATTTGTTTGACATTTTTAAGGATATGTTTTGCTTTGGAAAACGCCAGAAGATCTTGAACAGAGAGGTTTGGAAGATCGACAGTTGGGAAGAGGGTTGGTAGACAAACATGACGGAGGAACCGACAAGTCATGGAAAGGGCAAGGACATGATTCTTGGAGGGCTTTGGATGGTGCTCGAGGTGGTCCTTAGTACTTGGACCGGCGAGATACCGAACGATAACCATCCAGATCTCCATAGGAAAATGGACAAGAGGAGCTGAAATCTAGAGATAAATAGGGTTGGGACGGGCATAAAAGAACATAGGGTCGGTCCTGGCAGTACGTACGAGGGCGTGCCAGTGGTGTTCGTACTGCTTCGTCAATCGCCTGCATTCACATTTCAAAATCGGATTGGGATCGACGACAAACAGAACTGACCATTGGAGTAGTTTCTCAGAATCATCCGGTTCCAATATAGCCATCGCCTTCAAGTTTGAGAGAGCTAACGCAGCAAAAATGCAATTCGATTGAGGTCGAGAAACAGAGGCCACGGGTAAAACCGAGCAGAGACTTATAAAGGTATATGGGGGCTATTGAACGAAAGTGTGTCCCGAAAATTGTTTAGTGCAGTGCATGATTAACCTTGCTTGAGGTGGCACTCACCTCGTGATATAGCTCAATAAAAGGGCTGCTTGAAGGCTAATCACTGTAGTACGAAGTGCAACCGGGTCACTGGCTCCAGAGGGCTTCATATATATGCGCGGAACGCGTTGCGAGGCAGGTCCTTGTAGGGATTTAAAGAATGGACTATGCTACGTAAGTACCCCTACGTCAGCAACGAAATGGGTACAGCAAGAAAAGAAAGTCCAGATTTTCTGGCCAAGGGCTCAAACTGTTGTGGGGCGAGTAACCGATAAACGGTAGGGTATATGTAGATTCCGAGTGGCCAAGTATAACCGTATCGCTTCGTAAAATGCGCCGAGAAGGCTACGTCAATGCGACAGGGGCGCTATGAATTGGATAGAAAAACGGATGGACGCTGGATAGAAAGAGGAAGCTAGCCGAATATATGGATCATCTACGGACGCGGGCCAGTCACGCATTCCGGTTGGGGTGCCACGAGCTCGATGAGGACGCTGCGCCATCAGCGCCCCGCTGTCGGGGCTTATTATTCATCCACCGATAGACGCAGCATGGATGTTGCGTGACGCCGTGATGGAGGCGGGAGTGGTCAGCTCTAAGTTTCAATTTGTGTGCTACCACCCACCAAGGCCGGTGGTTCATTAATGAGGCCGGTCGCCGACGTGCGCAGCTGACACTGCACTCGCGGACCCTCCACACACCAGGGAGCCATATCCGAACGAACAGGGTCAAGAGGATAGTAATACTATCCTGTCAGATTGAAGAACGCGGACGTCGGCCCACTCGCACGGACAAAAAGCGGAGGTTGACGCATGTCAACGCCTGCAGGCCTATCGTCCGCATCGCCTTGGGGAGTGCCACAGCTGCAGCCGAAGAGATCCTAGCG
>Ga0307513_10007574_pt1 | contig 14030 bp, 15 predicted proteins | sample 15_EM_MG_FD_202174 | JGI IMG/M metagenome (GOLD analysis project Ga0307513, IMG submission 202174) | Populus trichocarpa ectomycorrhiza microbial communities from riparian zone in the Pacific Northwest, United States - 15_EM | ecosystem: Host-associated > Plants > Roots > Unclassified | place... | reverse complement strand
GGGTTGTAACCATAACACGGTGAGTGTCGAGGATCGTCCGCCACAGTGAGGGGTCCTTCCATTGGTGCGGATCAGATGCGCCCGACACTAGTCCGACGGATACAGGTATCTGGGTTGCAATGACTTCTCTCTGTTGCTCCACGAGGGCTACTGTGGGCGCAACGAACCATGACAACTGCAGAACATCCATATTAGCCGCACTGCCATCAAGATATTCCTAGGGAATGTCGATTACCTTTCGATTCTCCCGCTCTAGAACTTCAGTCTTGATCCTAAGAACCGCGATATGGGTCTTTCCAGCACCGGTATCGAGTGCGATGATAATATTTCGTCTCAAACTTTCTTCGAGAAGTTCGAGCTGGTAGCTCCGACTCGCAGCGGTCGCGGTGCCGGGGTCGAAGGTTGCCGCTTTCTTCCTATCGTACTTCATCGGGAAGTATCTCTTGGTGGTATTGGGTTCGCCTCTTCAGGTTGTTGGAAGCAGGTCAGGGTATTGGAGCAGAGACGCAGAAGTGTGGCGTGGCAGCCGTGATTGGCACCCGAGGCAGAAGATATAGTAAGCGCTAATTCCGGCTCTTATGTCAAAAGTGTGGCTGAATCACGAGGTTAGATGATGCCACACAAACCCCGGGGAGTATAAAATGCGAGTTTGTACGAGAGAGAGGGAGATGCGTGTACCACGTTGACGCGAACAGGGAGGTTGAGATCGGTTGGGCCTCGACAAAACGAACATAATAATATACCCTTGCCGTTGTGAAACAGCCTGAGAGAACAAGACAAAGGGAGATCGAGCTTTACTTACGGGTCATGCGTTGATCCAGAGCACGCTGGCTCCAACGGAGAAACGTAGCCGGCCACTGGCCCTGGCGGGAGGTGATTGAGTTTGTCGCGGTGATCACGTGTCACATGGACGTTCTTCAGCCGATCTCTGCTGTGTCTTGCTGTGTTGTCTAGGCTAGCCGCCGGGAAACCACCACGCGTCCGCTCGACTGGTCCTTCTGAAGAAATGATATACCCGCCAACCCAGATTCACAGGACTTTTCCATACACCCATCGCCAGAAACGCGAGACTCCGGACTTCGGCTCTTACCCCACTGACCAGCAGTGCGGAAACCGAAGGTCTACCCACCCACTGGCAGCTGTCAGGCCCCCAGGGACGGCTACGACTGTCAGTAGAGTCCGAAACCGGCGTATTGTTCAACGCAGGACGCCAGACGGGGTGAACGCAAGGTGTTCCCTTGCCGCAAGCCGCTGCTTCCATTTTGGTTGATACATTCCTCTGGTGTGGAGGAGAATTTGACAGACCTGATGGCGGTCGCAGGGAAATGGATGCAATCGCTTGCGACTGTGCGGTGACAGAGAAGGGAGGATGTAGCGGCTGCCCACCGCTGAAGAAACCGCCCAGTCTTCCCAATTTTCCTTCCGAGATGAGCATGTACTATATCTGTACCAATGCGACGAATTGATTTTCAGGGCATGTGCGCCGGTGGTGACATGAGTCTCCTGGTACTGCCGTGCCATTGCATTTCCGCCTCAGGTCATTGCCGCGTTCTTTTTGTACGCTTAAATTTATCTTGCAGCACAGCGTTCGGCGGCGTGAACCATGGATAATTCGCCCATGCACAGCGCTGGTACAATATCCCTTCTCACGTTGAATCCGCTGTAGTGATTCCGCTCTTAGAAGAGCGCTGACGGTCGACTCACTTCTGGTGGTTCCGTTTGACAACGAGTGGGTTGTGTCTGATCTGGGGCGACTCCAATTCCGTTGTCTGTAAACAGGTCTAGCAGACACCAGGTACCCAGCGCTCAGAATCGGTTCGCCCATATCCATTTTCATTCCCTCGTCGGCTTTCCGACACCTGTCACCAGAATGGTAGGAACGAGTCGCATCCCTGTTCAGGGGTGATTCAAAAGGAGGTGGACCGGGTGCCTAATTGCTTCAATCCACCCCACAGATTTGCCCCCACAACCGACGACCGGTTTACTCGTGAACAATGGCTACGAACACTCAGCCCAGTGTTTGTTGCTCTCTACTCGCCTCATCGTGTAACAATGCTGACGGGTTGACGATAGGGAAATGCGGGAATGCAGGTCGCATCCCACACAAATCCCAAGAACATCCCTTTGGATTCTGACGGCAAGCGTGGTTGGTCCAACTCTTTCTTCGGATGCTTCAGCGACTGTGGTACCTGTAGGTTCTCTCGGGCCTCGTTCGGTTTGAATGGTTAAACCTCACCTTCGGTCCTAGGTCCCACCGCCGCCTTCTGTCCCTGCATTGTGTACTCCAAGATCAACACCAGGCTTGATCATCTTTCTAACCGTGGATCTCCCCATCCATCTGGTAGTGATGCCTACGGTGGCGCCTGCTTCGGTTACGCTGTCACTTGCTGCATTGGTGTTGCTTGTATTTTGCAGGTTCGTTTGTTCGTGGTCACTGATTTTGGTCGTCGGAGAACTCAAGTATCGTATAGTGCATTCAAAGGGGCAACACTCGTGGTCGATACAACATCTCCGGTAACGGTTGCACCGACTTTCTCGCCGCCTGCTGCTGCCATGTTTGCGGCGTCGTCCAAGAGTCCCGTGAGATCGAGCTTGAGGAAAACGCTTATGGGAAACAGACGTATTAAATTTTCATATCCTCTTCCCCGTGATCTAGATACCGTACTCTTCCCTATTGTATCGGGACCCCCTTCCCATGGTTAGGATATTCTGGTAATACAACGATATTCGGGAAAACGCACGGAGCTCACAGGTGATCGGCAAATCCCGGCAGCGTTTGTTCATGACGATGTCAGCGCATGTGCCGCTTGAGGTCTGGCACCTCATCACCGACCATCTTCATCAGGTCGAACTACCCCCACTTCTACTTGTATCTCGCCTTCATCGTCTCGCTGCGCTGAAGCGCCTCTTCAGTCATCTTAAAATATGCTTCGCCTACCCCGACTCAGGCAACACCCCCCGCGCGTTGTTAGAAGCTTCTCCCGACGATCCGAAGTCTTTGTCGTGGGAAATGCTGAGCAGGGTTAGGTACGATAAAACCTTCGCCTCAGTTGTTCAACGGATCACAATCTACTATTCGACCGAGGAGTTGCGGAACGTGGATTGCTTTCACAATGGGGTATTCATGGAAGCGTTGAAGGCTCTCGCGAACCTTCGTTCCTTTACATGGGTCGGCAATGGGGATCCCCTTATGGACATAATGGAAAAACTCCCGACTTGCTGCCCGAAACTGGAGGAAATCAGTATGACGTACGTCCGGTTCCACGTTCACTAACCGTCATGGCGATTCCTTGTTCATGTCCTGTTTGTTAGTGTCGATGACTCGACCTGTCTTGTGTACCCGAGCGTTTGTCCCGCCAGCCTCAAATCAATTCTCTGCCAGTACGACCCCACAGCCCACGCGGAAGAATTTTCGCTCGAGCACTCCTCTTATGTGAACCACTTTGTCGGAGGCAACGGATCAACCTTGAAGTCACTGTCAATTTGCGCTGAACCGCTTTGGCGGGTACCTGTTCGTGTCTTCGAAAATCTCTCTCACCTGGAAATTTTCCTGGGACAGGAAATGGAGAACATCACCCTCATTTTCCGATATGTGGCGCGGCTGGAGTCCCTGTCGGTTCTGGGATTAAATGATCGGGCGATCTTTCCCCTCTTCGAGGATCACCCCGACTCCCTTCCTTTATTGCGCTCTTTCAAGATCATGTCCCCGTATAGGGGGTGGCAGTCGGACATAGACATAGAAGAACAAGAATTCACATCCCTGGCACACTTCCTCTGGCGTAAAAAAGAGCTGAGGGCGCTCGATATCCACCTTTGGTCTCAAGGGTGGTCTTCCCTCGCACCATTTTGGGACCTGCTCAAAGGATTACCTTCGTTGGAGGTGTTAGGAGTCACTACCGGGATTAAGCTCTTTACCAAGGACGATTTCCTCTCTTTCGCGGCTGCTCTCCCACCGAGACTGACTGCACTGAGGGTGAATACGCAATGGGATATCAGAGGAGAGGATGAGAATGATAGTTGCCGTTCATTCGTTCGTGTCTTTGTCTCCTCCTTGCAGCCTGCGCTCGGTCTAATCACTGGACTCCCCCTTTAGGTTGAAGCCCTCAACAAGATCTCCTTCTTTTACATGCGGAACTACAAATACTCGTTCGCGTTCCTCTCTGACGAGCTCGCCCAGGAGCTTCCTTCCGTTCAGATCCTTGGATTGGATCAGGTCATGTCTTATATCTCGAGATATGAAGACGGCGAGGCCGAGGCTGAAGATTGGTCAGCTCAAAGGTGTTTCACTAGAACCGTGGAGGATTTCGATGGCAATGAGGATTGGGAGTGGCTGTTGCGATACCATGACCTAGGAGAATGGGGTTGGTGAAGTTGGGCTTTGTATTTGTCCTGCATTGTATACCGGCTGCTTTGTCGCCGTGCGGGTGATGGCATAAAGTTTTTAAGTTAGCTTTGTACGAATCGAGTTGGAAATTTGAGTTACTTTTGTTGTAACAGCGCACATGCCGAACCCGGGCAGAGGGGGAGAAGTGATCGGTTTGGAAACCGACCTGTGTGACAAGCCGCGGCCGGTCCTCGTAGGCTAGCCGCTCACTGTAACCGCAATGTCGATGGTGAAGACATCAACGTCCTCCTTAACAGGTACTCCTACAAATTGTTTCCCACTATCGTAATCGCGTCGTGTTAACATCGCTATAGCGAGCCAACTGTTTGTTAACCGACTTTGGTACCGAACCATAGCAAAACTCAACCTGTTATTCTATGGAGGTACCCCAGAGGCATCCACGGAACACCCGTCCCCAATCACCGAGCTCCCACAAGAGCTTGTACAAATGATCATCTCCTACTTCGTTTACGACACCTATACCCTCCTCGCGTGCTCCACGACATGCTACTCGTGGTATATCGCTGCCGTCCCACATCTCCATTACTCCCTCACGACCGATGAGGATACCCAATGCCTGATGCGCACAAAGTACGTGTGGCCTAGGCCGCTCCAGAAATCATACGAGCTCGGTCTGCTTCCCCTCGTCAAACGGTTCCGGGTCCGCCTGGAGCCTTGTAGTTACACCGAGTTCACTCCAAAATGGCTCAGTGAGCGCACCCTCCGCTACTTTTTCGCCCTCAAAAACCTCCAGGAACTTGGAATAGACAATCTCCAGGTCTCCAGCTTCATGCCGAAAATTCAACAGTGCTTCGGACACTTCTCGCCAACCCTTCGATTCCTTGCCCTCAAAGAACCCAGGGGCTCTTGCCGACAGATCTTGTTCTTCATTGGACTCTTCCCAAACCTCCAGGACCTCAAACTTCACTACTGCCGCCCCACGATTGAACAAGAGAGTATGACCGACACAACACTCGTCCCCCTCTCTGTACCCCTATTGCGAGGATGGTTGACGCTCACGTGTTTCACGAGGGTGAACCTTATTAAGGACATGATTGCCCTTTTTGGGGGACTTCGATTTCGTTGCATGGACCTTTTCAGTGTCAATTGTGTGCGGCTCCTTCTGGATGCGTGTACAGAGACTCTGGAGACACTGAGGTTGTACCCAACCGATTCGTGTGGTGAGGGGTTTCTCAAACGGAGAGAAGAAGACAAACTAAAATCAACGATTTGTAGCGACCAATCATGCCTTGCTTCAGGACTTCAATTTGTCACGGCACAGGTCCTTTCGAACACTCGAGACCACGGCGGGATCGATTGACGCTGCGTACCCCGGTGCCCCATCTAATTTCCTCACAACCGTACTCTCCTCTGCCGCATCTCCTGCATCGGTCAGTGTTGTTATCATCTATCGGGATATCGACTTTGGTGTTCCATCAACTTGGTCCTGGAATACCTTGAAGCGCCGGATCGTAAATGATTGGGATGGTTGGGAGTCCCAACGGCAACTCAAAGTGATCCACAGGGTGCACAGTATGCGGGGCTTTCGCTTGGTGCTTTGCGCAGATGTCTCCGATTACGCCATGGAATGGGCCATAAAGGCATTAAAGCATCTGGTGAAGGTGGGGAAGGTGACGGGAGGATTAGGTCACTTCCCCTACAAGCCACTGATCATTTCTGAGAGACGTCTGCTTCGTACTCGTGAAAATGATTATTGTGCGGGCTGGTCATGGAGGTGGGAGTGGGTTCCCGCCAGTGCCCTGTGATGTACATCAGAATGTATTGATAGATATTCCCAGACTTGCTCACTCAATGGCATGTAGGTTGTGTATTTGAACTGATTTTTCTCAGTTTGCTGGCGTTTGAGGGCAGCGAATCCGGCTGAAAAACATGACTTGAGCATCGGTTGCGTTACGCGCCCAGGGAGGGTTTGGATTAATTGTAAGAAAGGCTAGAGGGTACCCGTTCCAGTGACACCAGTGGTTCGAATGCTTTGATGTACCGTGAGGGACATGGTGATTAAAGGAATGTGGGGACGAATTTCCACCTGCCAGTCATCTATGGGGAGGTTGACGTGGATTCCATATTCATACAACCATGCCGAAAGGGCGAGGAAGCGGGGGTAATCGACCGAAGGACCCTGAAGTGGGTCAAAGCAAGTCGAGGATTCTGTGCTTGTCTTCTATTTTATATCAATCGTTTTGTCACCATTTACTCAGCGCGTAGTTGCAAGTCCATAACGGGGTTCGAAGCTAAACTACGGAGCCGGTAACCAACAATGTGTCCTATCCTTCATGATAAGGATTCTCGAAAGGTTAACTTCCTCAATGTTCCATCCTGGCCGACCATGACGAGCGAAGTCCCAGCCCAACAGTAGCTACTTTGAATTGGCCCAATATACCCCGGTGGGATCCAACAGATCCTCTGTGAACCACTAACAACCCATTCGTGGCCATCGTCCACATGGTATTGCCTCTTCTGCGACTTCCCAGCCGGGGGTAGCCGTAAGCGCCGGATAATCGAATCGGAAGGAGTTCCCGACTTCCACGAAGAGATGATATCGAAGGGAATGCGGTAGGCGTCGTGGTGGGAGTAAAATGAGCGTTCCGAGTCGAATGTAATGTCAAGAGGACGTGTGGGTCGGGGGTAGTCAAGCGGTAGGCTCACCATGAGCCTCCCATTTTCCACGTCCCAGATACAGACGCACGCCCGCGAGTGCCCATCATGAAAGGTTACGATCCAGGCACCAGCCGGTGAGATTGCACCAATCACAGGCGGTTCATCTGTTTCCACGGTCCAGCTCGGATTTGCGTCGAAAAACCTCCACAACTGTAGGCGCCCTTTGCCCCCCTCTTCGAAACAATGAACCGCCATGCGATCTTTAAGTGATGCACAAAAGACAACGGAACAATCGGTTGGAATTGTGCGGTTTACCGCAGGAATTGTGAGGAGCCGCAGCATAGTGGCAGATTCCAGAAGTGTGACGCGGTCGCGGGTGACCGGAATGATGGCGATGATTCTGCCCTCGTCGAAAGGGTGCACAGTGAGCGTGGGCGCAATAAGTCGTTGAGACGCGGAGTATCCATCTTTCAGGTCTAACAATTGGATACCGAAGCCGGTGGCGTTCACTACCACGGTTCCGTTTGATAGTGTGAAGACGGATGTTATCGTGGCCGGGTAAGAAAAATGCCTCCAACGTCGCGTTAAGATGTTGAAAAGTTGCAGCCCAGGGGCCTCCATACCACACAAGACCTCGTTTGTGGTTGGAAAGGAGGCGAAGCAGGACAGCCGTAGCTTGACCCCGTACGAGCGGGAAGATGTGTCCGTCTGATGGTTGATAATGGTAATGATACTCTCGGCTCCCGATCTTGTCATAACGGCCAACTGGTTTAGTTTATGGAAGTAGACGGCATCATGGACGGGATCCCTTGTTTCGAAACGGCGTAGGGTTATTCCAGCGACAACGTCCCGGATGTAGACTGACGCCTCGTTCGCGACCATGAGCTGTTCTTCTGGCGCCAGCCAACAGAGGCGGGTGATCGGCGAACCACTCCCGAAAACTGGGCCTTCCGTTCTGTTCGCGACCGCCCAAAAATCGACAGAGCCGTCGGATAGGCCACACGCGAGGTAGCGACCTCTCAAAGAAATGGCGGAATCTTTCGCTTCCCTCCTCAAGACGAAAGTGTGGATGAGTCCGCCTGTCTGAATGTCCCACAGGGTTGCCAGATGGCTGTCTTGGTGAGTGCAGAATAACACGGAGCCATCTGGAGAGCCTCTCATCGTCCCGATGGGATGAGTTGGGTTCAGAGACAACCTCAGAACGCCCGTAACAGAGTCGTAGATGCCCACTGTTCCATCATCACAGGCAGCGGCGATCCTGTAGCCAATGATAGTCATGCACGTGAAACCTCCAGGAGTGCCTTTGATGGTTCGTACAGCAGATCCCCAATTATCAGGCCGCCCATAAAACTCGGCAATTCGGGTGTTCTCCTGGAGGAACGTGAATCGAAGCATCGATGACCCCGGCGAAAGGGGTAGAGCGGAATGATATATGCAAGACGCGGATTGTTGAATGGGGTGGAAGAAATACATCGCGAATCGGAGACAGTCTTCTGCTAGGTTATACAAATCAGAGGTGGAGATATCAACCTGTCGTTGAAATTAAACGAATCAGAAATGATTTCCGCGTGAATCACAAATGGGTTTATATACCATGTTAATCCAGTCGAAAAGGTTATGAATGCTGTGAATTACGCCTTCCAGTCGGTCCTCGAGGCTCATAATTTCGATCCAAGGGAGTGCATTATTTTTGAAGAGCTCGGTTGCAGAGGCGATCAACTGAATGGAGAAGTCGCTGGTGGTTGGAGAGGATCGAACGTGCATAGCCCAATATGCGCACGCGTACCGCAAAGCGCCCCCGACCTTGTCTTCCAAAAGGTCTGGGAGATCGACTACGTCCTGATTCATCGTGAAGTCGCTCAAGGAACAAGGATTTGGGTTGAGGTTTTTCAACAACTCCAAACATCCTAGTGCCATATCGCCATGGTGCACGGGAGAGTCGATGAAGAACCTGACGTCGGGACAACGGTCGCGGTCCTGCAAGAAGTCCGGGAGTGATTTGTGGAAAACGCGGATTTCCGTGGTATCGTCAACGGGAACGAGAAGCACTGAGTGAAGATGGCGTAGGGTGGTCGTAATGAGAGATGTGTTGATATTAAGTATCTTTGCGACCTGTGCTCGAGACAGTGGGTTGAACGCTAGGATTACTGCGCTTAAGACCCTCCTCAAATTCGCGAACACTGCATCCTCCTTGATATCAGAGAAAGCGTTCAGAAAAACCTGAGTGTACAGTGGATCGATGCCTGCACAGCCCTCGTGAACAGTGCTGTCTGATGTGGCAACGATGAGCCGGAGGCGTTCGTTAGGTTCGTGGTGCTCCGATTCAATAAACCTGGCGAGGGTGGAAGCAAAAATGAATAGCCCGGATGACTTCTTGGTGAGGGCTGTGAGGTCCTCGACACGGGGCCACGGGTTGGGGAGATCGAAGTCACTCCTTCGTTTGGCAACCGCAGTCAGTTTCTCCCGGAGGTACAATTGGATGTCTTCGTCGACGCTAGATAGTTTGACCTCGTGTAGCAAGAAGATTTGAGTGAATGGTTCCAGGAGGGGGAGGCGAAATCCAGTTCGAATGCGAGGTTCCGGTCTTCCAGTGATGAAGAACTTTACAGATGGTAGTTGTTTGACGAAACGACCGAGAACGGAGAGGATAGCTGAGGCGGGTTGATCGTCGACGCACTCGTCCAGAGCGTCCACGACGATGACGCACGAGATGCCCGTAGAGGTGAGGGGCTCCACGATCAAGTCCCTGAGTTGAGATACAAGCGAATTGCGTGGTGCAGAAGGATCCTGCTTTATGACCCGAATAATCTGGTTTCGAAATGAGGGGTAACGACATGCGAGCTGATATGCAAGCGTAGGAAAGATGTTCTTGAGTTCCCTTCGGTCGAGGTAATCGCGAGAACAGAAAAAGCTGGCACCGAGGGTTCCATCCTTCGCAGCCATTTCGGAGAAGGTCTGCGCGATGGTCGACTTTCCCGTTCCCGCTAACCCATTGAGCCAAAAGACGTGTCTGTCCCGAGGATCTTTGGCCCATCGCATGATTCCACCGAGGACGGTCTCTCGAGTTCCCCGGAGGCACGTGTCGTGGTGACCAGCTTGATGTCCCGCATTATGCACGGGATCTAACTTTGCTAAGAACTCGATGTCTGCAGCTTCCTGGTGATAGTTCTGGTGTCAAATAACTCCCAGGCCAATCTGAAAAGATCGTCTTACAATAACGTTTCGGGTATTCTCATCAATTCTCCTTGTGTTCTCGTATATGTTTTGTTGTATTGACGTCTATATAGAACATGAGATACTTCGCACTGTAGGTCCACAGTGCATACCTGGTAGTCCGTGACGGCATAAGCTAGATCTTGGACGAAGCCATTCAAGGTGCTGGTACAGTCAACATTCTGCAGGAACTTCAGAAGTCCGTGTTGCTCCGACAGCGGTCTGAGTTTTTCAATAATCCCAGCTAACTTCCTGCGAATAATCCATACGGCTTAGTAATGTGACAGTGCCATCTCATTAAAGGGACAACGAACTTCTGTAAACCCTCTCTCCGCGCCTTCTCTTCGCTGTCCTGGTCACTCACTGGGGATGCGAGCACCTCAGAAAGCGACTGTATCCTTTCCTCGATTTCTTTGATCTGTTCTGCATTGGCAGTGGATTGCTGTGAAAACCATCAGCAGTTGATCGGCGCGAGACATTCGACTCACATCGTAGTTCCTTACGAGAACCGTGAGAGCACCAACAACGGCGGCAAGCGGTAAAAACATATTGGCAGAGGATACCTCGGCGATCTCAACGGCCATTCTCGCTGCTCCGTATGCCGTCCTCCAACCTGACTCTTTTGACGACCCGGGTTCACTGGAACCAGCATCTGAAGGAACGCAACGCGAAAAGCCAATAGATAAGGCGATAGCACTAGACGAAGCGGCAAGCACCCCCGGAGATTTGGCTTTGGAGTAGGCTGTGACAAGTTCCTTCTTTATGAACCCAATCGGTGATGTATGTGTGGGTAGCCGGCTGCTCGTAGGTGTCGCTGGCGGCGATGGGCTTGTTCGAAGGTGGTGCATGGTGGACGACAACGTGTAGAAGTCCTTCCCCCAGTGTCACGGCCATTGATAGAACAATCTAGCCCCTTAGTAGGGTATGTAAAATCAAGCCTTGCTGGATGTTGTCCCAAGGAAACCGTTATGATGGGTCGCCGATCGTTTTAAATTGAGCCGCGCACCTGGAGTTGCAAGACACCATCTTTCGCTCGAAACAGGCTAATCTTCCAGGTTACGGGGGCTGCAACCCCACCCACTCCGACCCCATCGCACACTGGCGTCATCCAACCGCTTAATCGTTCGATCGGAGAGCCCTCAGATATTGAGGAGTAAGTGCTGTACGTAGTACCTCGGCTGTTTCATGGGACCCTAGTCACCCGCTCATTGAGTTTTGAATGTATGCTGGGTGATAGTCGTCACATACAATAGGGAGGATGGATGCTGCGTGCAGGACGCATTCGTGTCACGTGTGTCCTCGCCACGCGGTGTTGAACTTGAAACTTGGAATTGAATCCGGGAAACGTTGTCACCCGTCCACGTTACGGCCGATCGGTGAGCGGAGCCTCACGAATCATACAACATTCTAATCATACTCTCTGGGTCATCCGTAGGCCTGATAATTGACATATCGATTATCGAAAGGAGAAGATGACGCCCTTGTTTGCCCCCATCCCCGCGGAACAGGTGCAAGAGGCGCATGGGATCGAAACGGCCGGTGAGCGTTAAACAAACCCCTCTCTATGAGCCCCGTTCGCTGACGGAAAGCCTAGCGTATCCTGCAGATGAAGCTGGCTCTTATGAACAATTCATCTATCGCCAATCCGTCGCTCCAGACCTCTTCCTGGGAGCCTACGATGAGGGAGATAAGAGGCAGCTGCTCGGGTTCATATGCTCTACCCTATCCAAATCCGAAAACCTTACGCATGAATCGATGACGATCCACGATCCAGAAGGGAAGACGATCTGCGTTCACTCGGTTTGTGTCAACCCAGAACACCAGCGGCAGAAAATCGGATCCGCTCTTTTGGAAGAGTACATCAGGCGGTGGACGGACGGGCCGTACGATTGCATCTCGTTGATAGCTCACGAGGAGTTAATCAATTTCTATGTTGCCGCTGGGTTCAAACTGATTGGGAAGAGCGAAGTTGTCCACGGTTCGAAGCCGTGGTTCGAGCTGCGATGCTCACTTCAGCCGCATATACCGGATCTTGCGACACAGCGTCGGATCCTTGAAGCACTCCAGGGGCAAAGCGAGCAGACTGAAGCACACCGGCCGGATAAAAGATTCATATCAGATTTTCCAGGAGGACCCTCGGAACTCGCTGATGAACGGAGGTTAAACAAGCTACGACTCTACTGCCCTCGGATAGTTTGTAGGAGTGTCATCCTCCTCGCGAAAACCGCGACCCTCGTGGAACGTTCTAGCGCCACGGTAACTGTCTATTGAAGTTAGCGAACCGGTAGCATTCTGACCCCAGCAGATTGATAATCCTCAGAATCTTCCACCGCAAGATCTCCTCCCCCATCTCCCTGCTCCACCTGAGTCAATATCAGTGTGGAAGATAGGACCTCCAGCAAACCCCATGGTATTCGAGAATATCGGGTTCTCCAAGACCTTACCCGCCGACAGATCGTCGGGCGAGCCATCAGATGGCCCGCGGCCGGTCAAGTTATTGACATGCGCAGAGTGCGATTTGGGACCTCTAGGTTGGGTTGAAGAAGGTCCCGGCGGGACGACCTATTGGCTTGTCGGGAATCGGGTTGGATATATGTGAATCCCCCTCGTGGCTGATTTATTGCTCGCGAGGAAGCTATGTCTGTGTCTACGTTGGGATCGTGTCGTAATTTTATGTTGCGAGGCATCTTCTGTTCATTTGTTTTATAAGAGTAGTAAGAAAGTGAAACAAGTCTATTGCTATGTTGCTGACGTCCCCGGATTTTGGAAGGGCCTACATTTTTCTCCCCCCTCGCGAATGACTGCTACCGAGATTGCCGATGGTAAAGAACTGCACGTCCTCGTGGATGGCTTGCGGTTTCTTTACGATGGTTGTTAGGATCGAGTTTCAAGGTACCAGCTTCCTTGACTGTCCTGCTGATCCTCAGTGCACGACTGAGAATAATAGTAACCGTGAGATGACCCAGCCATCGCTTAGGTGCGGAGGCGACGGAAAGACTGAGAGATCAAACGGCTGGGTTCAGTACATCCTAGTCACGGTACAGTCACTGCTGATACATTTGGTGATACAGAAAAGGAAGTGAATCAACTACATCATAACCGCAACAGGGAGAGCTGTGATTGCGCGTGCAAAGCAGTATAGCAGACCAGTGCAAACAATCCTCCCGTCGCCACGCCGGCCAGGAATCTGGCGTCCACATATCGTGTTTCTTGTGCGACCTTTTCCGTCTGGTTTTCGCCGAAAAGTGGTGACTTGGTCCAAAGGTTTACGTTGTAACCATTTGGACGGAATCCAACATTCGAAGCAGAGGAAAGGCCGGGGAGCCCATCGAGACCTCGGGTATTTTTCTGCTCCCAGTATTCTTTGAGGCCGCTCTCAGCCTTGCACATCGATGGGTTTTCTGCATCGGCTTCTGCTTCGTTGTCTTTTTGCTCTTTGGTGTTGGCAACTTGGTTGAGGGTACGTCGTTCTCCCTGATAGGAATAGAAAGGGACGGCAAATCCACAAGACTATCAACAGATGTCAAGGGTTACTAACTGGTCGTCGCTCGCGCAAGAGATTGCATACCGAACTGACTTGGTAGATGTCTACCATGATCACCGCACGAGAACCAGGGTTCCTCTTCTCGGGAGGGATGAGTTCAATATACTCCTTTGATCCAAACTCATAAACGGTTCCTGGAGGGCAACATCAGCGTGTGTGGGCCTTAATAAGTACGAGCAACAGCCACCTTTCCCGAAGAGCCGTACTATCTGTGGAGCGCCGTCAAAGGCGTTGAACATGATAGTGATCCGACCGTTCTCGCGTATATGA
>Ga0307513_10007573_pt1 | contig 14032 bp, 9 predicted proteins | sample 15_EM_MG_FD_202174 | JGI IMG/M metagenome (GOLD analysis project Ga0307513, IMG submission 202174) | Populus trichocarpa ectomycorrhiza microbial communities from riparian zone in the Pacific Northwest, United States - 15_EM | ecosystem: Host-associated > Plants > Roots > Unclassified | place... | reverse complement strand
CCATGAAATTTCCCCCCCCCCCCCCCCCATCAACCACACAATCTACCCTGTCTGCGCGCGTCCATCATATCCCCCCCCCCCCCCACCCCACATCCTTCCACCCTCCTCTCCCAACACTAATTTACAGACCACATTTCCCTTTCTCTGTTGCTTACTTTCTCCCTTTGCTTTCTCGTCGAGCTCTTCATGCTCACTGAGCGCGTCTTGCTCTAGTCATGAGCTCCTTTCTGTCTTTCCTTATCGCCTACCTGCTTGGAGGGATTACACTTTTGCCTCTTTTGTTGGGGCTCCTGTTTCTATATGCTTACCTTACCTTTCCAATAGCTGCACTCGATGAACCTGTTCCAGAGCTCAAACTTGACGCCGATGAGGACAAGGTTTTCAAAACCGACGACGAGAAGCTTGTCAAACGCCTCAATAACGCTGCTGATGTTGCTGCCGGTTACTTTGCTGTTACGAGAGAGTTCGTTCCCGGTGGTGTGAATGGGAAGCCTCCGGAGCGAACGTCCCCGGCTGGAAATACCCAACCTGTCAGCGAATCCCCTTCTGTTTATCAAACTATGTATCGTAGCCTCTTCGAGAGAAAGGGCAGTCCTGCCGCTGCCGATGCTGCGAAGAAGGCTGGCCGTAGGGCACGTAATGAATTCTTTGTTGTTCTTAGGTGGGTTTTCTGTCCAATCTAAACCTTCACCCGACCCCCTTCCTTTACTGACCCCTGCTGCAGACATGGTCACCTTATGCTTTACGACGACTCGGATCAGTCCGAGGTTAGGCATGTTATCTCGTTGAGTCTATATTCCGTCAGTATCTACGGCGGAGGCGAGGAAATACCGGAGGGCGAGCTCTACATTCGTCGGAATGCCATATGCCTTTCGAGGAGAAACAATGCCGTAGACAAAACACTTGATATGGGTCAAAATGCTATGCCATTTTACTTGTTTTCCGAAAACTGTTCTCTTAAGGAGGACTTTTATTTTGCACTTCTGAAGAACCTGGAAAAGTCTGATGAAACCATCACCCCCCCTATACCTCTCCGGTATGAGCAAAAGCACATCCTATCACTTGTTCAGCGGCTACACTCCTCGGAGGAACATCTGCAAACCAACTGGGTGAATGGGTTACTTGGGCGCCTTTTCCTAGCCATCTACAAGACCTCTGATATTGAAAAGTTCATACGGACAAGGATAACGAAAAAGATAGCACGAGTTAATAAACCCAATTTTCTTTCCAATATCGTGCTGCAGAAGGTGCATGTTGGCGAAGGGGTTCCTTCCATCACAAACCCCCGCTTGAAGGAAATGACAGTGGATGGTGATTTCTGCGCCGAGGCAGACCTTACATATGATGGAAATTTCCGGCTGGTAAGTTGGATTAATAACTCCCCCTATTATTGCATGCGGGTTTGCTTATTACGTGGTCTTATAGGAGGTGGCTGCTAAGGCTACTCTGCAATTGGCTTCTCGCTTTAAACCAAGAGAGGTCAACTTGGTTCTCAGTGTTACACTAAAAAGGCTCGAGGGCCATGTTTTGATTAGGATCAAGCCTCCACCAAGCAACAGACTGTGGATAGCCTTCGAGACTGTGCCCAAAATGGAGCTCGACATTGAACCTATCGTTGGTTCTCGGCAGGTCATTTGGGGCCCTGTCTTGCGAACTATTGAGGGTCGCATACGTGAAGTAATAGCGGAAACGCTAGTTCTTCCTCATTACGACGACACCCCGTTTACAGATACCCTGTATCAGGAGTTTCGAGGTGGCATATGGGAAGAGCCTGCTCCCTCCGAACCCTCGGAGGAGGCGTCCGCAGCCGAGAGGGGTTCTGTTGATGGTGTTGAGAAGGAAGATAGCGGGGAAGCAGCGCAAACATCTGTCGATACACCCCTCGGTGAGACTCTTGACAAGTCGGCGAGCATGCCATCCCTCCCACAAGCAACACTCGGAATGGACAGCAAGAAAGCAGCCTCGACGATTGGCCTAAACGGGAATGCTGAAGGTTCACGGGGGCCGAAATCTCCTGGGCTGAAGTCTAGTAATGGTGAGCGGAAGAAGAAGTCGAGCAGAGCACAATCCATAACGTCCATGGCACCTTCGTCACCAGTTGTGGGTACTGATGCGGTGAATGTTACAGCGGTGTGGGGCAAAGACAATGTTGTCGACAAGGGCACCGCAACCTCTGCTGTAATGGCAATGAGTCGTTCCCACTCGTCCTCAAATCCGAATTCACCTTCGACCAATTCTCACCCGGTGGGGACGCCACCTTCCAAGCTGTCGCAAAACTCGGAATCGTCCGTAGAGGCTTCGAATGACCAGAGATCGGAAAGGAGCAGTCGTTCCTCGGTATATTCACAAGCTGAGACGGATGAACTAGCGGCGCAAGCTGATAGGGACTCGGTTCGCCCTTCAACTCCAAATGGTAGTCTACCAAATAGCCCCACTCCGAGTATTATTGCGAGAACAATGACAAATGCATCGAGTTCGAGCTCTACGCTTAGCTCCCGCCCAATCAGGACCACGCCTGAGAAGATGACAGTAGCAGCGGTTGGCTCCTTGACCACAGCAGTCAGGAATTGGTATAAAGCCCGAAATGTGTCTGGAGAAGCCCCAGCGGATATATCGTCACCGGGCGCACGCAGGCTCCCGCCGGCTGAAATCCCACCCCCTCCAGCCAAGAAGACCCCGCCCATAAATGTGCCCAAGCGGAAAACGGTCCCACCTCCATTGCTACCTGCCCGGAATAAACCGAAACGCCAAGTGCCCGCCCCACCGGTCCCGCCGAGGAACGTTGGCACAACGGGATCTGATGAATTGTTGGTTGTCGCTGCGCCTGACTCGGAACCTACAACCCCTTCCTCTGCTGTAGCCGAAGAGGGCGGTAGTTACATTGGGGGGGGCGGAGGTGAGGGCTTGGGGTCTCATATGATGTTTCCCGGAAATGAGTCGTCATCGGCTTCGGCCTCGGTTTCACCTGGTATGCCCAGGCGAGGAAGTCCATCACCACGTCTGGAGGAGGGCAGCAGTTCGTGGGAGCCGGATCGCAAGAGACTTTCCAAGAGAAACCCAGGTGAGGAAGAGACCGAACAATGGCATGCGGCGGAGGAGGCCGAGTTAAGAACCAAGGTTCCGTTTGAGCCGGATGAAGCCTTGACATAGAGTATAGGGGAGCTGCTTCTGCTGTATGTTGTTTTCTTTGGCTTCTTTTATTCGGTTTTTCTTTTTTATCAGTTTTTTCTTTCGTTTCTTTCTATTTTACCTCAATAACTGTTTTATGGGTGTTATTTCATTAGGGGTATCACATTGGCATCTTTTCCTTGTCATTGAACTTTTTTTCTCGTCTGTTGGTGGGTGTATATTTATGAGGGGGTGACGAAGATTGAGCCATGATAGATGGGTGTAATTTTATGAGAAGCGTTAAAGTGTTGCATACTACGAGTACTCCGGCCTCTAAACTGTTGAAACCACTGTTCTTGTGTTAATTGAGAGAGAGAAAAGTGGGGGTGACCCCGGCTATGTAACAAGAAAAGACGCAGGCACAATTTCCCCCGTTCACAGAGCCTCACTCGCCGCTGCATCGCCGCCGCCATACGCCCGGCTTACATAACACCCCCCAGTTGACCATACCAGATATGGAAGGATGCTTCAACATAAACACTCGCCTCATTCCGAGTGATTAAATGTGATCGAACCACCGACTCCGGTTAGAGGTGTAAAAACATGCCTTATCACAAGTGCTAAGGGTAAGTTAGTACGCGTATACGGTGCTAGTAGAGACGTAATCTCTGGGACTTGCTGGATGGGCTCCTGTACCTAAATCTAAGTTAGTGTTGATCCCCATTAACTACATACACCCTGACCGCTCCTTTCCCCATTACATACACTCCACCTCCACATTTCTCCCTGCTTCCCCATTGTGATTGCTTCCCCAAATACCCTACATAAACTTCTTCTTTATGAAATGCGTGAATATTGAGGATATGAAAGCAAGTTTTTGAGAGAGGGGAAATGATTACCTGTTGCCGTAGTATTACCAGGAGCTGAGAGTCCCCTACCACCGAGTGAACCAGAACGAATATACCTGGTGGAGTGGTGAGTGAACCGACTGAAGATTATTGCCTATGTATTACAGAATTTGCCTCAGGTACCCATAGTGCAATGAATTCACTTCAGTGAAGGTCTCATTTAACCACGGTTACCACCTAAGGAAACTGTTGATGAGTGTAATTTTATGAGAAGTGTTAAGTATTGCATACCACTCTGGCCCCTAAACACCTACCCCGTTTAGATGCTGTGGTGGTATAGTGATCTAGAGTGTTGATAGACTGAAGAGGTTTCAAGAATCATGGATGAAATGAGTCAGTTTCTGCAAATAGCAATTTGTGAACCAGTAGTAGTATATGGAGTCAAGGTGAGTATCCCTTTATCAAACATTGAATGAATGGAGTTATCTAGTAAGACTAGATTCCCACATTCATTGATGTCCTCCAATATGTTTCTGAACATTGTATTTGTAGTTTCAACCACAAAAAACAAATTGAATATCTGCCAGAAATTGATATTTTGGCATTGTGGTATATAGACCAGTGTAAGAGGCATAATGTGTGCTATTTCAATTGCAAATCCATTCTGAAAAGCATGGCTTGCTTATAGTTTATTTGTTATCCTGCTTTTAGCATATTTTAATCCTTTTTTAAGCTGGAAGATATTGTCAAACAGATATAGCTAGGTCTGCCTGCTTCACTCTACCATATAGTGAGTAGAATTGTATAAGACATCCAATTTGGTCTGCTTGAAATAATGCAAGTTAGCAAGCTTAATATAATATAAGTTGAAGAATTTTACTTGTAAATAGCTAAGAGACAAGCAATATATTGCTGCACTTCCTAGCTGCATGCTGCTTCATTTGCTTGTGAGTCTCTTCACAATATTTGACAATATTGGGGCATCAGGTATGTAAGCCCATATCTGAAAACTCTTCTTTCATATTCTTATGTGCATTCACCTGCAAGGTTCAGTAGGGTAGTAAGAGCTTAAGCAAGATCTATCACAATAGTGAACCTGCAGGAAAAAATAGAGGGTGAGAGTATATATAATAAAAATAGGAAGTTAGTATATAGAAAATAAAAAGATAAGAGGTTAGAGTGTACGTAATAGACAAGAGATCAAGGTAGATCTCAAGTTTTAAGTATATAAGTCAAGATAGCAATTTGTAGAGATTGCTTTGCTGCCCTTGCTCTATAAGTGTATTAACTCACCTTTAAATACTTATGATAAGAGTTGTTAAGAAATACCCCTTGGAGAAGTCAAAAGTTAAGTATGGACAAGTACCAGCTATTTTATTTAACTTCAGCTGAGCTCATTCAAGCCCATTGCAGGCTGCTCAATATCCATTCCTGGAAATCCTATAGTCTAATTAGTCTCTTTATTTCTAAAACTGGTATTTGAAATAAGCTGTTGGGTGTGTGGACTTATCGTATGTGAGGTGTGATGGTTGTTGTATTCTGGTTATAGAAGGCAGAAGACTATTTAAGGAGAAAGACCAATGCCAAGACCACTCCTGCACAACCATTAATAATCGTAATTACAAATGTAGACAAGACCTAACCTAAGCCAAAGATATAACCTAAGTGGGTAACTGCGTCTTCAAATATCAGAGAGGTAACAGTGGTAACACAGTTTCTAGCTATTCCACATCCCTCTTTAACATCTACTGTCCTACCTTAGCCGGTAAAAGGCTCTAATTCAATCAATAAAGCCCCTGTCCAAGCCATGATCATCTGTTCAGGGATTCTACTACCGTCACTCTTGTATTCAGACTTCCAAAAGAGAACCAGTCTATTCCCACGATTTCAGCCATCTGTGCAGGAATACCGAATACACTGTTACCACACTCCTGTTATTAAAGACAAAACTTATGCACCTATTTGATCAACTACATCCTGTATCACAAACTGCAATATGATTACTCTGAGAATGCTTTTATTTTTTCAACTGATTTTGCCTTTTTTCTCACTTTGTTCGCATATTCAGTGAAGCCACTCCTTGCATCAATCCCACTATGTCAGTCATTATTCCTGTATACCTCTACTATGCTCGTGTGTAATCCAGCTACACACAAATCAACCATTTCCCCATGTTTTACCTGCACACCTGTTTTCAACCCCATATAATAATTAAAGTAAGAAGGCAAGATAAACATCTCACCAGAATATATATATTTAATAGTAACAATAGTACCAAAAATGGTCAGAACAAGCAAGCTACTACTGCATATAATTTTTCCATGCTTCATGTTAGAATCCAGGTCAGTTTTGACTAATAGCTCATTATTCCAGCGTTTGAGCAGATATGTACACTTAGTAAAAGTAAAGGCAGAGGAATGTAGTCCAGGGTAGACCTGTTCTCTATACCAGAAGGTAACCTCAGGATAATTATTTTGCAGACCAATATAGTCTACAGGATATGAGTGCTAGGAAATTGTACGAGTAGACTCAGTGTTGTATATTACAATTAGGTATATTTCAAAAAGTTGGACAAAGAACCAAAAGAACCAAGATGACAAGCTAGCATATATGGAGTTCTACCAACTAGCAGTAGAGTAATAGATTTATGGCTTATTTGTCATAACAAAAAGTGTCTTCATAATACTAGTGATTTTTGCTCAACCAGTTTGGGTTATTAACGTTTTCATTCTTAAACTTCCCAATGATTTCCACTCTCCACTATTCTCCTTTCAACTTTCTCTTTACTACTACTGCAAAGTGTATTCTTACCTCTAATTAAGCAGTAGACCTCTTTGGATATCACAGGTTGCAAGCCAGAGGGTTGACCTTTAATTATAAACTCTGCTCAGACATAATTAACAGTGACGCTTTTGTCTTAATGGAAACTAGTTCCCTCTCTTAATCCTCACATGTGCTAGTCTTTTTGTTTACAGGTAAACCAAGTCAATGTAATTTGCACCATCTCTTACAGTAACTCTTACATTACCTCACATTTTGACCTTCAGCCAAACATATTCCTGACAGACTCTCTACTCAATTAGCTGTCTTTTGCAATAATACTGCCATTTCACCAACTGCTTCGCTATCCTATCATTATTTCTAAGGGGTTTTTCTTGGGTTTCCTCCCTCTACTTCTGGCTCCAACCTACATTAGTCAAGCCTTTTGCACTTTTTTTTCAATTTTATCCAATTCTATTCCTTCTCCTTCCAGACACTATATCACAAATCCTGACTAAGCAAGGAAGATTTTACATGACTAATAGTTATTAGTCATAAGTATATTATTTTTTCACACAATGAAGTCAATTGACTCATGGTATCTCACATGACTACGTAATAGTGAGCAATCTGTAAATTATTATTGGTTGATTGTTTTGATGACTCATGATTGTGAGTCATATGATGTGATAACTTTGGCACATGACTCGCATTATGTGTCATGGGTTGCACGCATGTGACTCATTGGAGCACATGACTGGTTTTGTGGATATTGATAGGTTAACCATATGTTATCTAGTGACTCATTTGAGTCATCTGATAGGTCTCAAACCATGACTCACTTAGGAGTCATACAACTTATGTAACATGAGGTGATGAGTCATCAGGGTTAGGGTCATGAAGATGCCTATATAAGGTAGGCCTTTAGGCCTTCTCTCAATTATTTAAGTACATACCTATACCTGGAAGTTGCAATACAATTCTCAATATCTTTATACTATTGAATTCTACAAATACTCTACCAACAAACTCTTCAAGCCTGTGACTATTGGGACAGGCTGAAGCGCTGTATTGATATTATAGAACTACTGTGATAGTTCTATATGACGGTAAGACAGTTGGGCACTAGCTGATGAGATAGTGGAACTACAAGGCAGCAAGCCAGTTCTGTACAATCTGCAGAGATTGTAAGATCTTAGGAGATTGATAATCAAGGTTATTATGTCTTGCAATATAACACAAGGACAATAGGATTGTTACAGTTAACTACTCGCACCCTGACCTCTCATTTCCCCACTACGTACACTCCGCCTTCACATCTCTTCCTGCTTCCCCATTGTGACGGCTTCCCCAAATACCCTACATGAGCTTCTTCTTGATGAAATGCCTGAACGTGGAGGATATGAAAGCAAGTTTTTAAGAGCGGGGATTGATTACCTATTGCTACAGTATCACAAGGAGCTAGGGAGTCCCTACCGCTGAGCGAACCGGAACGAAGATACCTGGTAGAGCAGTGGGTGGCCTGACTTGAGATTATTGGCAACATATTGCGCAATTTCCCCCAGGTGAAGATCGGGCAAGGAGTTCCCTCCAGTGAAGGTGTCAGTCCACCATACAGACCACCGAAGGAAACTGTTGATGAGTGTAGTTTTATGAGAAGCGTTAAGGTATTGCATACCACTCTGGCCCCTAAACACCTATGCCGTTTAGAGGCTGTGGTGGTATGGTGATCTAGAGTGTTGATAGACTGAAGAGGTTTCAAGAATCATGGATGAAATGAGTTGGTTTCTCCAAATAGCGATTGGTCAACCAGTAGTAGTAAATGGAGTCAATATGAGTGCCCCTTTATCAAACATTGAATGGATGGAGTTATCTAGTAAGACTAGATTCCAACATGAATTGATGTCCTTCAATACGTTTGTGGGCATTGTATCAGTAGTTTCAACCATAAAAAACTGATTGAACATTTGCCAGAAATCGATATTTGAGCATTGTGGTATATAGAGCAGTGTAAGAGGAATAATGTGGGCCATTTCAATTGCAAATCCATTCTGAAAAGCATGGTTTACGTATACTTTATTTGTTATCCTACTCTTAGCATATTTTAATCCTTTTTTAAGCTGGAAGATATTGTCAAACAGATATAGCTAGGTCTGCCAGCACCACTCTACCATATAGTCAGTAGAATTGAACAAGACATTCAATTTGGTAAGCTTGAAATAATCCAAGTTAGCAAGCTTTACATGACACAAGTTGAAGGGCTTTACTTGTGAATAGCTGAAAGACTAGCAATATATTGCTGCACTGCCTAGGTGGATGCTGCTTCATTTGCGTATCAGTATTTTCGCAACATTTGACAATATTGGGGTATCAGGTATCTAAGCCCATATCTGAAAATCATTCTTTTATATTCTCATATACTTTTACAAGTAAGGTTGAGTAGGATAGTAAGAGCTTAGGCAAGATCTATCATAATACTGAACATTCAGGAAAAAATAAGAAGTGAGAGTATAATATTCTTATATAATAAAAAATAGAAAGTTAGTATGTAGAAAATAAAGAGATAAGATGTTAGAGTATAGGTAATAGATACGAGATCAGGGTAGCTTTCAGGGTTTAAGTATATGAGTCAAGAGAGCAATTTGTAGACATTGCTTCTCTACCCCTGCTACATAAGTGTATTAACTTACCTTTAAACACTTATGATAGGGTTGTTCGTAGACACCTCGTGCAAAAGTTGAAAGTTAAGCATAGACAAGTGCTAGCTATTTTCTTTGACTCTAGCTGAGGTCAGACAAGCCCATTAGGCCTGCTCACTATTCATTCCTGGAAATCCTATGGTCTAGTTAGTATCTTTGTTTCCAAAACTGCTATTTGCGATAGAGTATTGAGTTTGTAGACTTATCATATATGAGGTGTGATGGTTGTTGTATTCTGGTTGTAGAAGAGAGAAGACTATTTAAGGAGAAATATGGATGTCAAGACCACTCCTGCATAACTATTAATAATCATAATCACAAATATGGACAAGCCCTAACCTAACCCAAAGATATGACCTAAATAGATAACTAAATCTTCACACAGGATAGAGCTAACAGTGCTGACACAGTCCCTAGCTATTCCACATTCCGCTTAACCACCTGCAGCCAGTGTCCTACCTTTACTGGCAACGGGCTTTAAATCAATCCATGAAGCCCACTGCCAAAATCATGATTATTTGTAAAGAGATTCTGCTACTGTGGCTATAGTATTCAGACTTCTAAAAGAGAACCAGTCTCATCCCACGGTTTCAGCTGTCTGCTCAGGATTGTTCCAAACACTGAATACACTTCTACCACACTCCTGTCATAACAGAAAAACCTCATGAATTTATTTGATCACCATACCCTGCATCACAAACTGCAATATGATTACTCTGAGAAGGCTTTTATTTTTTCAACTCATTGTGCCTTTCTTCTCACCATGTTCTCATATTTAGTAAAGCTACTCCTTGCATCAATTCCACTAAGTTAGTCATTATTCCATTATACTTCTCTAATTTGTAACTCAGCTACATACAAACCAACATTTCCCCATGTTTTACCTGAATATATATTTCCAATCCCATATAATAATTAAAGTCAGCAGGAAAGATAAACTCATTGCTAGAATATTTACACTTGATAGTAACAACAGTAACGAAAATAGTCAGAACCAGCATGCTGCCATCGCCATATAATCCTTCAATACTCCATCTTAGAATCTGGCCATGTTTTGGCTAATACCCCATCATTCCAGTGTTTCACCAGGTATATACACTCAGTAAAAGAGGAGGGGTGGGACTGAAGTCTAGTGTAGTCCTGTTGCCTATGCTAGAAGGTAATTGGAAAACCATTATTTCGCAAACCAAAGTACTTCACAGGATATTAGTACTAGTAAACTAGCAGCCCTCCTCAAGACCTTGAGGACCTGGCCTGAGTGATGTGGTTGATAAAATAATTGTTTATTGTTGAGATAGTATGAATGAGGCAGCTGGGTAGACGGTGATATTGTATGAGGAAGATGATGATATGTGTAGGAGGAAGAAAAGTAATGTGTCATGGGGGTAAAGGTGCAAACACATGAACTAATAATCCAATCCTGTGATATAAAGTATTAAAAACACCAACGAATAATAGGATATGATAGCAGGAATTCCGATAATAATATAAATATTTAGTTGATTATGTAAGAACAAAGTGTGTAAACAATAAAGCGATAGATATATATATTTAGATGTAGCTATAAAATGAAGATAAAAAATGCAAACAGTATATAGAAAGTCTCATTAAAACCATTCAGTCAAAACCCTCCGGATATAAGGGAAAAATGCTGTTATGGAAAAAGAGTACTTTCACAGGATTCGCAGTAAAAGCACAAGCAAAGTAACAATAGCTTAATCTAAATGTACCACTTTTAGTGAAGGTGGAGATTTCTATTGCAAAGATATCTCAAAGCAGGACCTCTGGATATACAATGTTTGATGTAACTGTTGGAGTATTACTGGATGACAATAGAGTAAGTCCATCCAGTAATGTTACTCTTGACAGTGCTACATAAAGTTAGCCATGTGTAAATGCATCAGTACGAAGATCTACACCTACCTTTTTCAGAGATTGGCCTTGAGATTTGTTCACAGTCATAGCAAAACATAAACGTACAGGAAACTGCTTAGGTTCAAGAATGAATGGCAGCTTCTCATCACTAGTGGTGAGCTTTATCCTAGGCAGAAGGCGAATCTCTCCATCCCACCTGCCATCTAAAATAGCTACCTGTAAACAGTTGCGGTTAATTCCCAACAACCTTAATCTAATACCATTACACATTCCATGCTTCGGACTCAGATTCCTGATGAGGATTAGTGGTACTTCAATTTTCAATCTAAGACAGGATGGAGGTATTGAGGCCAGGTTTATACTCTGCAAATATTCTACTGCGTAGGGCTCTGAGTCTGCAGCCTCTTGACAAAGTTCTACCTTGTTGACAGCCTCAAAGAGGTGTTCTGTCCCAGGCATCTTGTCTAGAAGACTCTTATTGAAATCAGTCACTGTGTCATTCTTGAAAGCCAGAATTGCCCTTCCAATAAGAGCACTGTGAGATGTAACAGCTTCAGTTAACAATGCCTGTGGGTAGAGCTGATGACAGAGATGATCTACTGTTTCAACTTTACGAATATATGCAGGTAGATTAATCTTTCTATACATGTTTGCATCATTCACCAGACTCTTAAGAAAGTCGATGAAGATCTGGTTGGAATTGTTAGCCTCAATTCTCATACTTGTCTTAAGTCTTAATACTTGCAAGCGGTGCCAGAGAGAGGTATGCTGGAGACAGGCTTGTACAGTAGCCTGCTGTGAACCTCGCCTGACCACTGGTAAGATTTGAGCAAAATCTCTACCAAGTACAGTAGGAATTTTACCAAACAGACAACTATCACTCACATGATATATATCATTCAAGGTCCTGTTGACTGCTTCAAAGTAGGACTTATCTTGCATAGGCACCTCATCCCAAATGATCAGTGATGTCTTTCTGATCAGCTGGGCAAGAGGTGAGTTGCTTGTAATATTGCATCCACTATTAAGTGCATTGGATAGGGGAATATTGAATCTGGAGTGAGCTGTACGGCCACTTGGTAACAATTGAGCTGCAATACCAGATGATGCAACACAGAGTACAATTTTGCCTCTAGCACGTAGGTAACTACAGAGACAGTTATAGAGAAATGTCTTGCCAGTTCCAGCTGCACCTTGAAGAAAGAAACCCGACCTATGATTTCCACGAGGATTCTGCTCATATTTTGCCACAATATTTAATATTTCTGTAAAACAATTTTTCTGCTCTGGATTGAGCTGTGCTTTCATTATATTGCAAGATTCCTCCTCCTGATGTGGATCATAGGCTAATTCTTCTTCAATCATTGGATTATTAGAGTTAGGATGTTGTGCCACTCATGAAAGAAGTGGTTCTGGCAATCTGTAGTCTAATAGTGACTTTCCAAATTCATTCAAGATGTCTTGAAGGAGGTAGAGACCATAGTCTAGGTCAATTCTGCCTTCAATTTCCTCTGCTCCTGGAGGTACTGGGACCCTTCTAGTAGCCAAGATATGTGGAATATCATCACACATACTTGGCTAAAATGTTTCCCAAATGGCAAGTGGGTTGCTAATAGTTGTATACTGCAGGGCCAAAGCAAATAGATGTCGCAAGGCCCTACCAGTCATAAACTGGGCACCTTCCCTAAAGAGGGCTACCCACTCGCCGTCATCTTCCAATAATCCTAAAGCAATACTTGCACCTTTAAATGTTGGGTACACTATACCATCAACTGTCCTTAAATTTACAAAGCTTGTAGCTCCTCGAACGACAGTTAATAGCAGGCGGAGATAATATCTCTCACGCTGAAAGGGACTTGCCGAATACATCCGACCCACTGCAGTCCCTCTTAGCCTCTTTTTCCATCCTATCTTACGCACCCACACAAAGTGTTCAGGAAATTCATAGTACAGGAATTGCCTGCCATCTTCATGCTGCGCATTGTAAGAAAAGAATGCCATCAGTGTAGTCATAGACCCCTCAATTAGATCACGAATATGATCTGGATCATCATGTCCTGCAAAGTAAATTGCCTATTGTCCTGGCATATGTAATGACAGATGCGTTACCGGTGGTTGTTCATCATGCATATCAAATTCAAACAAATGCCAAACTGCTTCAGTTGGATCAAATACCGTCCATGCAGATAGCGCTTGATCTCATCATGCTCAGACTCCACACTGACTGTAGCTCTATCCCCACCCTTGTAAATGTATTTGTGAATATATTTCACTGCTTGTACTGAACCACAAACCTCTACATTAATGTGGGCGTTATACCGGAGAGACAGATAGGGACTGTATGGTACAACTCTACGATTGTCAATCACAGCAGTAAGTGTACCTCCTGATCCAGGAACTGGTATTATAAAAGACCTGCCTGTATTCCGTCTCCGGTACAGGGGGTATCCATTCTCAGGAACTGTTGTCTCCTCTAAGATATCACGTGGATACCCCTTGTGACAGGTCGTCACAACAGCTGGGTTTAGGTCTTTCATGCATAAGGCATTACCATTTCCCCCTACACATTGTGTATGTACCATGGTACTCTCAATAATAGTCCTCAACTGTTGACCTATGAAGTCATCTTCAGTTGGGATTTCAGCAGATATAAACCTGTCAATATAGACAGGTGTAAGAAATTGGACATCAGTTTTCAGAAACAGCAGCAGATGAAGATGAGGCAGCCCATGCTTCTGGTAT
>Ga0307513_10007572_pt1 | contig 14032 bp, 3 predicted proteins | sample 15_EM_MG_FD_202174 | JGI IMG/M metagenome (GOLD analysis project Ga0307513, IMG submission 202174) | Populus trichocarpa ectomycorrhiza microbial communities from riparian zone in the Pacific Northwest, United States - 15_EM | ecosystem: Host-associated > Plants > Roots > Unclassified | place... | reverse complement strand
ACTCATAATTCATATGTATAAAATAGAGTCTCGAGGTGTTCTTGAATTTCAGATGCAATCAATCTGAAAACCCTTCAATCTGAGGCAAAGCAGTTGAGGAAACATTAGAATTAGAATTTTCTTTTTTAAAAAAAAAAAAATGATAAGGATAGTTAAATTAAACACTATGACCCTACCACTAATGTTTTTACCACATTGCACTCATTTGCTAATGGATAAGGGTTTTGATTGTGAATGCAATAAGATAATTTCAGCATTTTCAAATTGCTGAGGGCAAGACAAATATTTTTCTTTTCAAATACACAATAAAATAACATTAATACCTTTAAAGGTTAGAAATTCTTGGATGCTATAGTGGGTTATATTTGTACTTTTATATTAAATGTACACAACAAAATAATCAATTTGCCTTTATAGATAAAAAAAACACAATTAATTGACAATGAGGGGTTTTTCATCTTTTTCATTTTATAAGCATAGTCCATACTTAATTACTCTTGAAGTTCATTTTTTTATGTCTGGTTGTGAGGGTATTTCTGTCATTGTAGTTTTGGTTTTTTCATTGTTATTGGGTAAAGTTAGGGGCATTTTGGTCTTTTGATAGATTAAAAGCATTAAAAAAAATTGTTCACGTGTTAGCCGCTATGTCATCTTTAAACGATGCGCGTGGATGATTTTGGTGGCAAAAAACACTGTTCTGGGACAACGTTTGATTATTCTCGGTGTTTCCTCCATGTACTAACCGCGTATACACCAAACGACTCTTCGGTTTGGCTCTAGCGACCATTTCTTTTTCTTCTTCTTCTTTCTCTCTCTATTCTTTGATGTTTACACCTGCCTTGTAATTTTTCAAATAATCCTTTTAACTTCTCTTACTTTTTGATTTAGTCCCTGGTTTTTTTTGTTAATATTTGTATTATTTGAAATAATTTATGAAAATAAATTTATTTCAATTTCATCTGTATTCAATTTTCTCATTTATCAAATTTGATTTTTATTCTTCTAATTGCTATTTATATAATTCGAGTCTTTTTTATTTAGTCCTTGGTCTTTTGGCTAATATTTGTTTTATTTTAAATAATTTATTCAAATGGTATTTTGTTTCAATTTTATCCTCATTTATATTTTTTCATGTGTCAAATTTGGTGTTCATTCTTTTAATTATTATTTATATAATCTGAGATAATTTTTAGAATTGAATTTCTTTTAGATTTCACCCTCTATTATTTTTTTTCCTGTCATATTTTATCCTTCATTATTTTGATTGTTATTTTTTTTTTGCCAAATTTTTTAGGTTGGTATTTGTTTTTACTCAATTTCATCCTTCAACATTAAATTAGTTTGGATTTGAACTTCTTGGTTAAGCCCATGTCTAGGATTTTACAGGTTACAAGTTTGGAAAATTAATCCAGCTCTAGAAGATTCACCCATGATAGATTTGGTTTTTTTTTTTATATCATTTTTTCAAGCTAATGTTTTTTCATTTTTATCCTTTGAAATTTATTTAATTGAAAATTAGTATTTAATTTTTTATTTGCTATCTACCTCCATTGTTTTGTCCTTCATTTTTTTTTCAATTGGATTATCTCAAGTTTTTTTTATTTATTGTTCTTTGTATTCACAATTAATTTTTCTTCTTGAATAAAATACATGCCCCATTTAGATTTTGGTGCGGTTCAACCCCTAAAGTTTCAGATTTCCTATCATCTAGTCCCTATTATTTTAGAGATTCACATTTTAGTACCAAACTGTATTTTTTTTTTAATTTTCAATCCATAAATGTTGAAAGCTAAGAGGGAAAGTCATTGTCCTATAAGAATTACTATTGTCATCTTCAACTACATGCACGTTGTCAGCACTAGAAGTTGACCTAACCATCATTTCTACCATGATCTCGTAAGAAACAAATGGTTTTCCGTGTGCATACCACCACAGATATTCCTCTATTGCACAAGATGCATCGTTACAATATTTGGATCGATAAACTTTTTATTTTTACACATTTTGCATGGACACGTAATGCTCTAATTAGATATTTTTACACATATTCTATTGAATCTATATCAAATAATGATGATAACATATATTAATTAAACTACATTAACTAAATAAATTTGCAAAAATATTGGTTTAACTCAAGATTATTCAACATATTTTAATAATTCTCTTAATTCATTATCAATTTTCTACGTAGATACAAATTTATACACATTAACAGAAATTCCAACTCGAAAATAAAATTAACAAAATCTAAAACAAACCAGTTAAACAAGCCATTATTTATTTCACTATAAAACACCTAAGTTGGTAATTCAACATAAGTTTCAACAATTTACAAACAAATATAATTTTACAAAATCTAAAACAAACCATAACATGTACAAATCATAAATTCATAAAACAGGTTTATTTGAGAAAAAACAATAAAACAAGTAAACACCAAAAAAAAATACATATACTATAAAAATATGTAAAAAAAATAATTAACATTTTAAAATTTTATTCAAATTAAAAAGAAGAAGAAGATAGATTTGCTTACTTAAGGTGGAGAATCCTCAATAAAATTTTAATCAAAACATGGATGCTGACAAATAGAGTGTTATTGTGACTCAAAAAGTTATGGTAGGTTGAGTTGTGTTGAGATTGAGGGGAGTTGTTTTGTTGCATAGAAAATTTACAAGGAAGAAGTAGAAATGGGGGGAGGGGGAGAGGAGGTTCGAGCAGCAGGTCATATATTAAATATTACCGATAGATTTATCGACAGTGACTCCATTGATCATTCTATCTGTATTAATGCCATGTCACTATATGGTTTGCTTATTTGAATCCAACTGTAATTCTGTCGATAACTATGTCTATAAAAACTTACACGTCATCGCATTGTTTGAATTTTTTTATTCCTTCTATTCCGATTGTGATTCCCTCGATATACACCGACGACATATTTTCATTGGTATTTACTAATGGGTTTAGTGATGGAAAAATTCGATCAGTAAATATAACAGCAAAATATCAACAACAAAACATCTGTCGGTGTTTCTGTTTGTATTCACCAATTTTCTGGTGGTTATCATCGAAAAGTTTTTAGGAGAGAGAAAATGGTTGAATAGCAATATTCCAGCCATAAAAAAGGTCGAGATTGGTGTCAACAAGTTTTTTTCTTGAAAGTGGTGCAATATGGGTTATGTTTCTCTATGAACATGCTAGAAAACTAAATTAGGGTTTGATTTAGTTTTTTTATTTGTTCAATTTTCATTTTTTATATAATGATTTTGGGTTTTTTTGGGATTGGCAATTGGTTTTTTGAGGTTTATATATGGTGTTTTTGAGGTTTTTTCATGTCAAAACAATCTAAAAATTGGGTTTTGGGTTCAAAAGCTTACACCTTGAATTTTTGCTTATGAGAGATAATTAGATAATTTACCAACAAGCGATTTGTCACTCGATTATTGAAAAAAAATTTGGAGGATGTTGTCCCCTCCTTGGAAAACAAATCCAAGTGCAATCCTAGACTTCATGCCCAGGATTTTTTATTAGAGACCTAGCCTTTTAGGCTCATTAAGGGCTAACCTTTCTTTTATTTTTTTAAATTGCTTTGTTTTACTTTATTTTTTAAAAATAGTGATTGATCCATTTACATTTTTTTTAGTTTCATAATGTTCTAAAAAGATTAATTTAATTTGTCTATAATTTGTCTTGTTTTATATTACTATAAATTAATTGTCTTTATATGATATTTTTATAAAATAAATGAAAATTAGCCTCCAAGATGAAATAAATGAAAATGCATAAAATCAAAATCAATATAAAATATTTATATGTGCATCTATCTTCTACTTCAACTATGAAGATTAGCTTACCAGTTTCTACTTTAGTTTTTAACTAGTGTTAACAATTTTTATTTACTTTTCAGTTCATAATTTTTTTTGTTTCATTTTATAAAGCATGACAAATATATTTTCATTTATTGATTAATTTTTTTTATTATACATGAAAATCCATCTATAACATAATCGTTTCCTTCTATTGCATTAAGAATTAGATTGAAATCCTACCCGCAGCGTAGAGTGAGTACAAGGCTAGTTGTATCTAAAAGTAAACAACAATTCAAACTCGAGTTTCATATTATAAGAAACTCCAAAAGGCAGGACAAAAAAACTGTAGGATTTTTCACTATGGACCAAGAATCATTTCATTGTGTAAATTTTTTATTTTTTTTAATTATGGTCATCAAACTTGTTTTTAGGCGATTTCATCCTTCCGTGACTCAATTGAAGGATAATTTTTTCAAATTTGTAAAGGAAGAGTAAGAATGAAAGAAAAAAGATTGAAATGAAAAGGCAGGAGAAATTGGGAGGCAATTTCAAAATTGGATTGAAAGTTTACTTTGGTTCTCCTATTGTTCAACTTATAATTTCTTAGTTCCTCAATATTTTGTAAATTTAATTTTGGTCCAAAACATTTTTTTTTTAATCTTTGGTTTGAGAGAGGAACTCTTAGTTGACACTGATTCCAACAACAACAAAACATTGATTTTGGTGTTAAATGATTCCTTTCGATTAAGAGAGTTTAGTCTAAGTGTTTTGTAACTGTCATAACCCAATTCTGGGTTATTCCTAAAAAATCACCTTTTTTCAAAATAAAAATAAAAAAAATAAAATAAAGGCTGGTAATATGGAGAAAGCAATTCAAGGAGTACTACAAAAATAGAAAAAAAATCAAGCTGTAATTTTGGAGAAAATTCAAGGCCTAATTGGTCCAAAACATTATTTTTTTTTTAATCTTTGGTTTGAGAAAGGAACTCTTGGTTGACACTGATTCCAACAACAACAAAAACATTGATTTTGGTGTTAAATGATTCCTTTCGATTAAGAGAGTTTAGTCTAGGTATTTTGTAACAACCCAACTCTTAAACATATTTTTCAATCAATTTAGTTATTAATTAATAGTAAACTGATTTTTTTATTATTGTATATTTATCAAAATTTCAACAGAGTTTTTCTTAAAATAGAATATACCAAGTTATCGATAATTCCATGTTTCACAGACAAAATTCTCAACCTAATGTTTCTATTTTCTTGATCCAATATCTCCTGTATCATTTCCACATCAATACATTTCCCACAAGTTCATTACTTCATAAAATGTTAACATTACATAATAAAATAATTTTTTTCTTTTATACACACACACACACACACACCACACATCATATACTTGAAAATATGTTATTGTATATCTATCCTACAATTATAACACAAAACTTTAATGTCCTAAACATTTAATTCACATATATTTACAATAAAAAAAATTAACAATACTAATTACATCTTCATAATATAGTATTCATACATATGTCTTATAAGTCCAAAATAGACCTAATGTTATTATATTTACATGAATTAAAACATGAAGTATTCTACTCTTGAAACTAACGTAGGAACTTGAAAATAAAACAACAAATAATATAAACAAATCAAGTAAATAAAATAATTCCCACAACAAAGAAATAAAACAATATTTTCACTTCTATCTTTTCATTATTACTACATATTATTTACTTGATAATATATGTATCATTAACTTAATACTAATATCAATTTTTGAATTGATATCATTAACCATTTTCATCTCAATATGGTTAATAAAAAAATATACCGATTCAAATCACCTGGTATCATTAATTACCCATCAATTCACTAGTCAGCTAATCAATAAATGTCGATATCAAAATATACTTGTGTTAATATCATTAGTCTTTCTTAATTTTTCAAGAATGACTAATCAATAAATATCAATGTTAATATCCTTGTCTTCCTTTTCATTTGAGATCGACTAATTAATAATTCTTATATCAATACCCTTGTAATGACATCATTAGTTTTTTTTATTATTCAAAAAAGACTAATCAATAATGTTGATGTCAAGAAGCCTTTGGCACACTAGCCTCCATCATTAGAACAATTAATCAAATTATAAATTCTTATTCTTATTCCACTGATATATATATCAAGTTAGATTAATAACAATTCATTTAATAATTAAAATAATTCTACCAATAATAAAAACTATGAAATAGGTGTTAAACACTTATCTGCTGCTGTTAGAAAGTCACAGTACTATTAAGGTATTCCCAATCAATACATGACTATATATAATTATTTCTTCAATCTTTTCTTTTCTCAATTTCCTTAATCCAACATAACTACATACAATTAATAACACAATTTATTAAATCTATTCATAATATTTATAATTAACCCAACTCCTTATAAATAAAATCCACGCATTCCTTCCATTTTTCTTTATGATGCAAATTCATTTAATTTCCATGCATTAAATACTTTAATTAACCCATTAAAATTCCCTCCTAAACATTATGTGTTTGCCGATAGTTTCCAGGTATAAAAAAACATTTATTTTTTCTTCAATTTATTTTAATTAACACTAAACCCATTAAATCTACATGCTAAAGAACACTAATTAAATTAAAATTTTTTATCAACATCATATCCACTCGTCAAGCTAAATTTTTTAAAATTATAAACCTAACTATCACCTCTAATCCCATCACAAACATCATTATTTTTAGTAAAAAAAATTCTCAACTTCAAATCACAATTAATCAAAAAAACAATTTGTAAGAGGAACCTTTTTATCCATTTTCCTCTCTTCCATTTTTTCTCCCCTTGTTGCCATGACTATCTCTCTCTCAAATCCCCTTCCTTTTACTTCTCCTCACTTGATTCCTCTTTATTTAGTGTTTAAGAGGTTTATTTCTTACAATTTCATAAGATTTCCTTTTTATTTTTCTTATTTTCCCCAAGTTTTTTCTAAGATCTCTCAAGTTTTTTTAAGTTGATTTTGGATTTCTCGAAGGATTTTTAGGTTAAAAATTGATTTTTTGAGAAAAAAAATTGAACACCTAATTTTCCAACAACCCCTAGTCACTAGAAACTAGGTATGCAAACAACGAGTTGTCTATATCATTTTAAAAAATATATATTAAAGGGTGGGTGCCATATCGTCCTCCTTTGAATATTAAAATAATAATAATAGAGAAAATGACGCATCGTCCGTCTTTTAACAGTGGGACAGAAGGCCTTTCTCCTAGGCTAGACATGCAAGCCAGGCCTTTTTATGGGTCAGGAGTGTTGGTAGGCCCAAATGCCTGGTTTATTTTTTTATTTTCTAAATTTAATATGTTTTTAACCCCTTAAAAATTTAAAAAATAAATTATTTCATCATTTTTTTTAAAGGTATTTTGTTTTTATTTGACTTAAAAGAAACCTTTTAAGTTGTTATTTTAGTCCCAAACACCAGCTTTAATTTTTTTGTTTTTGAACTTGTTTTTTGATATAAAAATAGTCTCATGCATCTAGTTGACATATAAGTAAATAAAGAATAATTTTGAAAATAAAAAGCTATTAAATCCAATGGAATACATGAACTAAATCGCGAGTTTGACAAGTTAACATTGGTTAATGCGGGTTTTTTTTTCTTATTTTTTTAATTGATTTTTTTTCCAACCATCATAATTTATTTCTGTTTGTTTTTTATGGGTTTATTACAGTTTTATGACCAAGGTCACAGACTTAGTTAATTAACTCAGTTTACTCATATCGATCTAAAATATTGTTGTCTCAGTACTTTTTTTTAAAAAATATATTGTTCAATATTCATTAGATTCTGAATTCATGATTAACTTCCTTTTCTCTCTTAAAAAACACATTAACTATGTTTGGATTTTTTTTTTGCATTAAAAAAGAGAGATTAATTTGACCATTTTTTGCGTGTTTTTCTTATCATCCGAGTTAATAAAAGATTGATTCTAAAAGATAAAGTTATTCAACACAATTGGGTTCGTTATCTATATTACGATATCATATATCTTGATACATATTTATTTTTTAATATTTTAATTTATTTTTAGTTATTATTAATATTTTTTTATTAATTATCACAAATAATTCTTGATCTATTTAAATAAACACATGCGTTTACAATTATAATTTTTGCTAGGAGCCAAATTACACGTTGTAAACTTTTGCACATTCTTTTTTCTGCGCCCAATAATAATAAAAAAAAGGCCAGCCCACAACTACGCGCATACCAGATAGTTAGTGTATACCTCTATCCTATGATAACGATGACAAAGATGCCAAAGGCTAAAAATGTTAGTCTATGTAGCATGCATCCGACCATAAAATCTGTAATTTTCTTGAACAAAAACTAAGGCAATGATCCAATGTTTATTACTGTTCTGAGCTTAACGTAACCGTGGATCAATTTTTGCTTAATAAATCTCGTTAAGGAATTGTCTCTCTATGCTACACATGCATACATACATATTTATTGAACCAGGCCAAAAACTTGATAAAAGCATCACAATCTATTTACAATCTGAGGGGTATAACACAACTAGTTAGATTCTATATTTGTTTCTTAAAGATCATTAGTTTGAGTCTTACAAACCTCAGAGTCACTAGAAACTTACATGATCGTTAACTTCAAGGCCCGTGAGATTTGTCGAGGTATGCACAAGTAGGCTCGAACATCCACGTTAATTAAAAAAACATGAAAAGTCTTGACCCTTTAGATCTCAATGTTTATTTGTAAGTGTGATATTAGTTGTTTTTTTAAATGTTTTTTACTTAGAAATATATTAAAATAATATATTTTTTTAAAAAATTAATTTTAACATAAGTATATTAAAATAATATGAAAAAAATAAAATAAAAATTTAAAAAAATTTCTAATTTTTTTTATAAATACTTTTAAAATATATATATAAAAAACCAATATATGTCTGTTACTCAACTACACTGTTGAATACTATAAGACATGAATTTATCAACAAAGAAAGTTTTCACCATCTCTGTATTTGGCAAGACAATGATACGAAGACCCTCCCATCCATCGGCTCACCGAGCCAGCTCCATTATTCCCTGACAAGGTTGCAGCCTTGGAATCATTACCACCTTAAAGCCTTATCACGATGTCAATTATGTTGAACTTAAGATCACTCTGACTCACTGCTGGAACATCCCATCCGCTATTCACTATATTTCTAAATATTTTCTCCATTATAATATTTTACTCGTTTTTTTTTATTATACTAAAAGAACAAAAAAATAAACTCTCATTCCAAATTCCAACTCTATATAAATACTAAAAATTAAAAGAAGGATAATAACAGTTTTTTTAAAAATATATATTTTTTAAAAATATATTAAAATAATATATATTTTTTTATTTTTAAATTTTTTTTTGATATATCATATTAAATTAATTTAAAAATATAAAAACAATTAATTATTTTTTTTTTTAAAATTTTACAATAAAAACAACCATTCCAAAAAAAAAAAAAACAACATGGTGACAATCACGTAACATTGATTGGCATTCCGGTCGCCCTATAATAAAATCTCCATCCTTAGCTAGACACAGGTATTAGCATCAACGTGGCAGCAAAGCAATCTATATGCGCACTACACCCCCGGCGCACATTTTCACGCTCTACCCCTTTCACACTAAAAAAATCGCTTCTTCATCGATCTCCACTCTCTGTTTAGAAAACACGAAGCCCCAATTCTCTCCTTCAAACCCCTAGTTTCACACTTTGATTCCTCTGTTTAGGCAAAACAAACCCTATAATTCATTCCTTTTAAATCGAAAAAAATAAAAAAATAAAATTCTGATCTCAAAATCACGTCTTTTTTTTTTTGTTTTTGCCTCAAATTATAAATCAAAGCTTGAAATTTTGTTTGATTTATTAGCTTTGGACTTTAGGGTTTCTCAGATTCTACTTCAAAGTTAGAGTTTTTTGTTTTTAACTTTGTTTTTGTTATCTTTGAAGCGGATTTTTTTTTTCTCGTCATATTGAAGCTGTTTTTAGTTTCGATCATTTCTACAACTACCACTGTCACCTAACCCAGGCTCATCCTTAGAGTCTTTAAACTTTTTCTGTTAATAAGCCACCAAAACCTTCAATATTGTGTGTTTTCAACGAATTTGTCTAGTGCCCAATAGTGAAAATCACATGAATATTTGAATTTCACAATCGAATGTCGGTAGAAAGATCATTTGAAGCATGGGAGGAGGTCCAAAGGCATGGCCAGGACTTCGCAGACCGGCTAGCTCAAGGCTTTACAGGCCTTATACAGTCACATATAACTTACCCACCTGCGTTTTCTTGGCCAAACCCTCCAAAATCGAAGCTTTTCGATGTGGAGTTTCCGGGACACGGTTTTAGTAAAGGGGATTTTGGGGTTTTGACTGATAATTCTGGGATAAATGGGTTTTCGGCGATTTTGGATGTTGGAAATAGGATTGGACAAGCTGGGGCTGATTTTGGTGCGGCTTTGAATGGGATGGTGCATCAGTTTTTTAGGAGATTGCCGGTGCCGTTTAAGCAGGATGAGACTGGGGGGGTTGGGGTGAGGATGGATGGTAAAAGGAGCGAGGTGGGGTTGGGTTTGGAGGGAGAGTTGGGTTTGGTTAGTGAGAGGTTGAGGGATTTTGGGTTTGTGGAGGATAATGGTGGTGGTGGTGGAGTGGACGGCTTGTTGGAAGAGGAGATTGGTGGGTTAAATTTGAAGGGTGTGGGATATCCTGGTAAACCACAGGTAATGACTTTTAAACGCCATTTTGTTTAAGAATTTGGTTGTGTTTGTTTTGTTAGCGTGGAAAGTCCTTATTTCATACAACAATGGTAATTTATGCCTATTAGATTTTTAAATTAAATTGTCCGTTTAACTGTTTGCTTGGAAGCGATATTTTTTCTTTTGAAACTCGGTTGGGAAAATTTCTTGGTTCTACAGATTTATGGAGGATGTGATTTGATTGATTTTCAACTTTTTGAAGTCTGGAAAGGAAGTTCACAGAGATAGTATGTTACACAGTCTAGATAATAGTGACTTTTTTGGAAACAATTATGCATTGGAAGCCATAGGACTTCCTGTTTGAGAAAGACCATGTCTTTTTAGAAGTATTGGCTGGTGCAAATTTTACAATAGTGCAGCATCCAGTCTAGTTAGTAGTGCCTATCTGGAAACAACTGAACGTTTGAAGTTTATGCCATTCCATTTGATAACGGTTGTGTCTAAAACAAAGAAAAATGAATTACACCTACCTCCTTTCTCCTTTGGCAGACATGCTTTGTTTTAGAAGGAGTTTGTCTAACAAATGCTGACTTGCTTTCCTTTTAAGGTCAGTTGTGTTTGTTATGTTCTCATTAATGATCTACTTTTCTTTGTGCTGTATGTTTAACTTAAAGTTTCAAGCAACTTAAAAGGCTTTGAGAGGAGTATAATATCCTTGTGGTTTTCATTGTTTCAAAGTAGAACTTGTCCTTGGATAATGTGGTTGATCATACATATAGAATTACCAGTTGAATTTGGTTTTGTAGCAAGGTCGCATTTGATGGAATCTAGTCAAATTATATGCAACTGAAGGAGTGGTTCTATGGTGTAACCTGTCACTTGTTGCAGAATGTGTCAAAGCACAATTTGCTTTGATGTTTAAATTTTGCATGATCTGAACAACATCAAGCAACCCTTGAAGAAGCCACTAAGTCTCACTGTTTCGTTTTTTTATCGTTATTGTGATTTTTTTTTTGTTTTTAGTTAATTCCTTTTAATCATTAACACATTGATTAAGTAGAGACATAATCTCACTAATTGGACCTTTATGTGGTTCATGCCCGATTTTTTTCCTGTACTGTTTTTTCTGTGCATTTCTCAACGTATCATTTTCGATTTCCTTCTTTCTTTTCTTTTTTTTTTCTTTTTTTTTTCAATCTCTGTATGTTTCAGTTTGGTTCTTTTTGGCAACAAGGTAAAAGAATTGGTTGCATGTATCAAAATTGGTTGTGTTGTCTGATAATGTTCTTTCTATACATGATTTCATTGTAGCTATTTATTCAAATAGGAGATTCTGCAACCATAAGTGAAATGCTTGAAAGACTAGGTGGGGTAATAATAAAAGGGCAATAACATGTTATGATTACATGTAACCTTATGTTCTTGGCTGGAGGTCAGTTCAGTTGAATTATCTTGATTGTGTTTGATACAGTAGTGTAAAGGGGGCAGTAACATGGAGCTTGGTTCAGTTGAATCATTTTGTTTGTCTGTAGTTTTTTATCCTCTTTAATTTTTTTATGGCCAAAAGAATTTGAAGTACAGATGGACAGCAAAAGTTTCCCTGCTGTAGTGTGATCATAATTGAAGGCTATCAATTTGGCTTTAATTTTATTCCATTTGTGCAGTTTATTTGATGATTCATTTCCACTGATTGCAGGGGACCATAAACATTACCTCAACTTATGACAGCAGAACTCACAACATTGAGAGTTCTTTGGTTGCAAGGGGAGATTTATGGAGAGTAGAGGCATCACATGGAAGTTCCACGTCAGAAAATGATAATTCATCTCTGTTCCTAGTCCAGCTTGGACCTGTGCTGATTTTGCGTGATTCAACCTTTCTTCTGCCCGTGCATCTGTCGAAGCAACACTTGCTTTGGTATGGCTATGATAGAAAGGTATGACCAATTTTCTGTTTACCTCGCTGAAATGTGAAAATAGATGCGATTGTAGAACTGTGGAAAAAGATGCTCAAGCTTTTCGATATTCTTTTCTAAACCTTCAATCAAACAAGGAAAAAACCTCATCTATCCAACAAACGTATTTGCTCTTAAGCTTCAGATTTTGCCTGAAGCTTGACAAGAAATGGCAATGGACTATAAAGACATGAGCTTAAGTATCACTAAACATTAGTTGTTTGCTCAATCCCAGTTGTTTTATTGATCTCCAGCTATTCCTATTAATTGCATGTTGTTAGCTTTATGGCAACCTTTCTTCTGTACTTATTTTTGACGTTACAATTGTTGTTTTTTGGTGCATATGCTGATATAGACTTCACCATCAATACCTATTATTTACCTTTTAGCTTCCATATCTTAAGATCTTCTGTTGTTGATCATGTTTTCCTGCCTTTATTTGATTTGTCTTTTTGTTTTTTAATACAGAACAATTCATTGAGAATCAGTTTTTTCCTTGTACTATACTAGAATCTGCATTTGGATGTCTTTTTATGATTGCTTTATGAAATTGTTCTTCTCATGTGCCATTTTTCTTGTTTCTTTGTCAGAGTGGAATGCATTCTCTGTGTCCAGCTGTGTGGTCAAAGCATCGAAGGTGGTTGTTAATGTCAATGCTCTGTCTCAATCCTATAGCTTGTGTAAGTTAGAGCTCCTTTTAAGATATGAAAGGCATTAAAATCAGTTTATGTTTCAATTATCACATTTTTTTTAGAGGCTTAACAAATGTGTGGGTAGCCAAAAACAATAGGCTGTATTCTACATCTTGTAGAATCAATGAAGAAGTGGATACAGGAAGCATGATCCTTTGGCTTTGAGTTACTGTTGTGGGATAGGATTGTGTTCCACACTTCTTTATGGTATAATGCCTTAGGATTGTTTAGCTGGTATTCAACAGAATCAAAGTGCTCTCTTGTGTTCGGTTCTTTTTATTGGGGTTTTCTTCTATAAATCCTTACCATTCTAACAAATTTCCTTCTTTCATCCTTCCCCAAAAGTGCATTTTTGTCAGTGCATGATGTTTCATAGTTGAATTTTCTTTTTTTGTAGTTGTTTCACTGTCTTGAAAATCAACAAGTGTCATGCCATTTCCCCTTCTTCAGACCAAGTAAAAATTCCTTAGGTTTGGAAGTGGTGCAAGGCAGTGATATGGATGGAAGTTAACACTCTATTTAACTAGGCTGAAATCCTAAATTCAGATTTTAGTTTGAGTGATGGGGCTGGAGAGCTTGTTGAAATTATTTTCAAAAGGGAAAAAGTAAGAATATCAGAGCAGCCTTGCCATCCTTCCTCCTGTCCTCAAGCACAAATCTCTTCCAAAATAGGTATACTTGCCTTTGCTGCTGCCTGGTGATCCTATTGAGTACAGAAGCAATAACCTCTGTAATGAAAGCATGAAGATTTGGATGCAGTTATTAGTGTCTTTTTGTAGTAT
>Ga0307513_10007571_pt1 | contig 14032 bp, 16 predicted proteins | sample 15_EM_MG_FD_202174 | JGI IMG/M metagenome (GOLD analysis project Ga0307513, IMG submission 202174) | Populus trichocarpa ectomycorrhiza microbial communities from riparian zone in the Pacific Northwest, United States - 15_EM | ecosystem: Host-associated > Plants > Roots > Unclassified | place... | reverse complement strand
GCGGTAGCCTGTCGAATAACCAAAGCTGGTGTGTCTAACGGGTTCCGCTAAAAAAAACTATGAGAAGCATAGCATAAATGAAGGAACAACACGTACCCCCATATCTTTCATTGCCTTATTCTAGCTCGATCAATAATTAAAAACACGAATTAAAAAAAAGAGGACAAACATTCGCTTCTCCACCATTTTGCACAAGTCAAGGGCCGCCTTTGCAGGAACTGCCCATCCACGCTTCAAACAAATCTCAAATATCGTGCGTAGAATCCTAGAGGCACATAATTCGTCAACAAGAACGAAGCCTAAACGTACACGACGAGAGTTAAGAGTACGAAGAAAAGACCAAAGAAAAAAACAGTCGTACCATCAAATTTGAGTTGCGAAATATATGCCTGCAGCAATACATTGATCTTCGCAGCAGGCTCTTCGACGCTCTCCTTGACGGGTATCGGGACGCTCGAGCAGTTTCGTGAGCTCCAGCTTCTCCTCTTGACGAACCTACAACAACAAAAAAGAAAGAGAAATTATGTCAACTACTGCAAAGAAATTAAAATCAAACAAAAGAACACCCACAGGCAACAACTTAAACTCGTTACTCAACGCAAACACCCTAAACAGCTCAATCATCGACATCGTCGGCCTCAGGTGCTGGTTATACACCATCATCGAGTTGTACGTCACATAATAATACGACGCGATTCTTCCCAGCTCCGTGCTCGTAAAGCGTCCAGATTGGCGGTCGTATTTGATCAGCTGGCATTTCTCCAGGAGAACGGCGGCCGAGTGGGCAATGTCGGCGCGTTTCTGGATGAGACCAAGATCGTCTTCTTGGTAGTCGGCGCCAACACCATAGAGGGCGGGCGATTTGAGCATACGAACACATCTGGAAGGGCAAGTGCAATTAGTAAACAGGACGAAAGCGCAGCCAAGGAATAAAAAAAAACAAGAAAAAATACAAAAAAAAACGGAAAATACTCACAGATATGTATAACCACTGCACCGCCTCATCCCTATTCCTCACACTACCCAACACAATCTCCGCATTCAAATTATCCGCCAACCGGCTCACGAACTGACTCTCGATGGGCAGCTGCTGGTTGAGCAAGCTCAGATAGTACTGCAGCTCCGAATGGTTGGTGATAATAATGCCCTCGCCATAGGTTTCCGGGTTGTAAATTTGCGTGCCCTTGATGATAACCGTATGCGCGGGCAAGTTGACACCCCACGCCCAAGTCGCAGTGCAAACAAGAACTTGAACAGAACCGTCGGCGAAAAGATCCTCCACGGTACCTCGATCCTCTAGCGAAGCCAAACGGAAGTAGGTCGCGTAAGTTTGAGTCTTTGACCTGTGCAGCTTTCGACACGAGAATCTCCCGAACAGCCCCATCAGGCTTAACGAACTGCATGATGGTCTCCTTCTCGATCGCCATGTCCCTAAGATACCTCGCCGTTTTCGCAGTCTCCTTCCGCGAATGTACAAACACGAGGGTCTGGTTCTTGCCGGCCTGATCAAGGACCTTTTCGTAGCAGACCTCGTTGGTGATTTGGTAGCGCTTGATGGCCTTTTTCTCCGCAACACCTATAAATTGCTGTTGAAGAGCACAAGGACGGTAGGAAGAGTCGAAATAGAACAGGCCCTTCTTCTCGTCCACCCGAAGGAAGGATGCAACATCCTGGTAATTTGGGAGCGTGGCCGAAAGTCCTACGAGCCGCACGTACTCATTCGTCTGCTCTATCCTCCGAATCGTCCTCGCAATAATACTCTCCACCACAGGACCACGCTCATCGTGCAGCAGATGGATCTCGTCGATGATAATGAGGATTGGTGTAACTGGTGTCGGTTTGCTTGCGCGTGATAACATCCCATTTCTCCGGAGTAGTAACAATGATCTGGGTTTCGGCGATTTGCTGCCTCGTCATTTGCGCATCCCCAGTGAGCTCGCCGACTTTGATGGAGAAAATTTTCAGGCGCTCGGAAAAATTGCCGACCATCTCTTGTACCAGGGCCTTCATCGGCGCAATGTAGACGCATTTAAACGCGTCGAGGTCAAAGGGACCGGTCGCGGGGTCGCGATGCTTCGATAATTCTTTGACAATGGTCAACATGGCCACGTTTGTCTAGATAATGAACTTAACAAGTAGGAAATTTTAGAACGAAAATAAATAAATATACCTTTCCGGCTCCTGTAGGCGCACACAACAAGATAGGTTCGTCGGTTCCAAATGCTATGGGGTACAGCTTGCTTTGCACCCGGTTGAGAGACTTGACCGTAAAGGCTTCCTGTGCCCATTTGGGAAGCGAGGCAATGGGAACGAGCTCGCCATCTGTGACCGGTTTTTGCTTCGGTGCAGGAATGTGGATTTCCTCGTAGCCCTTCTTCGCTCGCTTGAATGAGCCGTCAGGGAGCTTGCACTTCTTGTTCGACATTAAGTGACCCCCTTGAGAAAAGGCCATACTCTCCAGGTCGACCATACGTTTGGGCTGGAGAGTGGAGCCCGGCGCAAGAGTGGCGGTTTTGGGGACGACAGCGGGTTTGTCCACGTCCATGCCGTCGACGTTGTTCGAAGACTTAGCCTGGCGGTCTCCGGCTAGTTCGCGGAGTATCCAGCCCAGCCCTTTCTCGCGCATGGCCACCTCAACGTTGACACGCTCGTCCGCATCACTACGCATGAGTTTCGTACACCACACGATGACGTCGCGGTTCTTGAGGAATTTAGCGGTAATGTGGAAACTTTCGTAGTCGAAAAATTCAATAAGCTGGTTTTCACGATCGCGCACACTGGATTCGGAACCAAGGATACTACTAAGGACGGAGGCAGCCTTGTCGGCGGCAATGTCCCATCTTCCAGAAGTCATGTCGCAAAATGACAATGCCATTTTTGTCGAACGCTTCCTTCCTACACCACAGGGGATGAAATCTTTGAGACAAAAATTCAACATCTACCATGCAATCGAAAGTGGCCCAGGGCGCAATGCTGTTGGCCGACCTGGGGATCTTTGGCTCACGCTATACCCGCCCACAGCATACTATAAGGATATTCCTAGAGATGGGCATAAAAGGGGTAGATGGAGGCTTGCCACTTTCCATGAGATAAATCAAATGGACATTCTTCATCCACAAACTCGTCGGCTCAGATTGTTCCCTGGTCCTTCAGGCCCCACATGGCGTTCGATAGATTCCTTGAGCCTTGGAAGCCTGGAAGTTTCGATTATCATATTCTTTGAACAACAAGGAATCTTAGACTCACTCCCTGGAGGTTCCAACAATCCTATAGAAATACATGTAAGCCTTATACTTATGCGATTTAATCCTTTAAAACTGAAATATTGCATTTTAGTAGGAGAATTAAGGGATTACATTATATGTAATTCGTCGATTCAAGTTGTAGACAATGCATTGAATGTAATCATGGGTTATTTTCTATTTCCTTGTTATTTTATCTTATCCCATGCTTTAGGTGTTTACATACGCAAATAAATCTTTATCTTTTGCCCCACCACGCGCACACCATTGGCACTAGAAGAACTGAATAGTACAACAACTGATAACCATATCACTAGTCATTTTTTCACAACATTCGGGCCCTATCGCTAGCAGATAATCGACTAACCAAGTTCAACTTTCAAAAGGAGTCCACCTTGTTCTGACTGGCCCCCGACTCCATCAGCCACTTAGCGAGCTCCCACTCATGGTCGCTCTCGAACAGTACCCAAGGGGGCTCGTTGTTGTCCTTCTGCCGCTTTGAATATTTCTCAAAGCTGGTCGCTTGGTGTCCTTTAGGTGCTCCAGCCTCTTTGTCAGCGTTCTTCCCCACCAGGGCAGAATGGTTAGATTGTTCGTCATCTTCAGCATCTTCAACATAGGCTCGTTGAGAATGTCGAGGTGATGGTATTGGATTGTCTTCAGGCATGTTATGGTTTGGATCTGCCCCAGTATACTGAGGTTCCTCGTCATTCATGTCCATTGGTATGTCGTTCTCGGGTGATAATCCCCTTGGCGATGCTGATAAATTTTCGTTGTCGGATTGAGCAGACTGAGGCCTCCATCTTGGTCCTACATCGAGCGGTTTGCATGATATGAGAGTGAACTCCCTGTGATGATTTGAATCCAGTCGCAAAGCAGTGTGGACAAGCAAATTTTGGCACCATTTCCTCAGGTGAAGGTTGTTTTTGTTCACTCTAAGTCAATTCTTATCATCGGTTTCCCCTCGGACCGGATAATGTCTCGTGACCTTTCCAACCAAATTTTCTTATCGATGAACATCAGTCATCAAACTCCAACCACCACCATCTCTGTCACTCCATGGCGCAACTTCAAGTCGAGAGTGACGATTCTGATTCTGACAAAGACAGTGAAGTAGATGTTGTCGAAGAACCAGCAAGAGGCAAGCGCTCTTCTAAGCCATCTGCAAAGAAGAGCGCCGTAGGCGAGTCTTCTTTGTCGTCGCCAAGTTTCTTTCTAAATAATTTCTCATAGAAAAAGAAAATTTAGAAGCCAAGTTGAAGAAGCTAGGCAAGCTGCAGAAAGAGGTTGCCCATATGAAGAAAACTGCCCCAAAAAACAAGTGTATGTCATCTTTCAACCGTCTGTGTCAATTGATAACATCGGATTGCCCCAGCCGATGATGACGATGAAAATGATTTTGAGAGTGAAGAAGATAACGGTTCTGCCCTCACTGGTTTTTCAAGTTCAGTAAGTTGTTCTTTACATGTTTCATTGAGTTTTTAATTGATGATCAACCCCTTTGAAGCGCATTGGTGCTGCTGTGTCCAGAGCACCACCTACAGAACCCAGGGTTTCAGCCAACGCCTTCAAAGCAGTGCCTCCTTCTGTTAATCGAGGGCAGGCTTCACAGATGACTGCGGAAGATAATGACGCTGACATTATAGAGGTTTCGGTGACTCCTAATGTCTCTGCTACATCCGCATCCAAGTGTTCCAACCGATCTTCCTCTCCTCTTGGGCCGGCGTCAAAGAAGTCCAAGACGACGGCCACAGTCGAACTCCTGGCCCTGAAGATTCCTGAACTCCAGGCAGGTGCTGAAGTCAACCACAAGAGGCCCAAGGCATCGGATTATGAAGACATTGTGGAAGGTCTGATCTTATGAGCCACCTTCGAGTATGAATCACTGATATCTACCATTAACGCATTTTCAGGAACAACATTATGACACAAATGGGCATGTTAATCTATTATATATCTGTTTGTAATGTGACTCTTCTATGATCTCTTATATAGTCAGGTTGGAGGCTTGCATCCTCTCCTATTCTAGTTGGAGCATTTTTCGACTGTAAGATTATGCTTGCCAAATTTTGGGTAATAAAAAATTGATGAGAATGGCAACAGATAATTTGAGTCACTGAATTGTTTCGAGTATATTAAGCAACAAAAATGAGTACCACATGAGTGCTTTAGAACTTGCTGAATTGTCCATCTAATTCGTTTACAAGGGCCTGTGACTTTTCCACCGATCTTTTCAACAGCCTTAAGATACGTTTCACTTTCTGCTTTGAATATTCCAAATTACTCTCTGCCAATTCTAGTCTTAAAAGAGCGTTGTGGTGCCTAGCCTGGAGTATGTCGAAATCTTGCTGAGTTTTTTGGAGATTCTCTTTGAGTTCTCGGCAATGGGCCTGTAATAATTCGAGGTCAAGTTTCTCTAGTCCAGAAAAATAATTAATTGGAGTCAATGAAATTATGAAGAAGTAAACCTTTGTTCTTTTGGTCGCTGAAAAAGTGGGGTATATGAGCAAAATGAAGGACTCAAGTCTAGGCCTTGTCTCACCCGAAATCATCTTCTTTCACCAGGTCTGTGTCACTTTCTGTCATGGAATTATATTCATGTTGAATGCCATAGCCACAATTATGGTAGCCTGCTCGTTTATTTTCTTCATCCACCTTCGCCAAATATTCTTCATATAAAACCTCCGAGCGTGTGAGCGGGGCATCAAGACAGATGGGTTCTGATGACATTAGGTCCATGTCAAGATAAGCGGGACTTGATGACATTGAAATTGTGGCCACAGGGAGAATAGGAGGAAAGGAGTGCTATGGATCTGAAGCCTAGGACGAATCCATGGGAATTAGTTCAGGAAATTCCATCAATCTGACCAGGCTCCCACCCTCGCAACCCTGCATGCGCTCGTCAATTTGAACATCCACGACTACATGACACCCCCTGCTCTTTTCTATCTATACCTCAGCATTGTAAGTTAAAATTCACTAAAATTTTGTGTCTTATTAATGACTTTGTGGCAGCATTTTTGATTGACGTCTCACCTACACTCTTTTCGTTGAATTTATCTTCCATGACTGCATCGCCAGCCGTAGAAGAGTCCACAGGTGCCATTTTCTGGAAATTGAAATATGTGGAGTTGTTTAAATCTTGTTGCTCTCTTTTAGTGCCCATTCTGAGGCGTGTGGACTCTCGACTCGGAATTCATTTTGAGCCTATGCTTGGTCTAATCCTCAAGCAAAAGCTTGACGATCAAAGCTCTATCTCCTCTATTTATGCTGCATCAAGTCATTCTCTCACATGGGACGACGACTCCAGGGACGACGACTCCACGTTTTCTACCTGTACCACACTCGTTGAGGATAGTGGCAGTTCTGATAGTGACTGTACATCAGAGGCAACCTACCTGATTAGCATCGCTTTGGTATTCAACACTTCTGCATATGAAGGCAATCCCTCGTTTGAACAAGACAATGCCATAAGGCATGCACTGCGTTTGCTAAAATGTGGTGATAGGCAACCAAGACCAAAGAATTGGCGTCTGGCGTCGTGTATGTGTTATACTTTTTAAATTTTGTTGTTAATTGCAACCTAATACCCATCTATTCAGTAAATTTCATTAGCCGAGCATTGAACAAGGCTTATAATTTTCTTCAAAGTAAATCCTCTTCACTAAGTTTCCAATGACATTCTAATTTGTACTTTTACAGAATAAATTCTGACCATAGTGCATTTCGAAGATCTTAAGCTATTTTTGGATTGTCAGTAAGTTTACCGGTTATAAATACTCAACCTGACTGACAGTTGCATAGCTTTAATACCATAATCGTAATATGCTTGTCGCTTTGTCGTTGTTTTGATCTTAAGCTGTTGTTCCCATCCTCTACTATTGTCATCGTCATTTTCTATCAAATAATGCATCTTCATTCACGCACACAACACCTCCGTCAACAAGCACCAATTCAAATACCGATATCACAATCCAACGATCTCACCATCAACCAATGTCCTGTTTGTCACAAGATTTTCCAGACGCCTCAGGGAATGCATAGTCATTTGCAATCGGCACTTCTCTGCCGACAGTGGGGAAAGGGGAAGCGTAGAGAAATCCTGGATGAACTCCTCAACATTGATGACGGTGTTCTAGAAACAGGATATCAATCTCTTGATGATGACGATGAAGCAGATCGATCAAGTCCTGGGCCTCCTGATATGACCTTTGATGCAGACACCAACACCGGCTTTGGGATGTTTGAAGATGAAGAGGGATGGGATGAAGAAGAAGACTTCTTTCATTTTGTGGATGTTGAAGAGGAAGAAATGGTGGACGTAGGCATTGGTGAGGATGGGCCTGGGCCTGGTACAACCGGAAATAGAAGAAAGGCAATGGGACGCGTTCTAGATGAAGATGACGACACTCGAGTCAAGGTGGAATACACAGCCAATGGAGCAGGAAAATGCATTCAGATGGATAAAACTATTCATGATCGATGGAAGCAACGCTTCGGTGATCACACGCCTTCTACAGAAACATCATCAATGCAAGACAATCCTTATGCACCATTTGCTTCAGAGCTTGACTGGAGAATCGCACATTGGGCAGTAAAAGATGGAATCGGACATAAATCTTTCGACAGATTTTTGTCTATACCTGGGGTGCGTGTGTTTATTTTGTTCAACATATATGCGACATTAAACCAAGTATTATAGGTTTGTGAGAAGCTTGGACTATCCTACCACAATATACGTGGCCTGCATCAAATTCTAGATGATCAAATTCCGGAAAGGGCAGGAACTTGGACGACCTTGCAACTTGAATTTCCTGATTTGCCTGGCCTCTTCTACACCATTCGCTTCAGGAATGTACTAGAAGCGATTCAAAGCCTATGGGGGGATCCCGCTCTTGTGGCCCATCTTATTTATCGACCAACAAAAATTTTCTCCGATGAAAACAAAACAACACGTATTTTTACAGAACTTTGGACTGGTCAATGGTGGCATATCGTCCAGGTAAATCCTTGTGATAACATTTCTTTTGTACAATTTTAACAATATTTCGCAGAGTAAACTTCCGAAAGACGCTACATGTGCTCCTATTATCATCGCCACTGATAAAACCCAACTCACTCAATTTGTTGGTGGGAAAAGCGCATATCCAGTCTACCTTACCCTTGGCAATATTCCAAAAGGCCTTCGAAGGAAACCATCAGAACGCGCCTGCATTCTTATTGGTTATTTGCCAGTCGACACTGCTATCCTCAAAAGCAGTAATCTTTCTCAGCAAAAGGTTGGAATCAGAAATCAGCGACTGTTTCATGAAGCCATGCATATCATTCTAGAACCATTAATCAAAGCTGGAACAGAAGGAGTGCTGATGACAGGTGGCGATGGAGCCGTTCGAAGAGTCTACCCCATCCTCGCTTGTTACGTTGCGGATTTTCCGGAGCAATGCCTTGTTTCTTGTTCGAAATACGGCACCTGTCCCAAATGTCGAACGCCTGCCAATGACCTACAAAACCCTACACCAGCCACTGCAAGATCATCTAAATGGACGTTAGATGTGATCAAAATGGCCAAGGCATCAGGCAAATCCAGCAAATTTTATCAATCCTGTATGAGCGAAGATGTATCTGGAAGTGTCTACGTTCCATTCTGGAAGGACTTACCCCTTTGCAACATTCACCAAAGCATCACCCCAGATGTTTTACACCAGCTATATCAGGGCGTCCTCAAGTACCTTATCTCCTGGTGCCAGAGTCTCATGACGATCGAAGAGTTAGATGCAAGAGTCCGCTCATTGCCACCTGCATTTGGAGTGCGCCACTTCAAAAATGGCTTTTCAGTTCTTTCCCAAATCCAAGGTCCTGAACGTAAACACATGGCGAAGATTTTACTGGGATGTCTTGTCGGCAGTGTCGTGTCGGATGGCATAAAGGCGATCAAAGCCCTTCTGGACTTTATCTATATTGCGCAATACAAAACGCACAATGGGACCACACTTCAGTATCTCCAAGACGCGCTTGATGCCTTTCATGCACACAAGGACTTTTTCATTGAAACCACCCTTTGTCCACATCTTAACATTCCAAAATTTCATTCCCTTCTTCATTATATTGAATCTATCAAATTCTTTGGAACCACCGACAACTACAACACAGAGGCCTTTGAGCGCTTTCACATTGATTTTGCAAAGGAGGGTTGGAGGGCATCTAACCATCGTGACGAATTTCCCCAGATGATTAACTGGCTTTCTCGACAAGAGAAGATCTCTATGTTTGAGAGCTATATGGACAATATGCTTTCCTCAAAGAATCCACCTTCGAAACCCACTCTATTATCACAGAGGCCAGTTCCACGAGTCGCAAAATTCCCACCTTTCCCTTCACGACATCTCACTACTATCGAAACTAAATTTAATGCACCACATTTTTCTCACAAACTAAAGGAATATCTCAACAAATTTACGCTTAATCCTGCAAGTCGATCAACACTACCCAATTATCCTTTACCATTTCAACATGTCGACGTATATTCTCAGTTCAAGTTTAATGCTCATAGCTTATGGGAGGAGGGTGACGATCCAGTTTATGAACCAATGACTGTGAAAGCACTTCCTATTTCCACAGCAAATCCTCATGGCCGATTTGACACAATTGTCGCACTCTGGAATGATGACGCAGAATCAACGGGTGTTGTTGGTATGTCAATTAGACATCCATTCCAATTTGTATTTCTTCATCTAAGGATATACTTATAGGAACGCGTGCAGGCAGAGTTCACGTCATTTTCAGGCTGCCTGAGAAGGTGTCCACAGTTTTGGGTAAAACAGATGCTCCTTTGGCCTGGCCGAAAGAACCATTGGCATATGTTGAATGGTATCAATCTTTTCGCCATGAACCTGATTCTGTTACTGGAATGTTCATCGTCAAGAAAGGACATTCAGCTGATTTTTCAATTATTCCAGTTTCTTCAATACGTCAGGTTTGCATGCTTATTCCAAGATTTCGAGATAATTCGAACTGGAAAAAAGAATGGAACTCTAGTAATGTCCTTGATAATTGCTCAAATTTTTATTTGAATAACTGGCAGAGTAATTACGCATATCAAACACTTTGGTAGTCTCATTGTAATTTATTGTTAATTTATTCCTGCTCTTGGTTTTATCACTTTATTGAGGTATGCCTAGAACTTCCTGAGAGTTTCTGAGAAGCTTTTATTTCTGCTCTGAAAGTGATCAACTTATTGAGGTGTGCTTAGGAGCACCTAGGACTTCCTGGGTGTTACATAGGAACACATAGGAACATCCACATGCTGAGGAATATCCGAGAGTTTCCCAGGAGCACCTACAAGCACCCAGGAGCTCCTGGGTGTTTGTAGGTGCTCCTGGGTACTGACTACATTTTGCGTTGTCCTCAGGAGCTCTAGGGCAAAAGTGTTTTTCCTGATGGATAAAGAGGCGAGAGGGAGGCGGGGTGAGAAAAGACGGTATGCAGGTTAGGTAGACTCTTCATCGACCAGGGAGAGAAGCGGTCTGGGTGATAGGAATTTTGGCGGAGATAGAGGTTGACCTTGTGGGCTGTGAGTAAGGTCGACAAACGAGAGGGCGGCATAAATTCAGAGGAAACTAGGAATTCAAGATGCAGGATAGGCGAATCGAAAACTCCATTGTGTTGCATTGACGAAAAAAACCACTGACCATGTGAACGTAATCCCACTCATTGTACGACGCCTGAACTCCTTTCGCTGAGTATCCCCCGCCCGTCTGCTCTTCAAAAATTGCAGTTCGTGACATTTTTGAACGCGGCGGCCAAGATTGCCATGTACATGGATATTTCGGCCATTTCGTGAATCTCGCAGTGGGGGTGGACGTTGACAGAGAGACTACAAGGTTATTGGAATGCGGATGCAGGAAAGGAGAGAGCGTAGAAGGTGCAGTGATGATATGCGAGTACCTTCCTGTTCCGGGACTTCTTCCTTCCACACTCGATAACCCAACGACAACTGCGCGGCCTCGGCGCTACATTGTCTCGGTTGACCCTTCAACCTATGTCCCTTTTCAAACGCACGCACCATTGCCTGCAGTGGAGCAGCATTGTGCGGTCATGACTTTTTGATGCGGGTCATGACCAGCAACGAGTCATGACTAGTCATGACTCGAATTAGCGGTCCATTGCAGGACCATCCTAAATATGTACATAGCTCTGATGGCGAGTTTAGATTTGATTGATTATCAGTGGCGGTACCCTGTGACATCATGAGAGCCTCCACGAGTTAGCAGTGGGTTTGGGGCATGCTGGTCATGACCGAGTCATGACGAAGTCAATGACCCGCACATCACTGCAGTGGAGTCTGTAGAGTAGAGCAACGGGGACTATACTATACTACTTCTAGAATAATCTATGCTACATAGTGTTATGACATTGTGTTCATGTAGATTTCGCGAAGCTTAAAAAAGGAGTGGTAGTGTGTAGTATGAAGGCCGAACAAGTCAGAAGTGAAGGTCATCTGGGCTCCAGGGCGAAGAGACGATAAGGATGAGAGCAGATGAACCCCATGCAAGCACAATATAAGTAGTATAAGCACATTACAGCGCATTAAGTTGAACCGGAGAGAACCCGAAATATGGACGTGGGAGCGACGGAATTGGGACATATTGAAGACCATGGATGCGGCGAAGCGTGGCGCAGTACTTGAGCACACTGCCCTGGCCCCTAGTAGATTACACAGGTAAACTACCAGTACGGTGCGGTAAGTAACTTATAAGTGATTTACCTCACTCGCAGCTATACAGACTATCTACAGTGTCTCAAGTATATATTCGTTATATGAGACACTTTCAGAACAGTTAAATTTTCAGTTTTACGACCACTGGCTGTCGAGATAGTGTGCTCGGAAGATTGGACTCGGAAGATCCAAATTTAGTAGCGTGATGTCATTATGAACAGCATTACAGCCGTTTTCATAACGATAGGCCCCAACGTTTTCTGCTTGTTTATGTCCTGTTTGGCTCTATCGGGGTGGTGAAAAAGAAGCAGCCGGCCAACGACCTGCCGTGGAAGCATTGCAACTGGAGCGTCTGCCAGAGTCTCCTGCATGCGTCGAATCACTGATATCCTTATAAATTCCACCAGCGTAAAAAAATTATCGGGCCTATCGTTATGAAAAAACGGCTGTAAAGACGAGGGAACGCTCACTAGTGTGTGCTTCTCCTGGTCCAAACAAACAGAAATATAGCGTACAGTACTTATCCATGTGCGGTGCACCATAACGAGAAGAGAACAATTTTTGCCAATATTGCAATGTTAACTAAAAACCATGTTTTTGAGAGCCGAGAGGAACGGCAGCAGAGACAAACACCAGAATTTTGACGCCAACATTGTGACACCCTCCGGCAGAGCACCAAAACTAACCGGACATCGACTTTAGAATTTTTTGGAGCGGAGAAATGAAAGAATATTGCTTGGAATGTCGGACACGGGAAGCATTAAAACTCCGGATTATGGACCCACAGGACGTCGTATACTTTACCTCGCTCCACCTAGTCCAGGTGACTAATGCGGACTCCAGGTGGAGTCCACCTGGAAAAGGTGGGGAAAGGTAAAGTACTCGGGACGTCGCACATATAAAAGCGCACTAGATCGCATCCAAGTCCATATTCACCATGTCCTCGACCTTTGAGAATATCTCCAACTTACCCTCGAGCCATGCTTCACATTCTCGGTCGACCCCTAAAGATTTTCCACAAGATCAATCCACTACGCGCATCAAAGAAATTTTCACTTCTTTCGTCGAAAGCCTAAAGTATTGCCCTGAAGATCCAATGGCAGAGGACAATGCAACATACCAGTCCTTACGATCGGAATTTTCGGCGTATGATGATGGGGAAAAATGGTTTAATGCACTGTCCAGAGAATCAGCTAGCATGGCAGAGGTAGGCATTTCCTTCAGAAATATTTCATTATTATATTAATTGATGAACGTTGTAGCTGGCTTACCCTGGACACACGCCAGAAGTGCGACTTCGAATTGCGCGATTCACTTGGTATTTGTTTTCCCAGTCCGTCATTCGTCACGGTATATCTGACTCTCTCCAGGTATCTGATATACATTGATGACCTTGGTCAGAAGTTCCTGTCATCCTTAGGAGGATTCCAACAACGAGTTCTTGAGAACGAGTGTCCTCAGGGAGATTTCCTCCAAACCTTCCGCGATCACCTCACGGATCTGTATCAGTTTTGGGACCCCATTCCAGGGAACTGCATCACCTTGGCCGCCATGGAGTACATAAACGGTTATCTATTGGAGCAGATGCCAACCATCTGCGACATGAAACTTTCTGACGCCGGTCAATCATGGCCATACTTCCTGCGCAACAAAACAGGCGGTGGGGCGGCATATTCTTTCATGCTATTCCCCAAACACCTAAATATTGACCTTTCCATTTACATTCAAGTAATTGGAGACATCATTTTTATCACAAACCTCCTAAACGATGTCCTATCGTAGGTTTCCTTGCCTATCTTTCACTTCACGTAATAACATGACATTTTCAGATTCCATAAAGAATATCTTGCTGGAGAGATGAACAACTACGTCTCCAAGAGGGCGCATGTCACTCGGAGGTCCATTACTGATACTCTGCAAGATGTTGTCGACGATACATTAGCTGCACACCTGTATATGCTACTATCATGTATCAGTACTTGGTAGTTACCAAACTAGTTCATACATGTATAGTGGCAGTTGCCAACCAGCCAAAAAAACCAGTAAAACAGGGTGCTCGCCGGGATGCCGGGGT
>Ga0307513_10007570_pt1 | contig 14033 bp, 10 predicted proteins | sample 15_EM_MG_FD_202174 | JGI IMG/M metagenome (GOLD analysis project Ga0307513, IMG submission 202174) | Populus trichocarpa ectomycorrhiza microbial communities from riparian zone in the Pacific Northwest, United States - 15_EM | ecosystem: Host-associated > Plants > Roots > Unclassified | place... | reverse complement strand
TTCCCGTCCAGCATATTGGAATTCCTATAATACGACCACCAGCAGGGCCCGCGCCAGAGTTTCCTGGGTGTTGCGCAGGGCGTGCGGCAGGTCGGCAGGATAGCGCGCCGTCGCGCCCGCAGGAACGAGCGTCGTCTCCTCATCCCCGGTCTGCACTTCGAGTGCGCCTTCCAAGACGGTGAGGTGCTCAACGGCGCCGGCCGGGTGCGGTTCGGAGACCAGGGCGCCGCCCGGGCGCACCATCAGCTCGTACCACTCGAAACCGCCGGCGTTGGCGGCCGGACTGAGGATGCGCAGCAGGCAACTGCCGTCGGCCGTGCGAATCTCCGGCGTGAAGTGCGCAGGCAGGACGGTGATGGCGGCGGCGTGGGCCCCGCTGTGGCCCTTGACCAGCTCGGAGAGGTCCACGCCCAACGCCCGGGTCAGGTTCCAGAGCGTCGAGAAGGTGGGATTGGTCTGGGCTCGCTCGATCTGGCTCAGCATGGAGCGCGAGACGCCGGAGAGCGCCGCCAGCTCGTCGAGGGTCAGCCGCTTCTTCTTGCGGATCTGCTGGAGGCGCGGCCCAAGGTGCGGCGGATCGGCGGTCATAATGCCACTGATAGCGAGCAGCCTAGGCCACGGGAAGCTGGGTGGTCGACTTGATCTCCGAGAGCGAGACCACCGAGTTCACCTCCTGCACGCCGGGCAGGGTGGAGAGCTTGTCGAAGAAGAACGTCTTGTAGGCGGCCATATCGGCGGCGACGATCCGCAGCATACAGTCCATGGCGCCCAGCGTGATGTGGCACTCGATGACTTCGGGATAGGCCTGGGCGGCCTCCGCGAACTGGTCGACGTTGGCCCGGCCGTGGGCGGAGAGCTTCACCAAGGCGAAGATCTGCACGTTGAGACCCAGCTTCTCGCGGTCAAGCAGGGCCACCTGGCCGCGGATGTAGCCCTCGTCCTTCAGGCGTTGCAGCCGCCGCCAGCAGGGCGATTGCGAGAGGCCCACCTGGGCGGCGAGTTCGGTGGTCGAAAGCGAGGCGTCGGCCTGCAGGGCTCGCAGGATTCGGCGGTCGAAGGCGTCCAGACGATCGGCACGAGAACTAGTCTCCATCTGGCAATATCCCGAATAGCTCTCGGCGCGATATGCGCCAATCCTGAGGCGATCGCATAACGGATTCCGGCATCCTGAGGCAATCTTCGCAGGACAGTTGGAGGATCTCGCATGGTGTTCTCAGAGGCGTCGTTCGACGGCCACGAGAAGGTGTTGTTCTGCACGGACGCCGCCACCGGCCTGAAGGCGATCATCGCCATCCATTCGACCCGGCTCGGCCCCGCGGCGGGCGGCTGCCGGATGTTCCCCTATCCTTCCGAGCCGGCGGCCCTGGACGACGTGCTGCGGCTGTCGCGGGCGATGACGTTCAAGAACGCGCTCGCGGGTCTGCGACTGGGCGGCGGCAAGTCGGTGATCCTGGGCGATCCCGCCGACCCGCAAGCCGGCGCGCGGCTGACGGCCTTCGGCAAGTGCATCGATGCCCTGGGAGGCGCCTACTGGACGGCGGAGGACGTGGGCGTGAACCTCGACGGCGTCGAGCAGATCGCCAGGTCGACGCAGTTCGTATTCGGCACCCGCAGCGGCCAAGCGGCGACGGGAGATCCCTCCGCCTTCACGGCGCGCGGCGTCTACGCGGGCCTGCGGGCCGCCGTGCGGCACCGGCTGGAGCGCGACAGCGTCGCGGGCCTGCGGGTGGCGGTGCAGGGCGTCGGCTCGGTGGGCTGGGAGCTCTGCAAGCAACTGCACGCGGACGGCGCGGCCCTGATCGTCGCCGACCGCAATCCCCAGTTCGCGGCCCGGGCGGGCCGCGAACTGGGGGCGGCTGTCGTCGAGATCGACGCTATCCACCGCGCCGAGGCCGACGTCTTCGCGCCCTGCGCGCTCGGCGGGACGTTGAACGCCCGGACGATCCCGGAACTGAAGGCCAGCGTGGTCGCCGGCGCGGCGAACAATCCGCTGCAGGAGCCGGCTGACGGGGCGGCGTTGCGGGCCCAGGGTGTGCTCTATGCGCCGGATTTCATCGTCAACGCCGGCGGCATGATGCATGCCTCCGGCGAGATCTTCGGCGCCTATGACGAGGCCGCTGTAGCGCGGGAGATCGAGGGGATTTACGACACGGTCCTCGCGGTCTGCCGGCGCGCAGATATCGAAGACACGCAGCCGGAACTGGTGGCTATAAAGCTGGCCGAGGCGCGGCTGGCCGCCGGTTGAGTTCAAAGGGCGTCGACATGGATTTCTCGAAGCTGCAGGCGACCAGCAAGGTCACTGACGAATGGAAATATCCGCTGGCCTCGGCTAACCGCAGCGGCCTGGTGCAGGTCGACCATGCGCCCGACCACAAGCTCTATTGGGAGGAGTACGGCGATCCCGACGGCGAGCCGGTGATGTTCCTGCACGGCGGGCCGGGCGGAGCCTGCGCGCCGCCGATGTCGCGCTTCTTCGATCCCAAGCGCTATCGGGTGATCCTGTTCGACCAGCGCGGCTGCGGCAAGAGCGAGCCCACGGTCGCCGCCGACGGGCCTGCGGTGGCGCTCGCCAAGAACACCACTGACGAACTGGTGGACGACATCAACCGGCTGCGAGACGCGCTGGGCATCGCCGGCAAGATGCATGTGTTCGGCGGCAGCTGGGGCAGCACGCTGGCCATGGTCTATGCGATCCGCCACCCGCAGCACGTGGCCTCGCTGATCCTGCGCGGCATCTTCCTCGGCGCGCGCGAGGACCTGCTCTACATGTACCAGGGCAACGCCGCGACGTTCGCGGATGCGCCCTACGCGCTCACCGAGCCCGGCTCCTACATCACCTATCCGGGCGAGTGGCGGGCCTTCCTGCAGCCCATCGCGCCGGCCGACCGCGGCGACGTGATGGGCGCCTACAAAAAGCTCTTCGACATGGCTCCGGCGAACGACGCCGAGCGCGCGCGCCAGACGGCCGCCGCGGTCGCCTGGTCGATCTGGGAAGGCACGATCTCCAACATGATCCCGGACACCGCCGACAGCGGGAAGTTCGGGGAGGAGCACTTCGCGCTCTGCTTCGCGCAGATCGAGGCGCACTTCTTCGCCAACCAGCTGTTCTTGCCGCCCGACTACATCGTTAAGAACGCCGCGACGCTTGCGCCCATCCCGACGCACATCGTGCACGGCCGCTTCGATCAGGTCTGTCCGCTGACCCAGGCCTCGCGACTGGTCGAGGCGCTGGCGGCGGCGGGCGCAGAGCCCGCCACCTACGTCAAGACTACCGCCGGCCACAGCGCGATGGAGAAGGAGACCGTCCTCGCGCTGACCGCAATCATGGACGGACTGCCGCCGCTGAAGGGCTAGCGGGCCTCGGCCTGGGTGTAGATCGCGGGCCAGCGGTCGGCCCAGGGAAGCGCCGCCTCCAGCTCGTGGGCCAGCGCCAGCAGCGTGCGGTCGCCGCCCCGATCAGCGGCGAACATCGATCCCACCGGCAGGCCGTCGTGAGTGGTGAACAGCGGCAGGCTGATCGCCGGCGAACCCGCCATGTTCTGCAGGGGCGTGTAGGGCGAGAAGCGGATGAACCGCTCCAGCAGCGCCGCGCGTGGCAGGGTGGGCGCCAGTTCGCCGGTCAGCACCGCCGGCTCGGCCAGGGTCGGCGTCAGCATGACGTCGTAGCGCTTGAAGAACGCCTGGGCGACCTCCGGCGCGCGGGCGAGCGTCGTGAAGGCGCTTTCGAGCGCCGCGGGCGTGACTTTGTCGCAGTGCTCGGCGAGCGCGATGGCCCAGGGCTCCAGCAGGTCCTCGAGCAGCCGGCCAGGATGCTCGCTCTGCGCCTGGTCGACGGCCTCGCGGCCCAGGAAGGGCCAGAGCACCTCCATGAGGGCGAAGAGGATCGGCGCGTCCTCGGTCGGCCGCGCGATCTCCTCGACGGTGTGGCCGAGACCCTCGCAGAGCTCGGCGGTGCGGCGCACGGCCTCGGCGACCGCCGGATGCGGCGCCCGATGGTCCATGCCCTCCATAACCAGCGCGATCCTGAGGCGACGCTCGCTCGGGCCTGTCACTGGAGACGTCGCGCCGGGACTTGCGACAGCTACCGCCCACGCCGCGTCCCGCGCCGAGCGGGTGAACATGGCGTCGCTGCACAGCATATCGTCCAGCCAATGGACGTGGCGGGCCCGCAGGTTCGCCCCACGGCTGGGCTTGAAGCCGACGAGACCGCAGGCCGCCGCGGGGACGCGGATCGAACCCGCGGCGTCGCTGCCGTGCGCCAGCGGGACCAGGCCCGCCGCCACCGCTGCGGCCGCGCCGCCGCTCGAACCGCCGGGCGAGCGGGCCAGGTCCCAGGGATTGTTGGTCGGGCCGTAGCGCAGGGTCTCGTTGCTCACCAGCATGCCGAACTCGGCCATGGTCGACTTACCAACCGGGACCAGGCCCTGGGCATCGAAGCTGCGGATGAACGGATAGGCCGCCGTCGCGGGCGCGTCGGAGCGTGAGCGCGAGCCCGCTCGGGAGGGCAGCCCCGGATAGGCCAGCGAGTCCTTGATCAGATAGGGCACGCCGGCCAGCGGGTGAGCGCCGTCGCGCGGCGCGGCGGCGCAAGCTCGAGCCAGGTCGAACGCCCGCACACTGACCGAGTTAATCGCGGGATCGATCAGCTCGATCCGCCGGATCGCCGCCTCGACCAGCTCCAGCCCGGAGACCTCGCCGGAGCGTAGGAGCGCCGCTTGGCCGTGGGCGTCGAGGCGGCCAAGGCGCAGCGCCTCTGCGTCTGTGATCGCGGGCGGCTGGGCCACGGGCTAAGCCATCTGGCGTTCGAACCGCAGGCCGCGGGTGCGCAGGCTGGTGATCGAGAAGCCGGAGATGCCGTCGCCCTCGGGGCTGACATTCAGCACGGCGCGCCAGGGCGTCTTTCCCTTGAACGTCATGGCGAGCGTTTCATCGCCCATCGGCTCGAGCTTCCACGCGCTGCGGCCATACGGCCCCTGTAGGTGGAGCTCCAGGGCCTCGCCGTCACGTTCGAATGTCGCGGTCGCCTCGAGGTCGGCGGCGTAGAAGCTCCCGCCCAGGCGCGGCGCGATATCATCGATCGTGGGCGGAGTGTCGGGCAGGCGCTGGAAGAGGTCCGGGTTGCCGCTGTCGGAGATTTGCAACTCCCCGGCGGCGCCGGTTTCCTTGATTACGAAATCGCCGACGACGGTCTTCACGAACGGCAATGCCAGGCCCTCCGCTGTCTCGCTGAGCTGCGCGGGGATGCCGGTCAGGATGGAGAGGCCAAGTTTTCCATCGGTGTCCGCGAGCCCCATCACCACGCCCGAACGCTCGCAGCGATAGCGGCCGATGAGGGCCTTGTACCTCTCGCTGGGGACCGGCTCAGATTTCGGCGCCAGGACCTCGTCGCCGAGGATCAGGTCCATGACCTTGTTGCCCAGGTCATCGGGGTTGGCCGGCGCGCCGTTGGTGATGATGATGATGTCCAACGCCTGGTCGGTGGCGGTGATCATCTGGCACTGGCCGCCGGTGACGCTGCCGCCGTGGTGGATGACCGGAACGCCGCGGTAGGTGTCGAGGATGATGCCCAGCGCATAGGCGGCCTTAAACCCGCTGCTGAGCGTGGGCGGCGACATGAGCTGCTTCCAGCTCTCTGCGCTGCCGACAATCTTGGTCGGGCTGCGCAGATGCGCCAGCCAGCGCAGCATGTCGTCGATCGTCGAGACCATGGCCCCCTCGCCGCGCAAGCCCTCGGTGACGAAGATGCCGCGCCGCCAGCTGCCGTCCCGCGGCACATAGAGCCCCGCCAGCCCCGGGTGGATCTCCATGTCGCTGGGGATCGACTGGGTGTCGGGCATGCCCATTGGGTGGAAGATGCGCTCGGACATCACTGTCTCGAACGGCTGGCCGGTGACCCGCTCGATGGCGAGCGAGACCAGGTTGTAGCCGCCGTTGCAATAGATCATCCGCTCGCCGGCCGGGAAGTTGGCGACCGTCTGGCGGACCTGGGAGTCGAGCGCGTCGCGGGCGGGGTGGACCACATGGCCGTCGGCGATGAACCCCGCGTCGATGTAGCAGCGAAGGCCGCCCGTGTGGCTGAGCAACTGGCGCAGGGTCGGTTCGCCGGCGCCCGGATTCAGTTCCGGGATATATTTGCGGATGCTGGCGTCGAGGTCGAGCTTGCCCTCCTCGGCCAGCAGCAACGCCGCCAGGCCGGTGAAATGCTTGGTGGTCGAGCCGATCCGCATCCGGGTCTTGGGGGTGTTGGCCACGCCATGCTCGACGTTGGCCAGGCCGAAGGCGCGGCGATAGATCGTCTTGCCGTCCTTGGCGACGCCAACCACTAGGCCAGGCTGGTCACTGCGGTTGAAGGGCTTGAAGAGTTCATCCAAACCCTCGGTCAAGGTCGCCGGCTGATCGGCCATGGCCTCATCTCCTCACAAACAAAACACTGCGGGCGCGTTGCCGCGACCCCGCTCAGGGAAGCGCGTCCACCGTCCGCTGGAAGGGCCTCTCAGCCACGGCGAAAATCAGGCAGGCGAGCGCCGTGCCGAGGACGCCCACGACAACCGCGGCGATCAGGAGGCCGTTGGCCGAGCTCTTCAGGCTATCGGAGATCAGGCCGACCAGCACCGGGCTGATGGAATTGATCGCCATCGCCACGACCACGCAAAGGCTGATCAGCCGCGAGCGCAAATGTGCGGGGCCGAGGTCCTGCAGCAGCGTCGGCGAGACGATGGAGCCGGCGGTCTCGATGGTGGCCTGGAGGCCCAGCAGAATAAAGAAGACCGTCGCATTCCCGGAGAACAACATGGCCAGAGAGAGCGTGGCCGAGGCCATGCCGCCAACCCACAACACCCGCATGGGGAACCGGGCGCCCAGCTTCTTGGCGAAGCGCCGGGTGATCAGCGCGGTCAGGCCCAACCCCGCCACCCAGCCTATGACCCCTGTAGCGCCGAGACCCGTCCCGATCTCCACCGGGGTCGCATGGAACACCCGCGCCGCGATCACCGGCGCCCAGAGTCGCAGGGCCGCGCCCATGGCGATCACGCCGCTGCCCACGGCGACGCAGCCCACCGTCATCCAGTTGGCGCGGAGGTAGGGCAGGAAGCTCATCTGCGAGATGGCCGACGGCGCCTCGGTCGAGGCGGCATCGTCCGCGGCTCGTTTCGCGCCGTTCTTGGCGATCCGCATGGTGACCAGCAGCAGGGCGACCAGCGGTCCGGGCATGGCAAGGATCGCGAAGGCGACGCGCCAGGTGTCGACCTTGTGCAGGCCGAACGGCAGCTGGTGTTGCGCCAGGGCCAGCCAGGAGACCAGCGCCCCGCACGCCGCCAGGCCGGCCGCCGCGGCGACATAGAGCCCGACCACATAGACCGAGTTGGCGAGGATTCGTTTCTCGCGTGGGAACAGCCCCGGGATCATGCCGTAGATGCAGGGCACGACCCCCGCCTCCCCCACCGACAGCAGCAGGGTGGCTGCGAAGAGCTGGTCGAAGTTGGTGGCGAAGCCCCGCGCCAGGCAGGCGGCGCTCCAGACCAGGACGCCGGCGGCCAGCACCCAGCGGCGGCCGAGACGGTCGGCCAGCCAACCGATCGGGAAAGCCGCCAGGCTCATCGCCAGGATGCCGCCGACGCCCTGCAGCAGGCCAAGCTGGGTGTCGGAGATGTTGAGCGCGATCCGGATCGGCTCGGCGACCAGGCCGAAGATCGCCCGATCCACGGTGGCGAACAGGGCCACCAAGGTCAGGACGCCCAGGCCGTACCAGGCGGTTGGCGGGCTGACCGGCCAGACGATGGCGCCCCCCGTCGGGCGCGCGCCGCCTAGGCCCACTGTTGCGAGGTCAGGAACGACGGGCTGCGGACTCATGGAACCAGACGATTGGGGAGGCAGGGCGCGGGCGTGCGCCAGCTTGGAGCCCGCGGCGGAGAATCGCCACGACGTCCAAACGCGCTCCTCCTGCCTCCCACCGAAGCTACTGGATCAGACGTCAGGCTTGTCGGCTCAGAACGACGCACTCAGCCGCACGCCAAAGGTTCGAGGAGTGATGACGCTGGCCTGGTAGCCTTGGTTGAGCGGCGGGCCGGACCCGCCGGTCTTGCTGTTGTGCCGCCCGACCGACATGAAGCCTTCCTCGTCCGTGAGGTTGTTGACGAAGCCCAGGACGCTGTAGCGGCCCGTCTTGAAGCCCGCGCGCAGGTTGCCGATCGTGTAGCTCGGCAGAATGAACTGGCGGAAGGGGAAACCGGTGATGAAGCCGGCGCCTTGGTCGTCGACGTACTGCACCGTGGCGCCGACGAAGGCCGTGTACCCGCCGGCCAGGTCCCATTCGTAGTCGCCGCTCAGCGTGCTGGTGAACTTCGGCGCCCTCGGCAGAGTGTCGCCGTCCTTCGCGCCGACCACGGCCGGGGTGTCTTCCGTCAGGTGCGCATCGGAATAGGCGCCGTCCCAGCCGAGCGTCAGGCCGGCGATCGGCGTCAAAGTGGCGCTCCACTCGATGCCGTTGCTGACCGCCTTGCCGCCGTTGGCGGTGATGGCCACGCTGTTGACGACGGCCAGGAGCTGAATCTGGTTCCAGTCGATGTGATAGGCGGCCAGATCGAGGGCGAGCTTGCCGTCGAACAGGTACTGCTTCACGCCGATTTCGTAGTTGGTCAGCTTCTCGGCGTCGAAGTCACGCGGCGTGCTGGCGGGGGCCTGGATCACGTCGATGACGTTCGGGCCGCCGGCCAGGTAGCCCGACGCGATGCGGGCGTAGACCATAGTGTCCTTGTTCGGCCGCCAGCGGGGCGAGAACGAGAATGTCGTCGCGTCTTCCTTTGACTTGCTCGACAGGTTGAATTTGGTCCCGAAGGATTGGCCGAACTGTCCACCCGTCTGCTTGTCCTGCGCCCAGCGCAGACCAGCCGTCACGTCGAAGGTCGGCGTGAAGTGGTAGGTGACGTCGCCGAAGACGGCGAATTCCTTGTAGACCGACGGCAGCAGTTGATCGAGATCGACGGGCGCGCCCGACGGTTTGGCGAGCACCTGGTGCAGACTGCCGCTCTCGCGGGTGTAGTAGACCCCGCCTTGCCACTCGAGCGGACCGTCGCCCTGCGAGGCCACGCGGACCTCCTGGGTGAACTTGTCCTGCTCGACCTTGTTCCAGAGGAAGTCGCCGAGGTTGATCAGGGCCGAGTAATCGAAGGTCTGCAGGAAATCGAGGTTGCCGTAGCTGGTGGACGACACCAGCTTCACCGGGCCGAGGTCCCAGTTCACGGTGGCGTTGTATAGCCGGTAGTCGACCTTGATCCGCGGCAGGTTCTGGCTCGGGATGGCGTCGGTGTAGGTGCGGTCCTTGCCGAACAGCGGGCGGAAATCGCTCGCGGACGTCGGCCGGAAGATATCCACGTCCTGGGTGGCGTCGTCGCGGATGCTCTGCGTCACCGCGGTCAACCGCAGCGAGACCTTGTCGGTCGGCTCGACGAGGAACGACAGCCGCCCGCCGTAGACCTTGGCGGAGTTGATGTCGTTCTTGCCATTGATGGGGTCGTCGATGAAGCCGGGCTTGTCCTGGTAGTAGGCGCTGATGCGGAGCCCGGCATTGTTGTTGAAAGGCACGTTGACCATGCCGTTGGCTTCCCAGCCCATGTCGCCGTGCGCGACCGTCGAGGCGCCGACTTCGACGGTGCTCGAATAGTCCGTCGTGTTCGGGGCATTGGTCACGTACTTGATCACCCCGCCCAGCGCGCCGGCGCCGTAGAGGGTGCCCTGCGGGCCTTTCAGGACCTCGATGCGCTGCATGTCATAGGGGTTGAGGTCGGCGGCCAGGACGGAGGCGTTCACCAGCGCGCTGGACGAACCGAACGGCGTCTCGTCGATGTAGGTCCCGACGGTGGATGCGACGCCGCCGGCGTTGATGCCACGGATCGTCAGGGTCCCCGCGCCCTGGGCCGCGGCGTTGAAGTTCACGCCTGGCACCTTGGTCAGATAATCCGCAAAGCCGGTGGCGCCGGTGCGTTCCAGCTTGTCCTCCGAGATTGCGGACAGCGCCATCGGCACGTCGTGCAGCGCTTCCGAGCGCTTGTTGGCGGTGACGATCAGCTCATCGACCGTCGAGGCGCCGCCGGGCGCTGGACGGTCCTGCGCGAACGCCGGCCCCGCCAAGGAGATAACGGCCGTCGTGGCCAACAACGTGAGTGCAAACTTGCCGCGCATGTAATCCCCCTGGCGCTGCTCAATCCGGTCAGCTCGAGGATATGAATCGAGCTTTCTCTGACGTGCAAGAGATTTTCATAAATACGATATATTTTCTTTATCGCTAAAGTCGCGGTTGAGTTGTGGCGCAGACGCGAACCCGTACCTGCGCGCGATTTCCGCGCCGCGAACGTCCGTGGCCTGCCCGGATTGGGCGTGCCTCAACTGGCCAGGCAGGCGTCCACCAGGCCTTCGAATTCGGCGCCCCCGCGCATGGGATCGGCGCAGGCGAGCTCCAGCCGGCCGCCGGTTTCGGCGAACACCTCGCGCGCCTCGTCCTCGGACATCGCCGCGGTGTTAAGGCTGATTCCCCCGCAGCGAACGGCGGGATTCGTCCGCCGCGCCAGTTCGAGGTTGAGCGCAATGGTCTCTTCCAGGCTGGGGATCGGATAATCCGGAAAGCCCAGGATACTCGCGCGACCGGGCTCGTGACAGACCACGATCACGTCGGGCTGACTGCCATGCAACAGGCCCAGCGAGACGCCCGCATAGGCCGGGTGCAGCAGCGAGCCCTGTCCTTCGATCACGTCCCAATGGCTCTCCGCCGCCGAGGGCGACAGCATCTCCGCCGCACCGGCGACGAAGTCGGCGACCACCGAATCGAGCGGCACGCCGGCGCCGGCGATCAGGATTCCAGTCTGGCCGGTGGCGCGGAACCTGGCGTCCACGCCGCGGCGCTCGAACGCCCGCGCGAGGGCCAGCGCGGTGTACTTCTTGCCGAGCGCGCAGTCGGTGCCGACGGTGAGCAGGCGCTTCCCGGATCGCCGGCGGGCATTGGCCACCTGGATCCCGGCCGGCGGCGTGCGCACGTCGATCAGTCGACGGCCCAGGCGGTTGGCGGCGGCGGCGAGTTCCGGCACGTCGCCAAGCCGCGTGTGCATGCCGCTGATCAGGTCGAGCCCGGCCTCCAACGCCTCCAGGAGGCTGGGCAACCAGGCGGCGGTGATGGCGCCGCCCACCGGCGCAGCCCCGATAACCAGCGCTTGCGCGCCCCTGGCCTTGGCTTCGACAGGCGTCAGACGCGGCAGGCCGGTGGTGAGCGGGCTCGGCGGGATCGACCACTCGCCGATGCAGCGCTCGGGCGCCCAGTCGCGCAGGCCGTAGGCGGTCTTGGCGTGGCGCGGCTCGGCGATGTCGCCGAGGAACAGCAGATAGGGAGACGGAAGCTGCAGGGTCATAGCGGCGCTCAGCGACCTGCGCCCACGGGTTCGACCGCAGGACTTCCCCAGGCCTCGGGCGGACACCAGACCAGGCCGTTGTCGTATGCGACCCCGGGGTCGCGATCGCGGGTCAGGCCCATCGGCCCATCCAGGTCGACCACGTCGCAGGCCTGTCCCACGAGGAACGAGGGCGCCATTGCCAGGACGGTGCCAAACATGTTGCCGACCATGACCTTGAGGCCCAGGCGGCGCGCCTCCTCGACCATGGCCAGCGCCTCGGTGAGGCCGCCGCATTTGTCGAGCTTGATGTTGATCACCGCGACCTTGCCAGCCAGGCGGGCGATGTCGCGCAGCCCCTGGACGCTCTCGTCGGCCGCCACCGGGATCGGCGACTCGAGGCCGTCCAGCAGCGCGTCCTGGTCCATCGGGAAAGGCTGTTCCAGGAGTTCGACCCTGGCCTCCACCAGGGTCGGCATGAGCTGAGCCAGCGTCTTGCGCGAATAGCCCTGGTTGGCGTCGATGCCGAGCCAGACATCCGGCCGGGCGGCGCGCACGGCCCGCACCCGCTCTGCGTCGGCGGGCTCGCCGGTCAGCTTCAACTTCAGGGCCTTGGCCTCGCCCCAGCGCGTCGCCTTGGCGGCCATCGCCTCGGGCAGGTCGGCGCTGATCGTGTAGGTGGTGACCAGCCGACGCGGCGCCTCGAGCCCAGCCAGCGCCCAGGCGGGCCGCCCGGCGCGCTTGGCTTCGAGATCCCAAAGCGCGCAATCGAGCGCGTTACGTGCGCCGCCGGCCGGCAGCAAGCCGGCCAGCGCCTGACGGTCGATCCCCGCCTCGACCTGCGCCCGCACGGCCTCCAGCTGGGGGAGTATCCGTTGCGGCGTGTCCTGCAGATAGTAGACGCCGGCCGCCTCGCCGCGGCCCTGATGGACGCCGTCGCTGAGGGTGACCACGACCACGTCCAGCGTCGTGAAGGTGTAGCCGGTGATCCGGAAGGGCGCCGTCATCGGCCATTGCTCGATCGCCACCTTCATCGACATCTGGGGCGCGTTCGAAATGCTCACTGAAGCTCTCCTCGGGAGGTCGTGTCGTCGTCGTGGCGCTGGGGTGACGGCCGCCGAACAGGCCCGGCGCCTGCGGACCTCCCGCCTCGCCCGCCTCGCGCTTCCCGGTCCCCCTTGAGTTGCCCATGTTCTGACATGAGATTTCTGGATCGGAAAACTTTTTTTGCATATTTCTGATCTCGAATTGACTTGCCAATCCGTCCGAGATGATCTGCCAGCCTCGGAGTTCGGAGTGCCGCCCATGACGCCTGCTACGCCGCTGTCGGCGCTCGCGCGGCCGCAAGCCGAGCTGATTCCGCGCCGCGCCCTCTTCGGAAATCCCACCCGCTCGGCGCCGGCGCTGAGCCCCGACGGGCGGCGTCTGGCATTCCTGGCGCCGCATGAGGGGGTGCAGAACGTCTGGGTGGCTCCGGTCTCCGCACCGGACGACGCCACACCGCTGAGCCGGGCGAGAGGCCGACCGGTAGCCGACTTCGTCTGGGCGCCGGACTCGGCCCACGTGCTCTACCGGCAGGACGAGGGCGGGACGGAGAACTTCCAGCTCTTCAGCGTGGCGCTCGCCGACCGGCGGACGATCAACTGCACGCCCTTTCCCAAGGCCCAGGCGACCATCGTCAAGGTCAGCCCCTGGATCACCGACGCCATCCTGATCGGCCTGAACGACCGCGACCCACGCTGGCACGACCTCCACCGGCTGAACCCCGCGACCGGCAAGTTGACGTTGGTCTGGCAGAACCCCGGAGGCTACGCCCGGGTCATCGCCGACCCGCAGCTTCGGCCGGTGCTGGCCCGGCGGGTCGTGGCCGGGGGCGGCGCCCACTACGACACCCTCGACGCCGAGGGCCGGCCCGCGCCGCTGTTCGGCTTCAGCCTGGAGGACTCCCTCTCAACCTCGGTGCTGACGGCCGTCTCGGCGCGCGAGGTGCAACTCCTCGACAGCCGCGGACGCAACACCTCGGCGCTGAGCGTGATGGACCTGATCACCGGCAAGACCCGGATGGTCGCGCAGGACGAGCGCGTCGACATCGGCGGGGCGATCAAGGATCCGCTGACCGGCGAGGTGCTGGCCTACGGGGTTGAGTACCTGACCAGGCGCTGGGTGGCGCTGGACCCGAGCGTCGCCGACGACATCGCCACCATCGACCGCGAGGCCGGCGGCCAGTGGTCGGTGACCAGTCAATCCAACAGCAACCGCCTCTGGACCCTGGCGGTCGACCGGCCTGCCGAGCCCACGGCCTTCCTGCTTTACGACCGCGACACGCGGAAAGTGACGACGCTTTTCAGCAGCCGTCCCGAACTGCTGGGGCGAACGCTGGCGGTGATGCACCCGCGGGAAATTCCGACGCGCGACGGGCTGACGCTGATCTCCTATCTCACCCTCCCGCCGGGCGCCGACAGCCAGGGCGGTGGCGTTCCCGATCGCCCGGTCCCACTGGTGCTACTGGTCCACGGCGGCCCATGGGGACGCAACACCTACCTGTTCGACAACGAGCACCAGTGGCTGGCGAGCCGCGGCTACGCCGTGCTGGCGGTGAACTTCCGGGCCTCCACCGGCTTCGGGAAGGCGTTCGTCAACGCCGGCGACCTGCAATGGGGC
>Ga0307513_10007569_pt1 | contig 14033 bp, 19 predicted proteins | sample 15_EM_MG_FD_202174 | JGI IMG/M metagenome (GOLD analysis project Ga0307513, IMG submission 202174) | Populus trichocarpa ectomycorrhiza microbial communities from riparian zone in the Pacific Northwest, United States - 15_EM | ecosystem: Host-associated > Plants > Roots > Unclassified | place... | reverse complement strand
CCTAACTGACCGGATTGGAGGCGCGCAACTCGCCACAATCACCTTTTTGGCACCCACGTCCTTTGCCATTTGAATAATTTCTTTCGACGTTGTGCCCCGAACAATCGAATCTGCGGATACATGATGAACAAGTTTCGAATAGAGTCATAGAAAAGGGTTACCATCAACAATGAGGACGTTCTTTCCAGCGAATTCTAAAGCCATCGCATTGAGCTTTTTTCTCACATTCTTTCTCCTATCGGATAGCATCACGAATACTAAGTAAAAAAGAGACAAGTAAGAATGGGAGTGTACCTCATCTGCTGTCCAGGCATGATAAACGTCCTTCCGACATATCTATTTTTGATGAAGCCTTCACGATAAGGAAGTTCCAATTTCTGGGCCAAGTTTAAGGCAGCGACCCTTGAAGTATCGGGGACCTAAGAAAAATTAACTTGAGAGTTTCAAACATAGAGAAAAGGTACAGACAGGAATGACGACATCAACATCGATGTTCGCATTCTTTAATACGGCTTGCACCTTCACGGCAAGCGCGTCGCCCATTGCCATTCTGCTTCTGTAAACACTGATACCATCAATGACAGAATCCGGTCGCGCAAAATATACGAATTCGAAGATATCGGGGGCGAAAGTGGCAGGAGCGGCGATTTGTCGACGGGAAATTCCATTGCGAGTGATGATAACCGCCTCACCTAAACATCAATGACGATAAGATAAGGTCTGAGGAGGTTAAAATAAGTAAAGTACTGTACCGGGGTTGATATCACGCCAATCGACAAATCCTCCAGCGTCTGCGACGACACTTTCACTTGCGATGGTATAGTCATAGCCAGTTCCAGATTTCCTGGTAGCGATTCCAATTGGTCGGATACCATTGGGATCGCGGAAACCGATGATCCCAAAGCCTGCAAGCATTGCAACGCATGCATAAGCTCCTTTAACTTGTGACATCATTCCTCCGATGGCCGTAAAGATATCTTCTTCGTTGATACGGAATTTGCCAGTTTGTTGAAGATTGTAAGCGAAGATATTGAGAAGTAACTCCGAATCCGAAGCCGTGTTAATATGCCGATGAGCGGTATGGTCCATAAACTGCATTAGAGATGCTGTGTTAATAAGGTTGCCGTTCTGGAAATGGAATTCAGCAAAAAAATTTGCAACGAGAATTGAGATATTTACATGGGCAAAAACGATTCCGTAGGGAGAATTGACGTAGAATGGCTGAGCCTCGGCGTTGTTGAAGCTACCAGCGGTCGGATAACGGACTAAAGGTGATTACTCTGAATGAGAGATCATTATTCATTTTAAAAAGCAAACCCACCATGTCCAACACCCATCCCGCCAACCAAACGAGATATTGAATTCGCATCGAAGACATCTCGCACCATGCCATTAGCTTTGCATTGATAAAATCGACCCTTGGGACCACATGTGATAACACCGCATGCATCTTGGCCTCTATGTTGGAGGAGAGAGAGACCCTCGCATATCTCTGGCGCAGCGTCTACCGAGGGATCATGGAGCAGTAACCCAAGAATGCCGCACATCGTGCAAGAGTCCCTGTCTGCCCAAGGAAATAGGAAGCGGAAAGTAATTCAGACTTAGGACAAAAACCCGAAGGCGAGGTGCTGTTTGGGGGCACCCGGGATCGAGGAGGGAACATAACTGAAAATTTTGGTATCGATCGGCCGGAACAGGCAAGTCAGGATCGATTGATAATTATTACCTCCTCACGTGTAGACATCCGTTCATCCTAGAACGTCAAAGAACTCAGAAGACCATGTAAAATGAGAATGAAGAGGCGGTTGAACGCATTCATTTGTTTCAAATCTACATATTACTTTTTTACTACGGTTTAATGGGTACGTGGTGGCGCTAGCACGGGAATCTACAATCCACAAGAGATAAGGTGAGCAACATTGGGGTCGTCAGTATGTAAGAGTATAAGGTTTCATAACAGTGGTATCTAGAGTGCAGTGCAGTGGTGTGGAAATGAATGTGCGGAAGGATGAACTTCCGATGCAAGAGAGTCTGATAAACCAGAAAAGGGTGAAGCACATCTAAATGTCATGCGTTTAGATAGTTCAGAGCACAAGCTGCTTGGGCTTTTCCCAGGTGTAGTCGGGGTTTCCGAAGTGGCCATAAGAGGCGGTTTTGAGGTATTGAGGCTTTTGCAGATCAAGTTCACGGACTAGGGGATCGTCGTCAGATGCAGCAACAATTAGACAGGTAATAATACATGGCACATACCTATGACACCGGGTCGGAGATCCCAGTTTTTGCGGATGATGGCGACGAGTTCTTCGTCGCTCTTCTTTCCAGTGCCGTAAGTGTCAACATAGATCGAGAGAGGCTCAGCAACACCAATGGCGTAGGACAGTTGGACCAGGGCACGGCGGGCAAGTCCACCGGCGACGAGAGATTTGGCTGTCATAAATTAGATGAGGGGATTTAATAGGTCCACAATAGACACTTACCGATCCAGCGGGCAGTGTAAGCAGCGGAGCGATCGACCTTGGAGAAATCCTTGCCTGAGAAGGCACCTCCACCGTGCGCACCCCAACCACCGTAAGTGTCGACGATGATCTTCCGGCCAGTCAAACCAGCATCACCTTGAGGTCCTCCAATAACGAAACGTCCAGATGGTTGAATCTGTTGAATGAATAAATAAGGAAATTGACGATTGATAAGATGGGCCTACGTGGTAGATGGTCCTGTCATCGAGGAGGTTGGCAGGAATAACCTGCTTGATGATTTTCTGGAGGATCTCCTTTCGGAGATCTTCGGTCGAAATCTCCTCGGCGTGTTGAGTCGAAATAACGATGGTGTCTACACGCAGAGGGATGGTGGCACCACCTTCCTTCTTGTACTCAACGGTAACTTGAGTTTTCGAGTCTGGGCGGAGCCAGCCTAGTTCACCAGAGCGGCGAGCAACAGCCATGGCGGCGTTGAGCTTATGGGCGAGCATGATAGTCAGGGGCATGTATTCCTTGGTCTCGTCGGTGGCATAACCGAACATGATGCCCTGGTCACCAGCACCGTGGTCCTCGAGGGACCCATGGTCCAAGCCCTGAGCAATATCGGGGGACTGTTGCTCGATGGCTACAAGGATGTTACAGGTCTTGTAGTCGAAACCTTTGGAGGAGTCATCATATCCGATTTGCTTGATGGTCTGTCGGATGACCTTCTGGTAGTCAAGCTTGGCCTTGGTGGTGATTTCGCCGAACACCATGATCATGCCGGTTTTAGACGCAGTCTCGCAAGCAACCTTGGAAGAAGGGTCTTCTGCAAGGCAGGCATCGAGCTGAGAGCGTTGGTCAACATGCCATAGGAGGTACAAAGATGTTATAAAGCACGTACGATGGCGTCGGAGACCTGGTCACAGATTTTGTCTGATCACGTATCAAGCATGGTTCAACAAAATTTTTAACAATTTCAGCCGTGTTCCACATACCAGGGTGACCCTCGCCAACCGACTCAGAGGTGAACAAAAAGTGACCAGGCGCAAGGGCAGCACGAACAGCTTCTCCGTTGGGGGCCATTATAGGGATAGGGATGAGGATTGTGGGGAGAAAGAAAGATGAGGGGTGTACGCTGGCCCTTGACTTTTATTAAAAAAAGTTTGTGCATTACGTAAAGCTATCGTTCCATATCACGCCATCTGTCATTCCAATGTTTTTTTCAAAGGGTCCATTTCATGCCGCCCTTGCAGCGTCTTTGATTGGATGGCGTCCCTATAAGAAAGGTTGTTCTAAAATCGTTCGATTTCTTGGGCGCAACAAAGTTTTAAATGCATTTAACACAAACACGGTGGTAGTACTGTACACACCCCGAAAATTGTCAACAAAAATCTACAGAAGTATTCTCTACAATTTTATAACACCTGTCTACAGCAATCCCACCCCCAGCGGATCAATATTATCGTTAGTTTTCGAAGGTGTTAGTTGGGGATTTAATTGTGTTAGAGGTCGCGAGTCAAGTTGGGATGAGGTATGGTTTGGAGAGAATCTTGATCCTGTCAGCTTTCGTGATAGGGTGGGAATAGATGCCACTGTGGGATCTAAAGGAAGCGGGCTTGTCGATGGTGGTGTTGTGGAAAAACCTTTGGATGGTGTCCGTGGTCCCGACATTGAAGCCGAAGGTTCACCCCAAGGATTTTCCTCGAAAATGGCTAAAGGTTGGGACGATGATTCGGGAATCGACCACGGGTTGTTCATCGTGCCGGTAGAGATACGGGGCGAGGAGTGAGAAGACGCAGATCGCGAATCTCCCCATGCATTGAGGGTATCCCGACCTCGCATCTCTGATGTTTTCTCCGTGGTATCTTCGCCTTGACCGGTGTTCATCAAGTCTTTTGCAACTCCAGCGTAGGTTTCTTGGACGACTGAAAATGCCGCGGTCGCGTTTGACGATAGTTTTCCCCACACGGACTTCACACCACCGCCTGACAATAGGTCCTGTGGTCTAGCACGCGACCAAGTGGGAGTGTTCGAGGGGCTAGGAGTTAGAGACTGCGAACTGTGGGTCCTCTGCTGGTTGACGCTCAAGTGGCTCGGAGTCGAGCTGGGACTTCTGCTAGGGCCAGGGCGTGTTGAAGGTGAAAGGAGGTCTGGAAGTGAGGAGGAAATATCACGAAGGCTCGCCGCGATACCGGGGGAGGGTGCCCGTCCTGGGTTATGGAGCACATTTAAGGAATTAGACATCTTATCATGAAGTACGGACGATTTTGCTGGTGAATCTTGCAAACCGTCCGCGTTTGATCCTTGTATGACTGGATCATCATCAGCGCTATCCACGGCACTGACGAGCTCAGCGTCGCGCGTTTGAGTTAGAACAAACCTTCCATTCATTTCTTCGTCGAGCCGTCCGTAAAGTTCATGCCAAAAACGCACGTCTTTGGGATTTGGAAACAGTACGCCCATGTCGGCATCTGCTGTACGCCTGGTGGGATCGTCCAACGTGGGATCATATGCAGCATTGAGGTTTAGCGTCATTTCGGCTGGTGAATTGAAGAAGTCCCACACGCTGACAGTCCGCTCAACAGGGGGTTGGCCGCCATCACCAACTTTGCGTTCGCGTTCGCAATTGTAAAGGAATGTGCCAAACTGGCAGGAATAGAGATGGTAGTAAAGCTGACGCAAAAAACGCTCATTGAACTCGAAGCGCTCAGGAAATTGTCGCTGAACTTGTCGAACGGACTCGAGAAATTGGTGGAAAACTGGGCTCGTCTCCTTCAAGTGACTTTGGGAAACAAATCGGTTTTGCATTGACGTTAGGAATGCCTGAGCGGCATCAGCGCCACTACTTGTATTCGCGTCGCCTGTGGGGGAAAGGAAGAATTTCTCGGATGAGAGATGTCCACATCTATCCAAAAATTTGTGGCCAAAGGATAACCAGTCCTTTTCAACCAAGATTTCGAATCCACGAATGGTGCGGTAAAAGGGATCCAGACAAAGTTGAGATAAGGCCGATAGTTGTGAAGTGCGGTCCCATCCATCCGAGCAATGTATTAATACATGAGACGAGTTAACGTGGATGTTTTTTGTGATGATGACTGTACCGCCCAGAATGGCGGAAATATGCCGTAGCCAACCAGATCTCCGCAATGCTTGCTTGTCGAGGACAGCAAGGCCGGATACATGGTCTGGAAGATCGTTGTTGATGCTTGCAAGAAGTTGATCTGCTTCTTTGAGGGCTTCAACAACCTTTGCCAGAGATTCCCGCATAGCATGAATGTGGTCTATTCCAAGATAAACTTTTTTGCCCTCCTTGTAGTAGTCCATGTTCTCTGTACCGGCACCTTTTGCAGTATTTGCGACAGCATTGACTGTTGGACGAGCGTCGATGATGAGATTCGTAGGTGTTGCGCCGTACACTGTGGCACTAGAAACACGAGATTCTGGTGACCAGTGCGATTGAAATATCGCTTCAATGAGCTTTTCATCTTGGATGGATCTGCTTTGGGTGATCCCGACCATTGGTTGACTGGAGCGGGTAATGCTTCCCTGTAGGGTTGAAAAGTGGTCAGCAATGAAAGATGAGGGTGAGGATTGTTGCACACAAAGTTAGCCCAATGAAGGTAACTCAATATAGGAATCCTGCACTTGCTGCGGTATTTAGACGCATACTGCAGAGTGGTATCACTGATCCTTGTAGGCACAACGAGACGAGAGGGATAGGTAGGGCAGAACTAAGGAGATAATGACTTAGAGCCATATCAGACAGGAAGGAGAAAGATGGACATACCGAGTAATCTTTATTGAGATCCGTGAACCGCCATGCTTTCGAACGCGTCCCAACGCCCATTCTTATATACTCATCTCGAGGAGAATATAGCGACCAACCATCATGTTGTGCGAACGGTGGAGTGGGATTATAGAAGAAGGCATATAAGTTAGAGACAGATGCTACACGTTGTTCAGGGATTGGATACACCAGATGATAAAAGCACACTTACTCGCCACAGTCAGCTCTTTCACACTCTCAAACACATCGCTGGCATCCGAGTCCCGCTTAAAGGAAAGTGAAAACGATTCGAATGTCCGTGTATGAAAGTTAATTTGTGAGAGGCCTTGCAAAGTTTGCGGTAGTCGATTGACCAGGGAAATCAGGGGGTACGGGATCTATCAAGGATTGTTTGAGAAATACGATGCCTTCCTGGAAGATATACGCACCCACATTTCCTTCTCTCCTGTGTCATCGTATCGAAATATAATGTGGTGCGCAGTGAGATGGACGGTGCCTTTCGAAACGGAGCCAGACTTCGCGAATACAACTTGCTCCACCTGAATCGAGCTTGGATCGACGAGAAGGTATCTAGAGATGAATACGCACCTTGGAGACTCTAATAGAGTCCATGGTTTCAAACCAATGTGTCGACAGGGAGAGGATGGTTTTATAAGGACGGTACATCCCAAGCTCAAGCCCGCAAAGGCATGTTCAAGCCGACGTGCCGTCATGTTTATCTAATCTAATCTTACCCAAACTTACTTGGGCCAAATACTTATCGTACTTTTCATGTATCGAAACAGAATATTTTATCATCGGTATCATATTTCGCAGTTCCTTCCAGTAAATTATAGTTTGAAAAGGTTTACAGGGCTATACCAACGAGAACAGCGGCGGCCGTCAGGAAACCAGCGGCACTGCCACCGATTCTAAGGGCACTACTGCCTTGGGCGCTAGTGGTACCACTGGCAGCGGGTGTGCCAGCAACGGGTGTACCAGCAGCGGGTGTGCCAGAAGCGCCAGCACTCGGGGATCCACTAGCAGAGGCTCCACCACCCATGGCGTTAGCCTGTAGAATGCCATCATCTCAAAAATGTTCAAAGGTATTGACACAGAACTTACTTGGAACTGAGCGAACGTCTTGGTCTCAGATGGGTTGATGGCGAAGACCATTCCCTTTTGGCAATGACTATAAATTAAGGGAGTAGTTTGGTAAGGAAAAGAATGATTTCTAATGATACTACGTGCTCTCACCTCACGGGGCTCGTTTGGGCACAGAAGAACCAGATAGGGGCGGTTGCGTTATCCACAGTGATTGACCATTCAGGGAGGCTGGTGGCGTCTGATGCGACGGGCATAAATCCGGAGTCAGCGCCTGTTGTAGGGGTTGTCTGGAGAACACAAGGATTGGCAAAGGTAGATTGGGTCACTGACTGTGGGATAAATACAAAGATCATTAGTATAGAGCTATCAAATCGAGTGCGGCCACTGACATGATTTTTGCTTTGGCTTAGAATCCAAGTATATCAGTGTTCATTCTCAGATTAGTTGAGGGGGGATTGGAGTAGGCATACAATTGGAAGGAGATGGTATCGCCAGCTGCGGCTGTAACACTTGTGGGGTCGAAAACGAGCTTCGGTGCATAAGGTCAGCCGCTGAAGAAATAGGTCCCATGATCAGAGGAACAATGACTTACACCGCTATTAGCCCCAACCTTGACAGTGATATTGGCGCCTTGGACAGCGGCAGCGGAAAGGAGAGCAGTGATAGCGATGGTAAAACGCATTTTAATATTTATTAGTGGTTTAATTGGTAAAATCTTGTCTGGGCAAGCGTGCGCTAACGAAAGGTCAAGGAGATGGGATGAACGAGCCTTGAAAATAGGTCAGCATCTGTGAAATTAAAGGGTGGGATGTTTGGAGGCTCACGCTGCTCGTGGAGTACTGTCAAAGCTGTTGTTGGGGGAAGAGAGAGGAATGAAATTTGCTTGATAGGCCTGACCATCTGCATTTAAGTACCCAGCGTGAATCACCATAACAACAAAGGTGATATTTTTAGATCTTTACGAGGAAAAAATCAAAAATAGTTCTAGAGGACTCAGAGGAGGCTGTCTTCATGTTGGTACCTGAATTGAATTTTCATCAATCATGGGATGATTTTTAATCATTGTATCACTTGCCATGATCAGGATGTCGGTTCATGATGATTTGTGCACTGGTCGTCAAAAATCCCTCGGATCCAGGACAAAAATAGAATAGCCAACTCAGATCGTTAACTGTGAATGGGAAAATGTTATAACGAACCCTACAGTGATCGGTGGCCGTCGGTTACCTTGTAATATGTATCTGTATCGAACACAGAGATATTTCAGAACAACATTTCTGGTGGGCGTTGGGTGAGCGCCTACGTCGCATCCAAATAAAGCACAACACTCCCCTTTTACCCTCTCATGGTACATTCCTTCGGCCACATGTCCACGACATCCTCCCTGATTTATTTTAACAGGCATCGCGGGTTGAAATCCTAAACGAAGGTGGCTATCGGTCCGATGGTCGTCGTGGCTTCGAGCTACGTACAATTGCCATCGACCTCTCGCAACAAGGACATGCCGATGGCTCAGCTTCTATCACTCATGGACTTACACACATCCTCGTATCCGTCTTTGGTCCAAGAGAGGCTAAAATGCGTTCTCAAACAATACACGATCGCGCCAATGTGAACGTCGAAGTGTCTGTTGCGGCCTTCAGCACAGGAGATCGCAGGAAACGCTCACGAGGGGACAAGTAAGGTTTTCGCATTTCAAGTACAAAAATTATTTGATGAATTACCTAGACGCATATTGGAATTCGCAGCAACTATTAAATCCACATTCGAACCAGTCATACAAACTTCTCTATATCCCCGATCGCAAATAGACATCTTTGTTCAAGTCATTCAACAGGACGGCGGGTTACTACAGGCTTGTATTAATGGAACAACCCTCGCGTTGATGAACGCCGGTATCCCCATGGTCGACTTTGTTTGTGCTGTCAGTGGAGGGGTGCATTCTACGTTTTCTCTCCTTGACCTCACGCAATTGGAGGAGAGCGATATACCAAATCTCACGATCGCCTTGCTGCCCAAAACACGTAAGGTATCGCTGGTTACGATGGAAACGAGGCTGCACGTCGATCGATTTGAAGAGATTTTTCGATTAGCCACTGATGCTGGTCTGGTTCTCCATGAAGAGATGAAAGCTGCTATTTTGGGACGGTCGAGGACACTTATAAATTCCGTAGAATCTCAACGAAGGGGACATGAGCTGCCAGGAGAGGATGGGAGGGACGATTTTAATTGATTTGAAGCAATAGCGTACTGTGGTGAGCGCTATAGAAAAAATGACAGTCTGACGCGGGATCATGCATCGATCATGGGGCATCATAGTTTGGCGAAGCGTTCTTATCAGTTTACAAGCGGCGCTGTAAATCCTGCCTTTGGCTTCGCCCCATGGCTACCATTGAAGTTGTTTACATAAAAAAATAAGCCCAACATTGCTGGCAAACCCGCATGGAACAGATCATCTTTTTTTTTCCTCTCGAAACGTTGTTTTCGCAAAATAGGTTATTATGTCTCCTTAGATGCCCCGCTGTGCTCAATGGCTGAAGGAGGCCTTTTACATAGAGTTTTGAATTTTAGTTTGTCAATGGTTTGGCAAGAATTCGAACAAAGTATCAAGTTAATACATTTATTAGACAGTCTGTGAATGACAGTTCTTCTCGTCGTCGCGTCGAACTACTGTACCATTTCAACCGATCGGCCATCTCGGGCAATTTCCCCCCAAAAATCGTGAACATCCGGTCGAAATGGTACAGTATCATAGGCGAGAACTAAGCATACAACTCGACAGATTAGCAGATGGCCCGCAGACGTAAGAAGCGACTCGTGGATTACAGGGCTGAACCCATGATTTGTGTGGTTGATGATAAAAAAAGATGAGGGCTCCAATTGGCAAGAGCAAGTGGATTACAGGGATCGAGAAGGATCGAGAACGGAGCAAGGGAACGGAGGCGGAACTTGCGCACGTGGTTGTATTTGTAAGAACCAAATAGAGAGGGTATATAGTGATCCAAAAAAAACGACGGAAAACGGGCAATCAGCCCAAGCATGCAAGCGAACCTCCTTGACCCAAAATCAGCTCTTGACCATCTCAAGTCCTACAAACGCTCAGATGGCCTCGCCGTTGACGATCTCATGGACTCTCAGGTCCACGGCGGGCTGACCTACAACGATTTTCTTCTGCTACCCGGAAAAATTAACTTCCCAGCCTCGGACGTCCTTACAGAGAGTCGCGTAACTCGCAATGTCGCTCTCAAGACTCCTTTCATGAGCAGTCCTATGGACACTGTGACAGAGAGCGAGATGGCTATCTCAATGGCGGTGAGCCGCGTTTCATTGATGGTCGTTAGATTATCTTCTCATATTCTTCGCAGCTTCTGGGAGGTATTGGTGTTATTCACCACAATCAATCTGCCGAATCTCAGGCCGCCATGGTTCGTGCTGTCAAACGACACGAGAACGGCTTCATTGCGGAGCCTGTCGTTCTGTCTCCCACCAACATCGTCGAAGATGTACTGGACATCAAGGCCAGACTAGGCTTTTGTGGTATCCCGATCACAGGTTAGTATTCAATCTCAAGCACTCCACCAAAGGATGAATTCATTATACAACCTTCGTTCTACCGATCCAACGCGATATACTCGCGTGATTTGGGGATATCCTTGTTTACATTTTTTCTGATCCTCCCCAACTTGTTTGATATTTTGCAACACGAAACTAACTCTATTTTTATTCAGATTCTGGACATCTAGGTGGCAAGCTTGTCGGAATCGTTACCGCACGCGACATTCAATTCCGCGACCCATCCACACCTCTCTCCCAAGTCATGACCACGGACCTCGTTACCGCTCGACAAGGTATTACCCTCACCGAAGCCAACGACATCCTGCGTGACTCCAAAAAGGGAAAACTTCCCATCGTTAACGCCGACGGCCAACTCATTTCTCTCCTCGCGCGTTCGGATCTCTTGAAGAATCAATCGTACCCCTTGGCGTCCAAGGATCCTGTGAGCAAACAATTGTACGCCGCCGCAGCTGTCGGCACCCGACCCTCTGACCGAGACCGACTCGCGCTCCTGGTTGAGGCTGGGCTGGACATCGTTATTCTCGACTCGTCTCAAGGAAATTCGGTGTTCCAGATCGAGATGATCGAGTGGATCAAGTCGACGTTCCCTAAACTCGAAGTCATCGCCGGAAACGTCGTCACACGCGAGCAGGCTGCATCGCTCATCGCCGCCGGCGCAGATGGCCTGCGTGTCGGCATGGGTTCTGGATCCATCTGCATCACGCAAGAGGTTATGGCTGTTGGCCGACCACAAGCAACGGCTGTTTACGCTGTTGCAGAGTTCGCGAACAAGTTTGGGGTGCCGGTTATCGCCGATGGTGGGATTGGCAATGTGGGGCACATTGTGAAGGCCCTTGCCCTTGGTGCGGGCGCGGTGATGATGGGCGGGCTGCTCGCGGGCACGGAGGAGGCCCCTGGGGAGTATTACTACCACGAGGGCAAGCGCGTGAAGGCCTACCGCGGTATGGGTAGTCTCGAGGCGATGGAGGCTAGCAAATCTGGTACTGCTACCAAGCCCGGCAAGTACCCGGCGCCCAAAAAGTCGTCAACGGTGGAGAACGCAGCGACAGCGCGGTACTTCTCGGAGAGCAGCGCGGTCAAGGTCGCGCAGGGCGTTTCGGGCGATGTCCAGGATAAGGGAAGTGTGAAGGCGTTCTTGCCGTATTTGTATGTGGGTGTGCAGCATTCATTCCAGGATATTGGGGTGAAGAACCTCAAGGAGCTGAGGGAGGGGGTTAAGGAGGGAAGTGTGAGGTTTGAGTTGAGGACGGCGAGTGCCCAAGTTGAGGGTGGGGTGCATGGGCTTAATTCGTATGTTGCCCGTTCCTTTTTTGATTTGGTGATATTGATGTCTTCCTTTCCAGATATACGAAGAGGCTTTTCGCCTGAGTGGGCTGTATGATCTTAAGAGAATTCTTATCTCCATGTACCTGATGTTGATTGTATTTTCGTCATTGTACTGCCTTACCCGTTACATTTTTGGATTATCAATGGAATCTTTCGATTAATATAGAAAGATGCATTGTTGGCAACACGAATGTACTGCCTCTGAAAGTGAGAGAATGGAAGAACATCCTGACGGGATAATTTTACGCTAGATGGCTGATCGTTTAAATATCCTTGTATATGCCCCGTCCAATTCTCGCCAAGTCTTTATATATAACCCCTACGTAAGTCCGGGTAGGGTTTTTCTTGAAAGGGCAAAGTGGTATATGCCAGGAGGCACCAAAAGTACGTTGTTCGAAACAGTGCCATTCCTTGGGATGAGAGAAATTTTGCTTGGTTCATAAATAATGTAAAACTACGGCTACAGGAGACAACGGAAAAAAGACGCCGTCCAGATTCCGTGAAGTTGGTTCCAGCGACCAATTGCAGGATAGCGTAGACGATAGAAATAAGAGGGGATAAAGAAGTAAATACAATGGAGAATAAGACGGACAAAACACCCAGTCCGAGGGGAGCTGAGGGGTGTGCAAGGGGTGTGGTTACGATGTTACAGGTGCTGCATGATTGATGATGAGATAGCAAGTCGAAATGGTTTTTGTTGCAGTATCTACGGGTCGGTTCCGAGGTATAGACTTTGTGGACCGAGGTGTTGCCTTGTATAGGGAAGGGGACGAGGACTTCATTGCACGGAACAGCATTTCCCTGTAGCTTGCTGGCCGTATGGATCGTCTGCTCTTCCGACGGGCCCCCAAACGGAAGGCACCTGAATAACCGAAAATCAGTTGGAACGAAGGATGAGAGTTATGCGAACATTGACGAACGAGGTGATCTTTGGTGGTTTTGCAGTATCGAATAAGACTGTGGAACAGATGAATCATGCACGCTACGAGGGTGATAATGTGTGTGCATACCTGGCACTGGCCTCGCTGACTCTCACTCGTGGCCGAGCAAGATCTTCTCTAAGACGTTGGTTATGTTCTATCAGACGCCTGAGCTTGAGCTCAGACATCGACTGGCGGCCACCTGTGCGGGAACTCATGGTGCTTTGCTTCAGTAAAAATGGAACGGTTCCTAGGCATGGGAAAGCTCAACAACGGGCTCGGTCATGATCGTAATCTATGATAGACTCACGGAATAAAACAGGACGGGATGATGCTAGGGATGATGTTGGTGGCGACAGAGATGGTGTGAATGCTGAGGCGGGCGTATGCTGGTTGAGTGGTGGTTATAATCGGATGCTGATTATTTCTGCGGCAGTTCTGGTTGGCTTTTTACACAACCATGTGAACAGCCTGCCAAAACCAGTTTCCACATCAGACGCACATCAGACAACATCCGCGTGCTCGCTGATCGATATAAAATAAATACAGTTGGTGGTATGTACGCGACGCTGCAACTACCATTATTCTAGCACGGAAAAAAATAGGGTAGTGGTATAATAACAAGTTGTGATATTTAGGAAAGCGAAAATATCATAGATAAGAAAAAACGAATGCGTGCCTCCGGGGTGTATAGCGAAATCATCCAAAAGACAAGAACAGGTGTAGGGAGTGTGAATTGAGTATAGGTATCGGATGGAAAGTTCAAGTGGTATATGAATTCAACCGGCCGAGCTCAACAAAAAGAGCGATCCGACAACACACCCAGAAAAAAAAGTTCCCTCAAAGCTGACGACAGGTGTCTCCCAGCCAGTTTCCATC
>Ga0307513_10007568_pt1 | contig 14034 bp, 12 predicted proteins | sample 15_EM_MG_FD_202174 | JGI IMG/M metagenome (GOLD analysis project Ga0307513, IMG submission 202174) | Populus trichocarpa ectomycorrhiza microbial communities from riparian zone in the Pacific Northwest, United States - 15_EM | ecosystem: Host-associated > Plants > Roots > Unclassified | place... | reverse complement strand
ACTAGAAGCCCAAATCATAATGATAATGTGAGCACTATATTCAAATCCTATCTTTTGAGATAGTTGCCGGATTGCTATATGGAATATCCAAATAGTGGAGTCATCATACTAGACATACGAAGTAATCAGGGGGTGTTTGGCCAGCCAATTCTGATCTCAAATTGTGATTTCAGATCAGAATTGAGAGGCCAAACACCCCTTAGATTTCAACCTGCCATTTGTTTTCTCAGAGAATATCACTCGTAGGAATAAGTGGGGCCCCGCACAGGGGCAAGAGTGGGGGACGAGAAGACGAGGGCCCGTCTAGGCAATCAGCGGGAAAGTAAAATACCCGCCCTGCCCCACAGCCCGGCCAGGGCCCCGTGTCATATGGGGCGGGGAGGAAGGGCAAAGAGTTGACCCCGGGCCGGAGTAACGGCGGGGTTATAAAGTGAAAACCCGCCCCGCCCCGCCACATAACGAACACTCGCTCAGACCAGAAGATACCTGGGACCTGATGGTGGCGGTAGCAGAACGCAATGACGCTACCATGTATGGAACTGGTGGCTACAAAGGCAGTGATAGAAGCCAGGCTTCTAGCAGCAAAGCCCATACACCAAAGAAAAAGAATACCTACCGCAAACCCTCTAGCACATCAACGCCCAGGAACACAGGCAAACGAAAGGCCCCCGCTAAGAAGAGGACCTATACCAAATCTAACAAGCCAAGTAAGGCTGCAATGGACCGCCGTAAGGCAGAAGGAGCCTGTTTCTACTGTGGCGAAAGGGGACACATGGCAAATGAATGCCCAAAGAAAGAAGTTAAGACCAACCATGTTCGCCTCTCTGAGGAAAGCCCAGACAGCAGCGAAGGCGAATATGAACCCGATACAGACAGCACAGAGGAGCTAGACGGTAGCGGCTCTGTCAGAACCTACAAGACTACTGTAGGCACACTTAAGGATAGGCCATTCCAAGCACTCGAATTCACTATCAACATCAATGGCAAGCCCGCCAGAGCCCTCGCAGATACAGGTATCATTGGCGGTACCCTTATATCCAACAAATTCGTTACAACACACACAATCCCCTACACCGCTAGGAAGAATTCCGTCACCCTGAAAATGGTTGTTAAAGGATCGCGGGCAACTAGCAACTTCTCTGTTGAGGTTATGATTCAGCTAGGCAAGATGAGAGTAGACAAGGTGCCTATGCTAGTCACGCCAGTATCAGACTATGACATCCTCATCAGTATGGACGATCTCATAAGGCTAGGAGTGGTCATCGATTGCCACAAGAACAGCATCTACTTCTCCAAGCATAAGGTCAGAGTTACCTGTGACGGAAAATCTAGACAGTCTAGATCAACCATGACGAAGCCACAGGAAGTACCAGACTTCCTAGCAATGTTCCCCAAGGTATTTGTCCAAGATGTACCTGAGGAACTGCCCCCAGTACGCAAGATAATGCACAGGATAAGCTTCATAGACCCGATGAAGCTTCTCAAGACACCCACCATCACAGCGCCACAAGCCTTGATGCCCAAATACAAGGCATGGATCAACAAGCAGATGAACGCCGGTATCCTCCATAGGACCAGGGTGCCCGGAGGAGCCAGCATGTTTGTGGAAGCCAAAATCGATGGCAGAATCCGCCCCCTTGTAGACCTCCGCTTCAGGAATGATAACACGCAGGCCGATCACACACAGATCCCCGAACAAAACACTATATTAAATGCGGTAGCCAGAGGACGATTCCGCAGCAAGATAGATCTCTGTGACACCTATTTCCAGACCAGAGTACACCCAGAAGATGTTAAGTACAACACTATCAAGACACCCTTCGACGGCTTTACCAGCCAGGTCATGATGCAAGGAGACATGAATGCTCCCGGGACCTTTGTGAGGACTATGGTGGACCTATTCCATGACGAATTAGGCAAGAACATATGGGTCCACATTGACGATATTTTTGTCTTCAGTGACACCTGTGAAGAGCATGTTAAGGACGTTACCAATGCCTGCAGTAAGGTGCAGAACGCCGGCTATTATGCCAACCCAAGAAAGAGTGTTATCTTTGCCACAAAGCTCGATATCCTAGGCCATATGATAGACGATGATGGCATCCATCCTGCACCAGAGAAAATCTGGACCATAATGGACTGGACAACACCAGTGAACCAGAAAGAACTGCAGCGATTCAAGGGAATGGTTAATTATATCTCACAGTTCTTTGCCCACATCGCCGCTATCACAGTCCCGCTCACAGAACTGAGTGGGAACGCTGAATGGCTGTGGACGGATCTGCAGGAAGCGGCCTTCGAAGCGGTCAAGCGAGCTGCAGATAAGCACAAAGTCCTAAGTGTTGTTAAACACGTTCTTCTGTGAGTTGAGATTCTATTCCTTACTGACCCCTCCTCTACATGTAGCAGGAGCGGATGTCTTTTATACTACAAACCAGCAGTCACAACAAAGAATACCCGTGTCCTCTCCTCGGCTTCTCTAACCACAGTTGCAGCCCCTCTCATACATGACCCGCACTGTTGCTCCATTGAGCAATATTCACTCTGCTGCTAACCTCTCTTATCTTACACACTATCACCCAGCTCCAATAATATCCTACCCTTATCCACATCCGTCTTCCTCCTACATTTAGTTATTAATTCCATAGTCACAGAGTCTTCGTAAAAGTTCATCGGTTCCGTCTCGAGTCTAGCGCTGTCTGGGATATGGATCCTTTGTGAAAGTTCTCAACACGCCCCCTCACGAAGAGGTCCATATCCTGTTGTTAGTCCCATGGCCTCTAAGTGTTTGACATAGGACACCTGCGGCAGGGCCTTTGTCATAATGTCTGCAATCATGTCAGTGCTGGGACAAAACTGTAGACGAATCTGATCTGTAGTGACAAGGTTCCTTATAAAGTGATATTCAATATCTATATGCTTAGTACGGGTGTGATACTCAGGATTTCGAGCAAGGGCAATCGCTCCTTGGTTATCCGCATTTAAGGTTGACATTGAAGCCACAAGCCTGAATGCTCCTATGTCATCAAGGAGTACCCGCAGCCCGACAATCTCCTTTGCAGCCTGGGTCATTCCCATGTATTCAGCCTCCGTTGTCGAAAGGGCAATTAATGTTTGCTTCTTGCTTGCCCACGATATTGCGCCCCCATTTAAAACAAATACAAATCCTCCTATCGATTTGCGATCATGTCCCGCCCCTCAATCGGCGTCCGAGAAGCCTCCGGTCCCATTACATGTCCTGGTACCATACTGAAGTGACAAGTGCTTTGTGCCAACCAAGTACCGAAATATCCTCTTAACTGCAGTCCAGTGCTCGGATCCTGGTGCATGGTTAAACTGGCTGACTGTCCCGACGCCATATGCAAGGTCCGGCCGAGTTCCTAACATTGCATACACTAATGAACCTACAGCTGACTGGTAGAGTTCTAGGTCAACTCCTTCACTCTGTCCCCGGTCTTTAGCTTCAGCGCTGCATGGTTGAAGCCGAGTATTTGAGTCAAGGGGGGTCAGACATGGTCGGGAATCCTGCATTCCATGTCGGAGCAATATTGGTTCGATATACTGGCGTTGACTTAAGGTGATTAACCTTTGACTGCGAACTCGCCCGATTTCCAGTCCAAGAAATGCAGTCAATTCCCCCAAATCTGTCATCTCAAATGCCTCTTCAAGTTCTCTTTTGATCCACCCAATTTCTTTGCTATTTGCGGCTGCCAGTACTAAATCGTCAACTTAGACTAAGGCCAAAATCATTCGATCATAGTTGGTATACAAACTGTAGTCTTGAGTACTATAGTTAAAGTCATGCTAAGCGAAGAAGGCATATATCTTATGGTACCAAACTCTCGGTGATTGGCGCAGCCCATAAATCCCCTTGATCAACCGGCAGGCATACCCTGGTCCAGGGACTTCATCTAATCCTTCCGGGCATTCCATGAATACCTCCTCTTCCAGCTTCCCATTCAAAAATGCTGTCTTCACATCCATACTGTGAAGCTCCCAATCGTTCTCTGCAACAAGCGCTAACAGTACTCGTAGGGTAGTGAATTTCGCAACTGGTGCGAACGTCTCATGAAAGTCGACTCCTGGCTGCTGCGAGAAGCCTTTTGCGACCAACCTAACCTTAAATCTCCCGTCTTGCTTACGTTGGAAAAGCCAGCGGCAGCCAACACCCTTTCGACCTTCTGGTATCTTTTCCATTCGCCAAGTTCCATTCTTTCGCAGCGAGTTCAACTCGCTCTCCCATGCCTTTTCCCAGTCTGCTGCATTTTCCCTGCCTAGTGCCTCCCCCAAAGTGAGAGGTTCCTCAAGAACAGCTAGGTATGCAGGCTACGCTCCTAGCCCAAACATTTGTCGCATTTGATGAGTCCTTCCTGATCGCCGTAGTGTAGGTACACTTGCTGGCGCTTCCGCAGCTGCTGCAGTTTCCTCGACCGTACAGTGTGGTCTCCTTACCACAATTGTTTCTTCATCATATGTTTTGACTGGACTTTCACTATCAGTGGGGTCAATTGGGGGTAGCGGGTCCCCTTGACCAAGATCTTCGCCTTCCATAGACGATGGTGTCATTTCCAGTGTTTTGGTTCCTCGGTCTGTCGGGTTCTCCTTGTTTGATAGATTTCCATCGGTTTCCTGCTCGTTCCCTTGTTGTACCATTTGTTCGGCTTCACTTTCCAGTATGTTCTCCTTTGGCTTCTCATCGAACACTACATCCCTTGTAATCAGAACTTGTCCTGTTTTCTTATCGTATACCCTGTAAAGCCGGCTTCCGCTGTTTTCCTCATAGCCGATTAACTCACATTTTTGTCCTCGGCGGTCTAGTTTCCTACTATTCTGTCCGGGAATGTGCCTATAGGCCGTACAGCCAAATACTCACAGATGGCTAAGTGACGGTTGTACTCCAAACCAAATCGCAAATGGGGTCTTATTGCTGTGAGTACTTCCGGAAAGCCTATTGATAATATGCACCGCGGTAAGAGCTGCATAGCCCCAAAATCTCTGTTCTAATCTCGCGTCAAACAGCATACACTAAACCATTTCCATAATGGTCCGGTTAGCTCGTTCTGCTCTGTCATTGTGCTCCGTGGTGTATGGAGGCCCAATCTTCTGCGTACTCCCTCTTTCAGCCAGATACATCCGAAAGAGCTGTCCGGTATATTCTCCACCCCCATCTGATCTCAGTTCTTTAATCTTCTTTCCCGTTTCTCTTTCTACTCGGGCTTGATATTCTTTGAACCGCTCAAACACCTCTGACTTCTGTTTCAGTAAAGCGATCGCCATCCTTCCAGACATTTCATCAATGAATGTCACAAAGTACCTTTCCCCCATTAGTCCCTCGAGGGGCATAGGACCACAAATGTCTGTATGAATAGTGCGTAGTATCTCCTCACATCTCTTTCGTTCTCCGGTAAGACTGTCTCTTGTTTGCTTCCCTTCCATACAAATCTCGCCTACAACACGCTCTTCTTGTCGGGTTTCCTGTATGTCAAATCCTCTTACTGACTGCTTGATCTTTGTAGGCGACTGTGGACTTAAACTCCGGTGGCCAATCCTTCGATGCCAAGTTTCCTGTGACGTCTGGTCACCCATTCTTGCGATTCCAGCCAAACCGATTTCCTGTAAGCCAGTTAAGTAGTAAATGTTCCCTTTTCTCTTTCCAATTGCTTGTAGAGTCCGTTCTTTACTGACAGCACATTGAGCTTTTGTAAACTCAACTCGGAAGCCCTGATCGACAATACTCGCAACACTTATAAGGTTGCTTTCTATGTCTGGAACATGCAACACCTTAGCGAGAAAGATGCTGACCGAAGCTGTAGGACTCCTGATATTCCCTTCGCCAACTGCAGTAATTTCCTTTCCATTTCCTATCATTATACCCGTAGCTGATATGCTCGCATAGTCTTCCAATAGCCCTTTATGCGCGCTAAGATGCCTTGATGCTCCTGAATCATTATCCAGTCCGATACTCTGGCTTGGTGACTTGCCAGAGCGATAAACGCCAGATGTCCTCCCCCGCTACTCTTTTGTAGGTCTCCCTTACGTTTAAGGCATTCATTTTTCCAATGCCCTTCCTTATCACAGTAGTGACACCGTTCAGTTTTTCCCATTTGGCTATATCCACTTCCTCTCAGCCCACCAGAAGACCCGCCTCTACTGCCCCAGCCAGATCCTCCTCTGGGTATCCCGCGGTTGCCCATACGGTGACTTCCCCTTCCGTATTGCCAACCAGACCGAGATCCTGATTGTGCCGCCATAGCTGACAGTGGCTCGAGGTCCGCATCTGCTGTACTACTGCTTGCTGCCTGCCGTCTTGTTGCCTCCTGGAGTAACCTGCCACAGAGGAAGTCAAAGGTCACTGTGTCGGAGCGGGACTGAACGGCAATTATCAATGGCTCGTACGAAGGCGGTAGAGATAGACTAAGCATGGATACAAGATCCCCATCAGGTATGCCAACTCCATTTGGCGAAAGGTTTGCCACCTGGGTTGACAGTTCCTTGAAGCTGTTAAGGTGCACAGACACATCCTGACCTTCCTTAAGATGCAAGTCCCATAACCTCTGCGTCAATACCATACGTCCATTCGCACCGATTCCCTGATCCACCTTTGCCAATGCGTCTCAAGCCTCCTTCGCGTTACTTGCGGATTGGATACGAGGTATCTGCGAGTCATGTATGTTGAGACAAATAATCGTACAGGGTTGATCATTAACTCTTTCTGTAGTAGCCGGATTCGAGGAAGAGTCTGCCCTATCAGCAGCCATATCTACCACTGCACTTGCAAGACCTTTCTCCTTTAGAATCCGAAGCCCACGGAACCTCCAAGTAACATAATTGCTTTTACCTGTTGTCATCGATGCATCCAGTTTGTCAATTGAATGACTTAGAGACGTATAGGGATGCCGAATGCTACTAGTAGAGCTAGCAGCGCTCGCAGCTGCTGCTCCCCGGGTAGTGCTAGCCATTATGTATCCGTGTAAGAGGCGACCAGGGGGGGTTGTCTATGATCCTCAATCGAAGAGAATTGTCTTCAAGGCGCGACCCGGGCTCATAACCTGTTGTTAAACATGTTCTTCTGTGAGTTGAGATTCTATTCCTTACTGACCCCTCGGCTACATGTAGCAGGAGCGGATGTCTATTATACTACAAACCAGCAGTCACAACAAAGAGTACCCGTGTCCTCTCGTCGGCTTCTCTAACCACAGTTGCAGCCCCTCTCATATATGACCCGCACTGTTGCTCCATTGAGCAACATTCACTCTGCTGCTAACCTCTCTTATCTTACACACTATCACCCAGCCCCAATAATATCCTACCCTTATCCACATCCGTCTTCCTCCAACATTTAGTTATTAATTCCATAGTCACAGAGCCTTGGTAAAAGTTCATCTGTTCCGTCTCGAGTCTAGCACTGTCTGGGATGTGGATCCTTCATGAAAATTCTCAACACTAGGACCGATCGACTATAATAAGCCAGATATGATATGGCTTTTTACCGATGCATCCCCTACAGGTACAGGCGCTTGGATAGGCCAAGGACCAACCAGAGATGCAGCCAGACCTGCTGCGTTCCACAGCAGGAAGCTGACGCCATCACAAAGGAACTACCCCACACACCAACAAGAAACGCTCGCAATCATTGAGGCTATGGAAGCATTCGCCCCCCATTTGCTGCACAGGCAATTCACAGTGGTTACAGACCACGAGAGTCTCACCAAACTCATGACACAAAAGAATCTCAATGGACAACAGCAGAGATGGCTAACGCACATCAGTCACTTTGATTTTAAAATAGAATACCAGCCAGGAGCGAAGAATTTCCTAGCAGACTATCTATCGAGAATTGATGAGGGAACCCCAGGACCGTTAGATATAAGCCTCAAGGACCCCACTATTGATTATGACAGCCTTGAGCTACCGAACCCTACGCAACCCGTACAAATCAATACAAGCTACGCCTCCTCTACCGATTTTAGCACTGAATCAGACGACGCTATGTACCACTCAGGCGAAGCCCAAACCTCTCCCACCCTTACCAGCAGTGACTCTATCAGTCGCTGCCGCCCTGAATACCTTATGGACGAGATTACCAGCAATGCAGTAACTCGCTCCCAGAAGCGTAAGGCCTCTGCCTCTTCGCCAACTACAGCAAGCGCAGCCAGCAACGATAGCAGAATATCCATTGGAAACTCTTGGGGTGATAATACAACTCTCCCAATCTCTAGTGAAATGGAACAATGACACTCAGAAATGAGCTGGATGTCATGCACTGATGATGGGTGTGAAATACATAAGAATGAAAAAGAAGGTGCAGGCTACTGGCCAAAGAACCCCAAGGTCCGGAAGCAGAGTAAGAAGACAAAGAGAAAGGAGCAGGATAGGACTCCAACATCGAATACAGCCCTTGAGGCAGGCCAGGCATCGCTCCCCGATATCCCATACCTCTCAGAAAGCCTTCCGCCATTTCGTATCAATGATACCATTCTGGCCACACCGCCCATGGCCTCGCCTGCCTTTAGTCCCCTTTACAGCCAGGCAGGCTATGACTCCGATGAGGCGACAAATGCCAACCAATTCCTAAGCACCCTACACTCCCGTCTTATGGGAATCCTCGCCCAGCGAGTTAGAGAATCCCTTAGGACCGACGCCCTCTACACCAGGGTCAAGGAAACTGATAACAAGTTGCACTATTCCATGCGCGATGGCCTTCTACTTGCCCAGAACACCAATGGGTACGACAACCTTTATATACTGGTGGGACCTCTTGAGAAGGCGGTATCCCAATGGGCTTTCATCCTCAAGACTGTTCATGAAGGCCACGGCCATTTCTCAGCTTACAAATGCTATTCCTATGTGGCTTGCTTCATCTGGGGGCCACAGATGCGCCAGGACTGTGTCCTATACTGTCGGTCATGCGATAAGTGCGAGATTAACAACGAGCCCACCACCCTACCCTGTGGACGATCCCTTACCCTCCCTGACACCGACGATGCCTACCAATCGCTAGCCATAGACGTCGCCGGCCCTTTTAACAAATCCGATGGCTATACATCTATCTTGGTCATAATGGACCGCTTTACCTCCTACACACATCTCATCCCACTCAAGGACGCTGCTACCTATGAAAAGATTTTCAAGAAACTTACCAGTACTATCTTCGATGTCCATGGCCTCCCTCTCAGCATTGTCCTTGACCAGGACTCTCGCTTTACCTCTAAGTTTTGGTCACAAATGAGGAAGTCCCTTGGGATCCAGGTCTGGATGGCGACCCAATACCACCACCAAACGAATGGCCAGGTTGAGCGCAGGATCCGTATCCTCAAACAGCTAATGAGGAACTTGGTTAACCCCAGACAAAACAACTGGTCCGGTGCACTCACCGCTATGGCAGCAGCCATGAACGGTGCCGCCCATGAATCCCTAGGTATCTCGCCATACCATGCCCTCTCTGGACGGCCCTGGAAGATATTCAACCCTGTACAGAGATCCGCCAGCAAGGTACCAGCCGTGGACGATATCTTAAACGCCCATGAAGCAACCAGAATGGAAGTAGACATGGCCAGAAAGCATGCGACCTTCCGCCAGACTGTCCAAGCAGACAAACGCCGCACACCCCTAACGGAACCCTTCACAACTGGCAGCAGAGTTCTTGTTAGAGGCCGCCCTTATACCGCCTCCCCTGGACGAGCCAAGAAGCTAGAACCATGCTGGTTCGGACCCTTCAATGGCCTAGAACATCTACCTGACATAGATAACTACAAACTACACCATCCGCCCAGAATGGCCCACCAGAAACCCTACTTCCACGTCTCCTCCATTACGGAATACAGAGAGAACGATCCCGTTAGATTCAAGTCCCGCAGAATGGACAAGCCAGCACCCATCCTAATCGACAATGCAGTGGAATGGGAACCAGAGCAGATACTCGACTACTGCCGCCAGAACAAGAGCCCCGAATTCCTGGTCCACTGGAAAGGCTATGAGCGAGCTGATGACTCCTGGGAACCTATCGAGAACCTCGACCACTCCCTGGAACTCATACAGGAATACTGGGACACTAACCACACAGCAGAACCGACGCCCCAGATCACCTCCCACTACATTAAAGCTTCCTGGGAACACATGGAAGTTTCCTCTACACTCGGCACCCCAGACGACTGCCCAGACGACTTCTGGGAACGCTATGACGATGCGGAATATGATTCTAGCAGCTCTGAGCACGCCTATTTCCCTACAGATGACGACAGCCTTCTATGGCACCCCGATCAGAGCGCTGAGGACAGCGAGGACTTTGGAATGATAGTTGGTTTTTCCGAATAAGGGAATGTAACATGTGTACATGTTCCGGTAACGGTACACAGGAGCGGGCAGTGCAGGATCTCCTATGTTTAGTTGATTGATATTTAGTTTATGTGATTTGATTTCTGCTTCGCCACTGCGTCTGAGTCAGATAGGCTATGCTATCGTATTGCTATGTTTAGTTTGCTTTGTTGGAAGTTTATATTTAGGATTTTGGGTATGGAATGGTCATGTAACACTGGCGAAGGCTGAGCACAGTTCTTTCTTTGGTCTTGCAGGATTACAGGATTCGGGTATGTACGCAGCTACTGGTAATGATCGTGATGGCAGGAGGGCTATCGCTCGTGGGTTTTGTATTTAAAGCAGTCTCCTGGGTAGCAGGAGACAGCAGACTTCGACAGACCTTCAGTCTAAGAATACACTTGGTTGAACGGCAATCCCTGAGTTCTATTTGTCCTTCAACTATTATCTCTTACCTCCGGTGCCTTGAAGCCTCCCCTAGTACCAGCGCTAGCAGGTCTATCGCCGGTCCTATTGTATTTTCGTTAAACTGGAATAAACCTGTTACAAATGGGAAGCTGAATCTGAGTCCACTACCTGCTGAAAGGCGTCGTGCGCCAAACCGTCATCCGCCGTTGACTCCCACTCTGGGCCATATGATGTACTCCTCTGACCATGCATAGGCCACAAGGTCCGCAGAAAATCTTTTGATGCTGGCCTCCGGGGGTGAGCAGGCTGTGAGAACATTGGTGACCCAACTTGCTAAGCCCGGCAAAATCTATTCCTCCTCCGATGCGGCTACAAGCGATGTGTCTGCGGGTATTCTGGCAGGTGGAGACGGCTGATGAGAATTCAGCCGGGCCGCTTACTCCCCAACCGACCCACATGCATAGACACCACCTGGTAAGTTCAGATTACGACTACCAGGTTGTACATGCGTTCCTGTAGTGGGGTATGCCACTGTGCCGCCGGAAGAAACTGGCCGAGGGAGCCCACTCAAGTCCGGTTCAGTCCTGCCTCAGTGGCTCTGCCAATAAAGCTCTCCTGCCCCAACCACTGTGGCCGATGTCTACCCAGCAGTGGGTGCATGTTCATTTCAACCAATTTACACGTTCTAGGCCGCAATGGACCTGACAAGTTTACTTTTGCTCTTTTATTTTTCCTCTTTTCTTTTTTATTTCTGGAGTTAGTGTTTTTCTCGGTTTTTCCTGACCATCTCAGTTTAGATTATCAGGCTAGTCTGGGCGTACCTGCTCAGAATACGGAATTTATACCTGCGACAATCTCCTGCGGACATTTCCCTGCCGTGTTTTTCGTTTGAAGTTCAGCCGTTGGAGTATTGCGCGCTATCCATGCATGTTTTCCCGCACATTTCTTCCTTGGATTAGCCCGCAACGGTTGCCCGAACCCAAACTAGTCTACGGACACTGGCTATTTTCGTTCACAGGGGTCAGCTCCTAGGACCTGCTCTTGCAGTCTTTGCAGATCATTCTTGTTCTTTTCATGATCTTTTTCACCTGGAATATGTTTTCTCTTCAGGCCTCAGAAATATGCTCTGTGGAGTTGTGCGGATTATTCGCATTCATTTCTAGCCCATTTGTCCTTTGGAGTTGCCCCTTTCATCGCTGTTCCTATCCTAGCTTTGCACCTTAGTTCCCATCTGTTGAGCCTTAGCGGCATCTTTCACTTTTGCAGATTGGCGTCGGAGCTCCGAGCACTAGCCTTGCCCACTTTTGTTACATTCCGCTTGGTAAACCTCCTCAATCTAGCTTAGTCCGTAATTCCTAACAAAGCTTTATTCATAACCTATAAGAATATCATGTAATAACCAGTCATGTTACCCAAGGGAAATAGCGGCGAGGCCAAGTGGAAGCTGGACGGTTTGCGTACAAATTCCGATATCCGGTATGGGGTTGCAATTTGCACGGGCGCGTGTCTGCCATCATTAGCAAACATAACATTGAGTGATAAACTATGAAGATTCTTAGTTCTTAAGGAAGCCAGACAGACCATTTCTGTCTTCCAAGTTTAAACTCCACATGGTGCTGTTAGCTACATACCAATTGAGGCTTCCTGACACTACCTACTCCCAAAAGTCATACCAAACAATTCTATTCTATCGGTATCCACCTGCATACTATGTCACAACAACAGTGGCGGGTTATGAGGGACCAAATGTGTTCATCGAGGTAGGCAAGGCAAATGCAAAGAGATGTACTCTGCGGACGTTTCCGGATATCTGAGTCCTGGAATAGATTACCTATAATAACATCACCCAGTGTTCAGTCTCTTACGGCTAGGTCCGCTGTAGGTAGGAGTAGGGATGGCGTGCTGGAGCTGGCTTTTTCACGACTCGAGGTACCAGACGCTGTTCTTAACCACCCGCATCAGGTCTTGGAGTCAGCGAATGAGAGTCTGGACTGTAATAATAGGGAATATAAGGGCAATGATGGTCAAAGTGAGGACAGCGAGGCGAGTGAGGAGGAGAACAAGTTTCAGGCAGTATGGGGATGATACAGATCATCAATGGGCCTGCGGAGCGCAGAGACCAATTGGGCGTGAGTTTCGTAGCTCGCAGCGCTCCATACTGACAATCATCCAAGGCAATCCCCAGAGATCCAGCAGGACGATTAGTTACCCTCCCCGGAGAACACCTACCCCAGTACGCGTATGTCACAACCATTATAGATCTGCAATTCCCTCCCGTTTGCTCACTATCTGAAATCTACTCCGAACGCCGGCGGTAACCTCTACTTACCCAGATCCAGCCATGCTGGAATTAAATAGCGGAGGAGGGCAGCGGGCCGGCGCAGCAGCAGGCGAACTATGCTCACAGGTCTTGACCGTAGCATTCTGGCCCGAGCCTGTGATCTGATATGAGAATGGACAATGTTTGTCACTCCCTTTCAGGACCCAATTACCCTGACAACAGAAGTCCGCACGTCTTGGAACGAGGCCCGGACGGAATTAGCCTTTCCCAACTTTGCTAATACTGCTCAGGCCTCAAATGACCAGGTAAGTTACCCTTGATTGATAACTCACATCCCATCCCCGAGTAAATGGGGTGGCAGCTGATCACTGATTTGCAGATGGTGGCAAAGCACAGCGTATTCCGATCGCAGTATCTGTATACAGTAAAGAACGCTATAACGAAACTCTATAAGCTCAAGAGTCGGGATGCTAAAGCCGGCGGACGAAGAGTGGAATACTATTATCCTAGCGGGAATAGCTTGCATAATTATGCGCGAGGTATATGCCACCATAGGAGAGAGCATATATCCGAACCCAAGCTTCCTGAGTAGGGACTTCCCGGAGGCATCTGGGAGACTACTCAGGAACCTCAAAGAGTTCACGTTTCAAGATATGGCTAACTGATTGGAACGATGATTAGAGAATCAGTTCTCTACTCTTACTAATGCATACGCATTATGCATTGATAGATGAGTATCGGACTTGATCACTCCATACTCATAATACTATTGGTATGTAGGCATTTAGACTGCATATTTCAGTATAGTCTATCAGGACGAAGAGATCGAAGACTGGCTACTGGTGGAGTGGGGACACCCTCAGAAGAAATAGCAGTCGGGAGATTCTCAGAGTCAAGCTGGGCAAAGATTCAGGGTCAAACAGTGTTCGCACTTTGTTCTGACGAACTGAATTCTTAGAAAGATACTTCTTTACTAGAGAAGTCAAAGTAGCGTGAACATTAGTATAAATAGTAGGGCTCTCCCTGATGGT
>Ga0307513_10007567_pt1 | contig 14039 bp, 10 predicted proteins | sample 15_EM_MG_FD_202174 | JGI IMG/M metagenome (GOLD analysis project Ga0307513, IMG submission 202174) | Populus trichocarpa ectomycorrhiza microbial communities from riparian zone in the Pacific Northwest, United States - 15_EM | ecosystem: Host-associated > Plants > Roots > Unclassified | place... | reverse complement strand
TTGTGTGGTGGTGGGGGGCGGCCCCCCCAAAATCGGGCGTAGATTTATCGGAGTACTAGGAATGGGCACGGAACGAGCGAGTGATGACTTCGCGAAGCCTAAGACCCCCCAATCATCGGTTGTTCTTCACTTACATAAGAGGTGCGCCTATCACGGTACGAATAACGGCTCCCCGAATATCACCTAACAAACGGATATGTCAGGCGACCATACCTTCCTGTACAGTGCATCGCATAACATGTTTGATGTTCCAACCCCTCTTTCCCTCCATCTCCCCACTCAACATTTGTACAACTCACACTACCGACGTTTCATAACCAATAATTCCCCTCCATCCCTTCTCCCGGTCCTGCTCCTGAAGTTCTCCGCGCCTCTTGTTGCGGCGCGAATGACAATAACGCTACTTACCGGACACATTATGGAGATACGTGAGTGAAATCGTTATGCATTACCTCAGTAGTCAACATGATCCCATGTTTTCACTTCTCAGAGACGATTTAGAGATCGAATGGTGACCATGAGGAACGGCGACCCTGTGTAGCAAAGGAGGAGACTCGGAGTGGGAGAGGTCGAGAGGGAAGCCAAGTCGTAATTGAGGATCCCAGTCCCAGATCATCTTCAAGCAACTTCCTTCCGTGCTCTTACCACGCACGAAATATCCGTCGCAGGGGAACCATATTGTATAAACCAGAAGACTCGCAGCCTGAATTAACTCGTACGATGCCCAGATGAATTCGAAAGCGCCTGGGTAGGCATGTAGGTCATTCTGCGATCGATTGTCCATCTCCGTTGCTCGCTCGTTCTCTGGTAGATTTCGTACGAACCCTATATTGTCGCTGTAATCTTCGAACCCTTGACACTGAACCTATCACCTGGCAAGTTAACCGCTGCTGGTAACTTTGAACGGCGTGGGCAAGAATCCGCACCCTCGCTGCTTTCGAAAGATGGTCACATCCGGACGTGATCTCGAACAGTAAGTATATCTAAGCAGCCGCCCCTTCGCTTTCCCTTTTTCCCTTCCTGTCGCACAATGAAATGATCTTCCACATGACTCCATTTGTAGAGCCAAGCCGCTATTGGAAATCCTTATATCCGTGAAAATTGGCATTTCGTCAACCTTGGGTTAACCTACCAAGGATGAACTGGACTTTCTCTAGCCAGGGTTTCGGCATTTGGCCGCTGGTGCTACCCCCAATTGCGTTGAGTGCAGACACCAAAAATAGGACATTCTATATCGGTATATTTTCATTTGAGCCAATGTCGTGTTTCTCGGCGAGCGTGTGTACTATCTAAAGTCTTCCTAATTATAGCCGTTAGTACAATGGAGATGAAAGGGGAATAGTACAGAAGCCCGATTCACTTATAATGATGTGTGTAGTTGGATTCCGGCGTACTTCTATTCCCTCTTCAGCTCCACCTTACTAATGACTGTAATTCGTAAGTCACTTGAACTGTGGAAAACTTTAAATAGTACATATGCTCACCGTGAAACACGGCATTGGTGCTTTCCCGTGCATTGGAAAAAGTGCAGCCAGGAATAAAACTGCATGCCGGGTCTGTGTAGGCAAGTTAATTTATCTCATCCGCACCCTCCTGAGGAGGTCCCGAGTCAACACAAACATGACCCACTGCCGAAAATCTGGTGAGAGGGCTTTCTGGAGGAAAATTTCTCTTAGGCGCCTTGCTTAAAGTGCCCACTCAAACAACAAGCTGCGTCTGGCTCTGGCTCTTGTTTCGAGCAGAGTAGACAAGTAGACAATATTTTGTCAGTGCCGAGGGGCCGTCAACGTTAAACTGACACTTTGACATTTACTCCTTGCGGTAGACTCATGGGGTTTGATAATAAGGTCATGTAGATATGTTAGGATCGCGAATTGACACTCGGCCTCCAAAGCGTCTGTAACATTGCAATATTGCATACCCTGTGTCAAGCTCCTTTCCGTAGCCTTTCCTTTGGAAATTCAAGGGGAATTCATGCATACTTGGGATTTTGTAGATAGAAAAATGGGAAGCAAAGTATGTAGGGGCTGGATGGGGGTCTCAGCCGCAGTGAAGGAGAACCTGAAGGACTGGATCGAATGGAAACGTCCTGGAATGCCTTAGATCCAATGGTTGAAAAGCACTTGACGATCCGGTAAGGATGAATAAAATTTTATTGAAACCATGAGAGGTCAAATTTCAATCACAGTTGAAAATATACCTCATCATTTTTAATCGCACCGAAACAAATGGGCCAACTGATCTATCTCATATTTTACCTATTTCTTTACTTTGCTCCGGTTTCCGACTTCAAAATTTTTATATTTACATCGACTGTACTATTCCAACCGATTCTCCATCATTTCCAATATTCCATCCTTGTGGACCATCCCTCTTATTTTTTGCTGGCGTTTAACGTTCACCCTTTGTCTCGGGCCAGTTCCACTTACACTTGGTACATGGCCGAAAGCAGCGTGATAATTGGTTTAACCAACAAATAAAACATTGGATATTCTCCACAAGAAGTATCAGCACACATCTTTATCATGGAAGGCGCCCACATCCAGTGTTGTACCTAACCCTTAAGTCCTAATACCGTTTATGTAATAACCCTTAGAATACAACACTGCCCGGGGCCACATCTAGATTGAGTGTATCGATAGACCAGAACGCGCAAGTTGGCAACGGTCCACAATTTGATCTTCTTTATATGGGGGGCTGCACAAACAAGAGCGTCTCACAGAGCTGGACAGTAGATAAAACCTAAAATCCCTACCAGATTTGGAGTGATGGGCGCTCCTGAATCTTTATTTGGTGTGATGGGCGCTCCTAAATCTTTATTTGGTCAGCCCACTGCCTCCAAAAGTAAACAAGATCAGTTTGTGGTAGACCGGTGACCGGTCCCTTCCTAAAGAGGAAACAAGAACCCTAAAGGGTTTCCTCGATAGACCGGTAGAACTCGTTCCGATCTAGTAGGCAATCCCTTATCACTCCGGCGATCAGACGGCATCATGCATCGTTTCCTATTGTAGGCAACGACATCAAATCTAATTGTATTTTTGGAATGCGCTCTGTTTAAGTCATTCATACCTTTCGCTCTTTGCTTATCTTCCGTACTCTGCTTCAATACACCACCTCATTGAATAAAATGCCCCAACCTGCATCATTTTTTGTTGGATTACAGCATACTCAACCTGACGAAAATACTGGCTACAACACTCAACCAGCCTTTGTTATCCCTGGCAGCAAAGCAAGCTATTCAACGGTGACGATGAGGAGTTGCGCATGCATTTCAACGCTGTGTTTAGTGGAGAATATGTTTTCCCATAAATATATGAGTATATATGTGTGCTATACATCATGAACAGACGACTTACGGACCACCAAGTGCGAGGGAGGAGCAGGAAACAGTTAGAATTGATGTGGTTGCCTACAATAGGAAACGACGCATGATGCCGTCTGATCGCCGGAGTGATAAGGGATTGCCTACTAGATCGGAACGAGTTTCACCAGGCCCTCTATCGAGGAAACCCTCCGGGTTCTTGTTTTCCTCTTTAGGAAGGGACGGTCACGAGGCTAAGTTTGTGGAGCAGTATGCGATCTGGTCTATCGATTTGCTGTTAGCTGCAAGGAAAATTGGTCCAGAATCCAGAGGCAAGGGTCCGATAGAAAACGTATAAATACGTGTCCCTCTGGAGCTTTTTCACTCAGCTCCTCTTCCTACATTCAATCAGGTTAGCATCCGGGCCCTTCTTTCCACGCCTCCCGTTCATCATCCTGTCGTATAACCTTCAACTCACTCCACTTTTTTTTCGGTCATTTAGAAGCTACGCCATCTGACCATAATGCGATTCAACACTGTCTTCATCGCCACTGCTCTACTCGATTCCGCCTCTCTGGCGATGTCGGCCATAATCACCGGCTTCGCCGGGGCGGGCTGCACTGGCACCAAGGGCAAGAGTTTTGGAGTGCCGTCTGGAGAATGTTTCACTTTGGGAGGCGGCTCGACGAAGTCAATCAACTATTCTGGTGTCCCCAGTGAAATCCAGTTCTACATTTCTGGCGGTACCCACGATTCTTGCAAAAATGGTGCAAGCTTGGTGCTTGGTGGCGGCTCTGGATGTGCAACCGCGCCTACCGGGTAAGCTCTCTGAGTGAAATTTTTTGATGCGGTGGAACTAATGATGTTTGTTGGTGGTAGAGTTAATTGGGAGAGCGTTGCGGTCTTTTAAATCTCTAGTGGTAGTAGCCACAGAGACAGCTCTCGGTTCCATCAGTCTCGATATGTGAAGCGATGTGTATCGAGTTGTAATCGCCCAAGGGATTTGTCAAAGTCAAATAAAACTATTTTTTGAGATATCTCGCGTTTAAACTAGTCCAATGGAAGGTAACAAGTGGGTAACAGACAATATGGGAAACTTACTATATGTCTAGTACGCGCCTTGGCGCACGTACGTATTATGACTCAATAGTTCAGAGACGGCCCTCGGTGGCCTAAAAGTCCCCATATTGCTCATAACAAACTCACTTGCATCTACAATTTTTTCCCCAGTGTCCCTCGCCCCACAGATTCACGTTACAAGTCGGAGGCTTAAAGAGACAAAATCTTATGGAATATATAATATTATGTCTTTTACAAACACGGAATTGACTAAATCTAACAGATTTTCTTGCATGTCAACTTGGACAACTTACTGTGGACTGGGATTCCGGAAAGCCGTCCCTGCCCCTGAAAAACATACGCCCCATCTCAGAATGGGAGAAGGTCAAACACCCAAATTTTTGAAAGGTGGCGCATGTTGCTCTTACCAACGTGGTAATAATATACATAGATAAGACTGGCTCAATTGAAAATACATATACTTCTACCATGGTTCGGTCGGGATTGTAGGAAACCAACGACCTGCTCCGTGTTTAGATATTAGTCTTCGTCTTAGCTACTCCAATAGGCGATGGTTAGATACGAGCAGCATCGGGAGAATTTTATCAACGTCCTTCACTGGGTCGAGTTCGTCCAAACTACATCTCGTCGAAACTAAAAGGTGATTGATTCTCAATTAGTGATGACTCCATTCCCCTCTATCTGATCAGGTTGAAGCTCATGTTGCTTGCCACCAAGGCACTCTTCCGTCAACGGAGCTCGTGGGCCTGTAATCAGTTTTATTAAGTCGGGTAAGGATAGCAGATGGCAATTTACCGATTGGATCCTCCTTCGTCATGTCGATATCGCCAGCGTCATTAATAAACAAACGAGCAAGCCATCTGTTGGTACCATTTTTGTTAGGAATGATACACAAACAGACAAAATAATCAGCGCACTTCTTTGGAATATCCCCTCGGATCTGCGATTCGGCGAGTATTTGTATGGCAAGCGTGTTTACTTCGTTCATAACAGAGCGTGCCCCATAATTCACATCGTATCCCTGAGCCAGCCTGTCAATGACTATTACAGCAAGGGTTGATGCGTAGATTAGTATTAGTTATAGAAATCATGCCGAAGCAGATCAAGCTTGCCTTTGGGGTCCCAAGACAGTCTGATTGAATGCTGCTCTGCAGCGCGTGTTTCCCACTTCTTCAACTCGATCTCAACGATTTGAGCTATCTGGCGATAATCCAAGGGGGTCAACAATAAAATAATATTATATCGTGATTGCTCTCATTTCTCACCTCTTGTTCGTTGAAGGGCAAGAAGACCACGGTCTGGTTAATTCGTCCAAGAAATTCGTCCCTCTTGAGCGATTCTTTCAGCACGGGATACAGCTGCTTATTGAATTGCCCGATGCCCTTGAGATACTGTTCATGTCGATCTTCCGTCTTCTCGACAAGTTTGTGAAGCCTTGGTGACGCGGCCCTGATCTCCTCTGACCCCAGGTTGGATGTCATGATGAATACTGCTTCTTTGCAGTAGATAGTACCAAACTTCGTGGATGAGGATAATATTCCTAGCAATTGTTGTAACGAATCATACCTTGGGATCTGTTATTCTTCCGTCATCGAAGAGCTGAAGGAAAACGGTCAAGACATTGGGGTGGGCTTTCTCGATCTCATCTAGGAGGACAACAGCCCGAGGATGTTCCTTCAATTTCTTTGTCAAGACACCGCCCTCGCCATAGCCCTACCAAGGAAGATACAAAGATGGAGTGATAAGGTTCCCAACAAAAGTGATGACGACTGGAATAACCTACCACATATCCTTTGGGTGAGCCTGAGCGAGCACCGTTACAATAAGGGTCGGCATGTCTATGGTTTAAATGAATAAGAGCATACCTGTCAGGTTTGATACCGTGTGATCATGCTGATACTCAGTCATGTCGATTCGCACGAACGCCCCAGATTTTTCAATCTCCATAAGCGACTGACCGCTCTTGTCTTTACCCTTGTCAGCATGAAGGTAACGCGCGACACGCTTTGCGAGTTCCGTTTTTCCTATACCAGAGCTTCCAAGGAAGAGCATGACGAGGGGACGGTCGGGATCGACCCAGCCGTTCTCACGCAGGCGGATGGCAGATGCGATAGACCGAATTGGACCCCTCTGTCCGATGATATTTTCTCCAATGGTTTTTTCGATCCCAACTGTGGGGCAAGTCAAAATCCGTGGTGGGGAGGGCGGGGACCACTTACGGTGTTCCTTGCGCAACTCCTCTTCTTCTCCCAGATTCTCTTCATCTCCCTTCTTCAGGCGCTCCAATTCTGTTTTATCCTTCTCGCGTTCCAACTCCAACTCCTCTGAAAACCTCCCAGCCAAGTTCAACTCTTCCTCCTCTGCACGTATCAATACTTCCACCTCACACAAATGCTTGAACTCCTGCATTTTTCTATCGCCATTGAGGTGGGCGTAGTCCTTCGGAAGCAACTCATTGCTGTCAGGTATTGTCCAATCTGCTCCGTTCCTCAATAACACCTCTACAATCTTCATATCACCCAGTAAACAAGCATAATGCAGTGGTGTCGACCTTTTCTCCGATGACTCCTCATCATCCGAGTCGAAGAGTCTCCATGAAAAGCTGTGACCTGATTGAGATAGCGGAGTATTGACATTATCAGGTTTACGGTTCTTAACCGCCACTTGCAGTACTTTCAGGACAGAACCATCCATTTCACAAGCCAGTTCGGGCTTTTGTTCCAGAATCCTAATTATGTGGAGTGAAATGAATGGAGTGAGACTCGGGAGTTATTAAACAAAAAAAGGGACAATACCCACTCTTTGCAATAGTCATAGTCTCCCTCGCGTATGGCACCACAGAATACTGCCGTATCTACGAAGAATAGATGAGATAACATGTGCGTCGAGCAGATATATGAATTCTTTACCTTTCCTCTCAAGTAAGCGCCAGCGCATGCACCATTCCTTCGAAGCAGTCAGGTATGCTTTGACAGTTGCTGGAGTCACCCGTTCTAAATCGAAATATTCTAATGGCAACCTTTTTGAGTCGTCCTTCACGTCATGGGATACACTCATTTCCAAGACCAAGCTCAGGATGTCCATGTCACCCCGCATGCAGGCAAAATGCAACGCAGTGGCGCCAGATGTGCTTTCCGTCCCACAGACATTTGGGCAAAGCTCTTGTTGTCGACAGAGAATATCGGCGGCCGGGGATGTGGCATTGAACGTGGAGGTGTCTTGGATCGTAAGGTCTATACCTGGAAGATCCAAAACGAACTTCACTAGGGAAGGGTCCCCAGATAGAATGACAGCGTGTAGAGGCGCCCAGCCAAGAGGATGGCGAGTGTTGATGAGGGTGGGTGAAATTTCCAGGAGCCTACATAAGTTAGGGTTCAAACGTTCAATGCAAGTCACCGTCACAGAATTAAATTGGTCATACTGTTGAGCACGGTTGAAGTCACGATTCACGAAGGTTTTGCACAAACTACGACTTCCTGGGATGACCCAAGGAGCCTGCATGATAGACGGAATGAGATAGGATTAAGGAGTCGTGAACCCATTCGCAAGTTTATATAAGGAATTTGATTTCACGACGAGCATAATCCTGGTGATAAAGAGGGTTTAGCGCACCCAAATTAGACCATTCGTGATATGTCGGTGAGGGCGATGCATGATCATCGCCCTCATCCTCGAGGCTATCACAAGTCTACATACTAGTCTTGTTTTTAGATGAAAGGAAAATGGATAGACGCCCAGACATCCCACGCAGTAGTCACAGTTTTCACTGCCAAAAAAGAGTGACTGGCTTCGAAACGGCAAGTGGTATACATCTACTCATCGCCCGTCGTATGTGGTTTTCCGCACTAGTAGCTGGCCATATCACATCACGGAGAACGTAGGCGCCCATTAACTGTGTCCTCGTTTGCACGGCTGTGGCAGTATATACAGCCTTGTGTAATTCATCTGTCATCATCTGTTCCAGGTACACCAAGATAAAGCTTATAACCGGCTAAATATATCACGTCTAGATCAATCACAGCAGCGGGCCAATGAGCCAAGCCGAGAAAATGACCTCGGATCCTCGCTTTTCGCGGCCGATTGGCCGAGGCTTTACACAGCCTCTAAATCGACTCTGCAAAGACGAGGTTTATATAAAAAGACAGCCCACCTTCCTAACGTCAGAGATAGCTGAAGCTCGAAATTGGCTGCAAGGAGGATGGGTCGTGCAGCACATCATGGCCTAATAGTACCACCAACCGTTAGTGGGATCAAAAATTCGGGGAGAAAATGAACAGATCCACATTTGAAATTGGGTTGCAATACGACGTGTTGTTATCCACTTGTTTGGTCGGTACGGGAATTCCGTCTTCACGCACCAGCAATGGGGAACCAGCCCTAAGAGTGGCTTTGGTGGTGGGCGTGTTGCAGACACGGGCACCGCCAGCAGATGCGGAGGGGAGGGACTCGGACCCAGGGAGGCGCAAGAGAGAAGCCGCCCACAGGGAAGTGGCAGTCGCCATAGGCGCTGTGAGTGTTCCATGGTTTCGGCGATTTGAGGGCCGACGACGCGGTATCAGAGAAATAAAGGTAGGGGAGGCCATCATTGCAGTTAGAGTGCTAAGTACAAGTTCAGGGAAAAGAACATAAGAACAAAATCAGCACCTAAACTGAAAACCAAACCCCCGAAAATGAACTGAGCACCACCGGGACGAGTGCAAGGAGCTGAAAACTGCAAACAGGAGGGCAGAGTGGGACCGTGAAGAAGGCTGCGGACGAGCGAATGACTGGTGGAACTGCGACAAAATCAACGGCATCAAAAACAGTAGGAGGTCGATGGCCTATAGTCGGGAAGGCAAGGTGAAAGAGAAAGCAAAATACTGGCGGGAACAGTAACCGAGGCAACGACGCGCTCCTGAGTCATAACAAGTGTGTAGTGTACAGGATACCGAACACGAATGGCAATAGGCGATCTTTCGGATTCTTTCCCATTCAAAACCGGGCGTTGGACGACGGCATCCATGCGAATGGTCCTTGCGCTCCCTAGCACTAGTACTGCAAGTGGGTTATAATTAGGCAATCACATTCAAACTCCAAACCACGTGACTTTGTTGATCGATATTTGCCTCTCTCCCTGTCACCATCATCTACCACCACCCCGCCCCCGCATCGCAGGCACAAAAGTCGACAAGTGATCCAGGACCAGGTACGTCTCTTGGCTCCTTATATTGTGATTCATATTTGACCTTGTATCAAGCCAGCACAATACCTTTGATAGTAAGGTGATTACACCCCACCACAATGGCGGCGCACAGCACCACTCACGACAGCGACGCCGCCCCAACCCGTCAGTTAAGCAGCTGCTGCCTCTTCGTTTCCTCACTCCACACCTTCACAATGCACCGCAGACGGTATTACCTCATCTCGAGCGTGACGTGCATCCGTGCGGCCAGCCACCTTTACTGCTGTACCGCACATCGTCAAGGGGTAGCCTGATGAGACGGAGACCTCACCCTCATTGCCCCCTCTACATTTCGGCTAACCTACTTACGACCTCCTGACTTGGCGCGATGCAGAGCCATTATCGATTAGGCTGGGACAGTTGAGGATCCCTTCGGGGCTTTTGGTTTTTTATTTATTTTTACACAGCCAGAGAGATGGGGATCGTACTACCCCAGAGGTGAGGTGAGATTTGAATATCGAGGACGTTTACGGGCAATATTAGGCTTACGTGATGATGTAGATCCTCACTGTGGAGAGCTACTAAGTGGTACAGCAAAAACCCCGCCCAGAAGCCCGTTCTACCTCATCTGAATTTCGCGGGCGAAATCGAATCTCCCCTCCCAAGGAAAGTCATGTTCACATTTCTGTCCTTCGCCTTGGTCTTCCGACGCTCGGACAGGGACGTTTCGCATTCTCCTTGTATCGGGCCCTATTTAGTGCCCACATCTTCTCTGTGCATCTCCGTTTTTATTCCTACATGTATTGCACTCGCTCATGTTGACCTCCTCCGTATACCCGTCCTCAGCTTGAAAGGCTTCGTGATGCATGAGTTGAACCCACCCCAAAAATCCGAACATATCGCAATCAGCTTATCCTCTCTGTTACCCAATCCTACCCCAAACATGCCCTCCCTCTCTCGATATCGCTGTGGGTCCAACCTCACGATTTCATTCCACCGTACCGGCTCCCCTTATTGTGCGAAAATGTTCACGCCTACGCGATTTAGTCAATAAGGCGCGACTGGGCAGAGGAGGCGAGTCTGTAGCGCTCTTTGTGGTTGAAGAGCTTCGGATGGGGATCACTGCTCGAGCTGGTTGAAGCCCCGTTGAGAACAGGTGTCCTTCCTGGTACTATACCCATCGCGTATCTATGTAACCCCTAGGTGAATGCATTTATTTGACGCCCCCCAAAAACCGTCTCAAAGACTGCACTCCAGGTAATGAACTGACAGAATGACGCACTGAAAAAGTTAGCAGTCAGGAACTGATGTTGCCAGAAATCTTTCCAATGTCAGAATCAATTCTTGGGGTGTGAAAATTCTACGGCGTCGCGAACGTCAATATGTCGCCATACCAGTGTTATGGCAGTCTGGTAGCGGTACGTCTGGCGCCAGACGAGCCAGGCGGATGGAGTTTTCTGAGGCTAGTAGGCGTCCACAAGGGAATGCGATGGAGATTTGAAGATGAAATGGGTAGTTTGTATACCCAGGGGATGGAAGGGTGGGAGTAGAGAGGGTGACGGAGGGGCGGGGGCGGACTTGGAGGAGGAGATGGTGAATGGCAACTGGGAGTGCATCGTGCGGGGAGGAAGGTCGAAGAGGGTCGAGAGTTACGGGGGTGAATGCCCTAGGTGCCGCTTTCTAAAGCCATCCGAATGCAAACGCTGCCGTCTTGAGATCATGTTGCGGCGGTACAACTTCGGGGCAGAAGTTGTGGGTGGTGTGAATATGAATGGACTTGAGATACGGCCAGTACATCCGCTGCTCATCGAATGTTACATAATGAAAACTCATACTTCGCTTTCAATGGTAACCTGAAGTATCCACACTGCTTGCACGTACCCGCCATTCAACGATCCCGATTCCGGTCTCTTCGCGCTGTCATTAGCTGGTACGATCAGGTGTAGTATGAGGACGAGAGCGTGGTATGTTCCTTTCCCTGCTTACATTCCTTTGTCTGACTGGTTATTAGAATTGCATGTAGGGCCTGTGTCAGGTCAGCCACATACCAGAGTCTGATTCATTACCTTACCCTTTCATAGATTCAGCTAGGTAAAAGGTTGCGGCCGACACTCTAGAAATTCTCGCAGGATCCCAACCCCTTTAGCTGAAAAGGTTTCTCGATATCCCTCACCAGCCCATGTATTTAATGCACATATCACAATCCAGGAAAAGGGTGATCTTTCAGTGCTAATGGTAAATCGAAAATCAAAGTACAACTATTTCCATCTGAGTAATGTTTCATGCTAACGAACTGGCCCATAGGTTCCACGGAATCCTCCATCGGCATTTTGATGCTGTTACAGAATGATAAGCGGTTAACAAGCGTGGCGGGTAGTTAAGTATCGAGTGAGATCAGATGTCATCGTTGAACTGTATGGAGGGTAAGTTCTAAGTAGAGTATAGGTCAAAGTAGTACTGTACTATTTCGACCGATTGTTCATGTAACGTGTAACGGTCGGTCATGAACTGAACAATAGTAGTAAATGTAACGTGTAACGAGCCTGAAAGGGTGGGTTTTTAGTCCAAAATCTCCAAAAAAGCGCCCGAGGCACCCGAAATGGACCCTTAATTTCCTATTTAGGGTGACGTGAACAACTTGTCAGATGAACAAGTTATGTAACGTGTAACATGGCATGAACAATCGGTCGAAATCGTACAGTAGTAGTGGAACTGGGAGGTGGAACTTGGTTAGCACGTCAGTGGAACTCGGAAGCTTCCGAAAGCCTCCGAGTTCCACTGACTACTTACTTGTCAGGCCATTGTTCCAAGATCACGTCCATAACTTGACTTATTTGGAAAATGTGCCACTGGCCCACTGGCTCATTCCAATATAGGGTTGGAAATACATGATTTTTCGATTCAATTTCCCTTCAGAGTAAAGAATTAGACCCTACGCATTTGATGAACAATTCATACGACCTAGATTCGGATTTTGATTTAACACCTTATATGTAACTCTACCATCTAGAAACTTTATGTTTCCAACTTTCCGTTGATAAATAGTCAAATGTAATTGCTTTTTTACTTTTCTACTGGTCTCTACCACTTTGAACTGCTAATTTATGCTATTTTCGGCGAGCCTGGACTGTCACCGCAGTTTGTGCATTAGTCTTTGACTCTTTGCATGACGTCAGTACCGGCCCAGTTGTCCTGGGGCCAGGGATGGCGGGCGGGAGTGTGTGCGCAGTGGGACTCGGGTACTTCCGAGTTCCAATTCCACTTCCACTTGCCAGTTCCACTTCCACTACTTTGGTCGTGACTCTTCTAAGTACTGCGGAAAGGTGGTAGGCAGGGGATAAGGAAGTCCAGCCCAGTTCCCGATTTATATCTTAGGTTTCCTGTTTCGGGGATTCGGTGCTCAGGGACAGGTCGCGGGATGGTCGTGAGAGGGGCGATAGAAAGCCGGGCCTCATTCTGAGAGAAAACAAGAGCTACAAACCTGGCATACCTAATATCGTTCGCACTGAACAATATAAGGTGGGAACATAGCCTCGATCTTCCACGTCTCGACACTATGACGCTCCCTGCTCTCATGATGACTGGCACTACTGTTCTATTAAATTGTCATCGCTACTAGTACTGCACTGAGTGAAGGGGTTCAGACAGGGACTTATCTGAACATCCAAACCTGTGTTATTCTGCTCTCCCTTGTAGAAACAGCGAAGGGATGGGTGCCCTTCAAAATGGACTCACAATTTTTGTGATATCTTGTGGCGTTCAAAGCAACGAATAATGCGAAAGCAAGGTTAAAGAATGCGTACATTCCGACCCCGAGTATCAGGCAGTATGTTCATACAAGCCCAGAGCTTTCCGTGGCTTGATATGAGGGCTGGGGCTGTTCGAGATTGGCGGCGTAGGCACGCCACCTTTGCTTAACTGACGACCAGACCACAAAATACCAGGGGCTGGAACTGCAGTACGAAAAGGTCACGATGATTCGAACGAAAATCGTCCATTTGGGAGATAGTTCGGAAGGAAAAAGGAAAGATTGAAATGCGACAAACTCTTGGTGGCCATTTCCGCTGGTGGCAAACTCGTGGTTCCAGTTTCTCGTAGTGCTTCCCTTTTTGAATAACCAAGCGGGTAAATCATCATCAACATCGTCAGTTTCTTGACCGAAATAGTTGGACTGATGCGCCCGGAGTTCTCAGTGCCATCATGGACGGAGGCAAGAAGCGATGTGATTGTGGCTCATGATTGGACTGTACAGTACTGATTGTGATCCGCTCGTAATTTAATCTAATCGGACCGGATCCACTCGCCTAACCTGGAAAAGTCAAATTTGATCCGTACGTTTGATAGTTTATTAATACACTTCCACGGAGCTAAGTGGGTGACTTTCCATAAGGCTAACTTGAAAGTTCAACTCCAAATCGGTGACAGGTAGGGTCCTTTGCCGAAATGCCGGATGGATACAGGGACGAAAACTGTCGGGTGGCGCTTTTCAAGAGGTTT
>Ga0307513_10007566_pt1 | contig 14039 bp, 7 predicted proteins | sample 15_EM_MG_FD_202174 | JGI IMG/M metagenome (GOLD analysis project Ga0307513, IMG submission 202174) | Populus trichocarpa ectomycorrhiza microbial communities from riparian zone in the Pacific Northwest, United States - 15_EM | ecosystem: Host-associated > Plants > Roots > Unclassified | place... | reverse complement strand
CGTCTCTCTCTATGCCTAGCTATGCAATAACTCACCAGCACTGTGCTGTGCTTATGGTGGGATTGAGCTAATGATATTGCCTACTTAGAAAGTGAAAGGATAAGATGGTGATTGAGATCAATTTGCATTTACTAATTATTGTGATCATTGTTGCTAAATACGTACAGACACGGAATTAGACACGCACAGCACTGCGGGAAAACTTTTGATTAAGTCCCAAGACTTTTGATTTTATTCATTTTGCTCCAAATTAACACGATTGGCATTGAATTAGGAGATGAAAGTACTGCTCTTATTATTAACTAAAACATGGTTAATGTAGATATATATGATGGCTTTCATTAATTCGAGTCTTAATTACTTTGATTTTCTCTTGATGGGGAGAAGGCTGTCCCAAGTTATGCAGTGGAGGGTCTTTTGGACCTCCCCATAAACGGAAGAGAAGATCTTAATTGTGATCTAACCTAACATCCAAAAGGTTTTTTTTTTCCTTACTTTCTTACGTCTTTTGGGGGAATAGGAAAAAGTAACCATTATGCAAAACCATATGAAAAAGGGAAGAGGAAAAAAGAACAAAAAGGAGAAAAGGAAATTAGGTTGTACTATGTATTGCCACTCACTTCCACAGAAAACATTTTGTGTTAAAACCTGGATGTTTTTGTGATACAAATTTCAATGTTAATTTTTAAGTAATTTACTGTAGTAATTTAAAGGACGTACTTCCACGGAAAACTTTAATTGAACAAGATAAATTTTTTTCAAGGATGTACTTAAATTGAAATCAGTTATAATTGAAGGAATTAAAGGATCAAGGATCAAATTTGTCAATTTGGTATAATTTAAGAGGTTTTATTAATTCAATCAAGAGCTTAATTGAGTAATTTATTTATGTTTATAGCTAACTTGATTTCAATTAAAAGAATTTTGAAATCCTGAGGTTATTTTGAAAAATTGAAGAAATTAACAAGTTATTTTAAAGTCTGGGTCAGGGACCCAATTGAGACATTTTAATTGTTTGGCTTCAATTTCGAGCTTGTTTGAAAAATTAGAGCTTTGAGAGTAGTAACTTTAAAAGGCCCTAGTTTACGAGAATTGATCTAAAGTTTGGCCTAACCACACAGTGTTGTTTTGATGACCATATGTATTCCTGTGATTCATCATTGTCTTCTTCTCTAGAGAAAAAAAAGTGACCGTCTGTTAGCTCTCGACTGAACCTCACATTTACCATCATTTCCAATGATTTAGACATCGATTCAAGTTGATTTTACTTTCATCGCCTCTTAATTTTGGTGCCATTTGCTAAAACTTGTGAAGCCTTAAGAGTTTTATGTGTTGTTTTTTATTTTGTTTGCTTCCTCAACACTTTTATCTTTGACACCACGAGAGCTCTCTCATATATAGCCTGGTTGTCCTTCAGTCTTGTTTATATGTGTTTAAGGGTTAGGATTGAGGGCTTTGATATAAAAGCTCATGTTAGTTCGAGTTGTTGTTCGAGTCGGTCTTTATTTAGCTATATAAGAACCAAATCCTTAGAGTTTAAAAAAGGAGAAAAGGGAAGAGGGTTCGAAAAAGATTTTTTTTGCAGTTTTGAGAGAAATTTTTCCTGAAAAATATGAGAATTTTAAAGAAAATAAAAGGTTTAAAGAAATTTTCTAGAGGAGAATATGAAAACAAAAGCTCAGGTTTTTTTTGGTTTCTAAGTTTCTACTTTGTTCTCGGCTTGTTCCTCTGAGATTTCAGTGTTAGGTCTCGAGGTTAAGATTCTTGGAAACGTAAAAGTTACCTTTCTATTTGTCCTATTCAACTAGTGTCAACCAATAACTTAGGCATACCTTATTATCCCTATTGTAATCATCTTTATGGTTGTTCTTGCTTTTAAATTTTGATGGCATGTAGATTTTTTTTTTTATACTGAGTGTGAATGCATGTTAAGGTCCTCATTTGAGTTTATATGAAACTATGAATGTTTAAGTGCATACTTATACGTCCATTACTTTTGTCACATGTCATGATCAAGAGTCACCAGCTATAGACATCTCAATTCACCAAGTATTATCAAAAGATAATAACTAAGAGTGACAAAGATGAACTAGATCTTAGAATGATTAGGCTTTAATCAACCACCCAAGGTTTAAATAATTATAGTAAACCCATTCTCACCATGTAGATAGACCACTAGCAGGTTAGACATTACAAATATTAGGAATAGAAGACAAGTTAAGAATGTAGCTTACCTTAGGTATGATACTTTATATTGATATTATCTTTCCTTTAGCATTACTAATCTCTTATTGTAGAACTCTAAATACCAATTAGGATTTCATAGTAACCATAATACTAGGCGATGATCTTTTTTTAACATAATACCTTTCCCCCCTTCTTAACATAAAAAAGCCTTTCCCCTTTCCATGAAGGAGGGTGGGACGCCATGATATCTGATGTGATAGTATATCTATTTCTTGTCTTTTATCATTAATTTTCTTGATACACCTATTGTTTAATTTGCATATTATTTTCTCAGCCTAACATTCATATTTTATTCTATATTTTTTATATTAGATATGGATGTATGCTCATACATAGTACAATAGTGTTTAAGATCACACACTCTTTGATTTAGGTTATGTGAGGGTGTAACAGTACCTCAATGGCTATCGACCTGGGTAAGACTCATAAAACTACCAACCCTCATCTCATTATCAACTTGAATTTGGTTAATATATCGATATGACATGGTTATGACCTATGCTTTCACACACCTTGCAGACCTCATACTAACTTCTAGAGGTTGATCGCTAAGCAACGAGAGACCCCTTATAACTAGTAGTAAACTTACCCTGCTATACATAATGGTTATAACATTTTCTTATGGTGTCTCTCTTTATTATCAGCACTTCATATCCAATTATTCATTTACTTCTGTAAGTATTTATATGTATGTCAATTTTGAGTTTGTATAGAAGAACAAAAAAAAAAGGACAAATACAAATGATATTTTGAAAATGTAATTTTACTTGAAAGCCCACATGGAGGATAATGAAAGAGGTCAAATTTGGTTGAATTAGATCAATTCCTAAAGAGGAGAAATGAACTAGATAACTGGCTTGCTTAAACATACTTTATTATCCAGAACAAGGCTTTTAATTTCTATAGTTTAGCTCACTACGGGATGTTTTCTTTTCACCCTCCATCATTCAAGGTCACTCTTAAGCACCATGTCTTACAATTCAAAGCATGCCTACCTACAAAAAATAAGCCTCTAGTTTTTATCAAATCAGCCATATTACACAAGGTCCAACTACTCTAAGCTCATTCTTAAAGTTACTTCAACTATGTCAAACTTAAACTACCCATCATGTTGAAATGAAAATTGAATCAGTTAATGCAAGCTGATATCATTCGATTAAGGAGTGAATATAAGCTATGAAGAAAATAGATTTTTATGGTCCTTATGAGGCTGTTGAGATGTGTTTGGTGCCTGATATTATGATTTCTAAAGACTACAAGGTGCCACAATTCAAAAAATTTATTGGATCTCGATGTCGTATAATTCACTAAAGGCTCCATTGCAGAAAAATTGTTGATGCATTACTTTCATGAAAGCTCGGGTGGACTTGCTGTTGATCGGTGCATGGGATTTCATAGAACCAAAATCAAGAAATAAAGTGATGTGATCATATATTTTACTAAACGGTAATAGTTGAATCTAGAATTAGCCCCTAACATAGTAATTTATAAAGGATAAAAAAGAAAGCTAATGAAATTATTAGAGAATATGCTCAAAGGTGGAAATGACTCACCATTCAAGTTAAACCTTATCTGGTTGAAAATAAAATAATCTTTTTCTTCATGAATACTTTCAAAGCTTTTTATTTTGGATATATGATTTCCAATACCTCAAAATAATTTCAGATATAGTGGTTATGGATGAAAGAGTTGATAACGCTTTAAAAGAGAGGAAGACCCAATATGTAAGAATACGATGAAAAATGGTTGAAGATAAGGCAACTGAAATGAATTCACAATTCAATATCATTCATAAACACAGTCTACAACCTTGGTTACATCATCCAAATTTCCCCCAAATAAAACACCTTTTTCAATCCTATAAAATCATACATTATACCCTAAAAGCTAATCATCATCACCATCTTTATTTCTTCCTGAACACCATGCTTCTCAAAGTACATAAGGTTTAAGCTGTAAAAAAACTAGGGGTGAGCAAACAAATCGAGAAACCGATTAAACCGAGAAAAAAATAACTAAAAAAATCGAACCGTAAAAAAAACCGATTAAACCGATTAAATTTTTTTAAAAAAATTTCGGTTCGGTTTCGGTTTCGGTTTCAGAAACCTGAAACCAAAAAAACCTCAACCGAACCGAACCGATTCAGTTAAGGGAGTACTATAAATAGTAAATACAAAAAAAATGCTTTCATTCTTAACCCGAGCGCATCCAGTCGTCCTTACTCCTGAGCAAACAAGCCGCTCCCTCCCTCAAACCTCATAATTCACAGATCTCATCTCATTCTCAAGTCTCTAACAAAATCAAATTAATCCATCTTCATCTCCATTCTTCTGACTTTTGTTGTCTGCTGATAGACCTTCAATCTTTATCTTCAAATCTAACAAACCAGCTAGTCAGCCACATCCCTCTCCCACACGGGCATGACACACAGTCACACACCACACCGACACACCTAACCTCTAGAGTCTAGATCTAGCAAACCAGTCACCTCTCTCTCTCTCTCACCCCGACCTTGGATCTTGTCACAACTAACACCAGGTATGATTTGTTGGTATATCCCTGAATCTCTGTTTTTTTTTTAACATATGCTCTGTGATCTGTGTATTTTTTGGTATATCCTTGCAAAAAATCAGAGTTTGAGCTTAGAGTGGTATTTTGGTTGATTTGGGATTCTGGGAATATGCTTAAATTTAGCGTAGGGATGATTTTTTTTCTGCATTACTGAAGTTTCCCATCAGAATCTTGACATGTATAACTTTGCAAATTTAGATCAAAGATCAAAACTCAGAGAGTTTAATTGACTAGAATCAAGAAGATTTTTTATTTTTTATTTCATTTTTCCTTCCCGTGAATGGTCTAAAATCACGATTTAAACTGAATATTTGAAAACCATACTCATCAAACCTAACATCAGTTTTCATCATTTTGCAAGCATTGTTTTTGTCTGATTTTACTATTAAATCTTTCTTTTCTTTACAGTTTTTTGAGATGCCAAGACATGAAGCAATCGAAGCCCTTGATATCTACAAACGAGCCGGTCAACAGGTCATGTTGTCCATTGATTTTGTAGATGTCAGTTTGTGGTTAAATATTCTTTATCAACACCTAAAGTGTTCATTGGTATATCTTTTATGTTGTAGCATTCATTATAAAATTGAAGTCTCCACAACTAAAAACATTTTTGCTAGACATGGTGTTTTGTTGAAAAAAATTGTTTATTCCTGCAGGCTGGTAACCTTTCTGATTTCTATGACATTTGCAAAGGATTAGAACTTGCTAGGAATTTCCAGTTTCCCGTTTTGAGAGAGGTATTTGATGTCATGAGACAGATTTAAAGTTTTCACTGGTGATTCATTCTTTCAATTGCAATGATTTATGACTTTATTGTCCTAATCTTTCTCAGCCTCCACAATCCTTACAACTATGGAATAGTATATTAGAAAGGCACCACGTGTTGTTTCTGTTCCTAGTGAGGCATTGGTAAGAGTCAGTACTGTACTAGACAGTCCTATAAATTTTCCATTTTATGATTTGTTGATATGTTACAGGTCCTTTTGTTTTATTGGTACTAGTTTTATATTTTTAAACAGGCATTAGAAGCCAAGGATTTTTTGAAAATAGGATTCATGGATCTTGACTAAACTAATTAAGAAAATAGTTCTTGACTTGGCTAAGTGGCAGAAAGGGATGTATGGTGCTGCATATTCAATTTATGCTTTCTTTTGTCTCTTTTTGTGTGATGCATGCATGTCAACTTATTCTTCCTTGACAATGGATATCATTGTTAGAGATTAAATACTATAGGACTAATATCTGGTCATTTCAAATAGCTATAATTGACATACAGACCAAACAAAGGTCCTTCTAAAGATGCCAAATCATCCGGCGAGACGATGTTGTTGTCTCCAATGTTGAGATCACTCCTCCTGTTCCTACAACCGCTCCTCAGAACAGTATAGACACTTGAGATTTGCTTTGTAATTTAGATTTTAACTTGGTGTGTGTGTTATTTAAACTTTGATGCAAGAGGAGTCCAAACACAAATATTAGAAAGGCTTGCAACATATGAACACAATATTAGCACTAATAATTTAATATAAATGAATATTTAGTGACGAAAAAATTAAATATATTATAGAATCTTGTAACAAAATTAGATAATATTAACATAAATTACAAGCCTATCAGAAAACCAAAAACAAAAAAGCCCAAACAAAAAATACAGTTTTTTCCGGTTTTTATGTTAAAAAAACCGAACCGGACCAAACCGAAGCCAGTTGGTTTGAACCGGTTCCAGTTTAAATTTTTTAGTTTTTCAAAATTTTATTTTGGTTATTTATTTAGATAAAAACCGAACTGAACCGAAAATGATCACTCCTGAAAAAAACACACCATTAACAATCATCTTCCTTTCCAGTCCCTCTTCTTAATATTTACCAACTCCCTATGAATGCCCATCTAAAAGTACCTAAACCTCTTAAACCTATCTAACCACCTTTTCCTAAACAGTACAAAAAAAAATGCTAAATTCGAATATCATACAGAAATCGTGGGTCATTTTATTGATTATTGTTAAGGGTTCAAGAAGCAGGTTAACAATATGATTTAATATGGATGATTTTCACTTAAAAAGAAGAATGGTAAATATAGCATAGTCACAAGAGGTTTTAGGATTATTGAAAAAGATAACATAGGTATAAGGAGATCTCGATGATGCATGGATCAAACAACTGGTTCTATAAAAGGATGGGTAAAGAGGCACAAATTGGCTTTTATTGAGGTTAACCAAATAAATCATGGCTATTGGAAAATGGATGCTTAAAATTTGCAAAGTCATATTATCCATTTTAGACATATTTAAGAACTTTGTTGTTTTTAGTGTGTTTTGGGACCGAATCACATCTTTTAATGAAATGTGCCTTTTTCTATGTCTTATAGTTGTTTTGAAATCAATAAATACTTATGTGAAAGTAACATTTAACATTTTATTCTCTTTAATGATTGGAAATACAATGGAAAACTCATTTAAAGACCTACAAAGCATGTCATGCAAATGCTAGAGGACAATCCTTCCTTTTAAATCCTAAAATCTCTTTTTCCAATCCTGATAAACCATAAAAGGTATATTTAGGCTTATCTCTTCTTTTTGGATTCCAAAATGTTTTCTCCTCCCATAATAGGTCTTAAAAGGGTGAAATCTTATATCAAACCTTCTTTGAACCATAAAATACCCTTTTCACTCTCATAAAACCTCAACGACAAGAGTCTTGATTAAAATAATATAGTTTTGTCCAAAATGGAATCAAATTATTTGGTGTCTTAAATAAATAGAATGTATTTAGATCATGATCTCACCTATCATGTCGTTTCTTTTCTAAGGTTAACCTTATGGTTTTTCTGATTTATGATGATAAGGCTAAAATTTATCAATATGAGCAAGTTTGATTTTTAGATGAGAAAATACCATCTTTGGTACAACTTTCACAAGTAAAATTATATCCATTGTTGTCCATTTTTAAGCATTAAATATTTCTTGAATGATAACCCGAGCTATGATCACCCCTTACATTAAAGGTATGTTTAAGAAGTTTTTAAATAATAGATGAAATTCTCTAAATAAAAAGAAAAAGAAAAATGTGAAAGGGACAAAAATATTACAAAAAAGAGCTAGAAAATTATTTAAAAAATAAAAATAAAAAGCTTTCCAAAGTGTCCCTTGTAATGGTGTAAAGTTCGAAACTAAAGACAAAAATGTCGAGGACAATGCATAAGATACAATTGGAAGATTTGAGATTAAAGTGAGATCATTCATTTGAATGACAAAGTCAATGCAACAACCCTAAAAAAATCTTCATGATAAACAAGTAATCATATGTCTTTAAACATTTAAATATTGTTTGAGCCTTATGAATATCTCATTCCTTTACAAACACAAGCCTCAACCTATATGATATGCTTTTAAAAGCTTTTTTTGATATAAAAAAAAACAGTTTGCTTGTGTTGATAAACAAGTAATCATATGTCTTTAAACCTTTAAACATTGTTTGAGCCTTATGAATATCTCATTCCTTTTTAAACACAAGTCTCAACCTATATGACATGCTTTTAAAAGCCCTTTTTAATACAAAAAAAAAACAGTTTGCTTGTGTTGATAAGTTTTAGCCTCTAAAAAGATAAGCTTAATTAGAAATTTTTTGTGTGTTGCAAATCATTCTTTATAACATGGAATCATGAGTTTCTAATAATAAATAAGCAAGATCACTACACCATGACGCAAGATGCTTTTACAAGACAAACCTCTCATTTTGGAATCCAACTTCTTCTTTCTAAAATAGCACTTTATTTACTAGATAATATATTCGAGACAATCATTTTTTAAAAGATAACTAAATTTTTAGGATAACTATTCTTTCTCAACCAATATCCATTTCATCATATTCCTAACATAAAATCAAACATTGCTTTGTAACACTTCAATGGCATGTTTTAGGCTTTTGACCAAAGAAATATAAATGTTCATTTGACAAAAATACTTTTAAATTTACATGTCAATGATTTATTTAAACTATTGAACTTATATGAACACAATCATTAAAATTTAAGACTTAGTATTGAAACATAAAAAAAGATGACTCTTGAAGAAAAATGTTTTATAACAAAACTCTTATCGATTGAATTTGCAAATTTCTTGGTAAGAATGATTTCGATGGCAACTGGAAATATGAATACATCTTTATCAGCTATAAATATCTTTATTTAGAAGAGCTTGTGATGAAGACAATGTATTTATACCTTTTAATGGCTACTAGAAAGATGATCAAATTTAGATCAACTTAGGGGTAATTTAATTTAAAGAAACTAATTGAAATAACATTAATCAAACAATGATTTGGGGGACTCCATCGCGATCTATGAGTAACAAAAAAAATACTAATGATGATGATGATGATGCAAACATAATTTTATAACCATTGGAAAAATGAATACATCTAGATTTGTTAGGGGCACTTATGTTTGAAGGAATCCATTATGAGGATAATAGCGGAATCCATTATGAGGATAATAGCTAAATGATAATTTAAAGAATTCCATGACAAGTTGTGAGAAGAAAAAGTGGTAGCATTTCCATGATGATGCTGAAAAGTGAGTAATAATGAATAGATTTTTATAATCTTTCAAAACTTTTTCACAAACATTATATTTTTTTTACAAGCTTATTACATAAAGCCTTTTATAAGACTTTGTATTGTAAACATTATAAAGAGGGGTAACTATTATAACTTGTTTTTACCAATGAGTTATTTTTAAAATCAACCAAAAATACTTTCAAAAACATCTAAAATCAAGAAAATCAAATTATTTTTAAGTTGACTAGACAAACTTTTTAGATTGTAATTGGACATGATGATTTTCTCCAAGTACATATTTGAATTAAAATAGGTTATAATTGAAAGAATTAAAGGACCAATAAACAAAATTTTCAATTTGGTATAATTTAAGAGGTTCTATTTATTCAATCAATGGCTTAATTGAATATATTTTGTATATATTTATAGTTAATTTTGATTTTAATTAAAAGAATTTTGAAATCCTAGGGCCATTTTGAAAAAGCTGGGAAATTAAAGGGTTACTTTTAAGTCTTACTAGGGACCCAATTGGAATGTTTTAATTTTTTGGCTTTAATTTCAGGCTCATTTGAAAAATCAGAGCTTTGAGAATACTAACTTTAAAAAGGAGTTAGTTTACGAGGATTTATTTGAAGTTTGGCCTGACCACACACTATCATTATATATATATATATATATATATATATATATATATATATATATATATATATAATGCGATGCCTCCTTGTCTTCTTTTTTGGAGAAGAAAAACACATGACCAAACCCTAGTAGCCATACTTTCACTCTCGACCAAACCCTTACCCATACCATCATTTTTAGTGATTTAGGTGTCAGTTTGAGTTGATTTTATTGTCGTCACCTCTTAACTTTTGTTTTGGTTGCTAAAACTTGTGTAACCTTAAGAGCTTTTTGTGTTGTTTTTTGTTTGCTTTCTTGATGATTTTATCATTGAGCACCACGAAAGAGTTAGCTTTCTCGTACATAACCTAATTGTCCTTTATTCTCATTTGCATGTGTTTAAGGGTTAGGATTGAGACGCTTTGACCCAAAAGTCCATATTAGTTCGAGTTATTGTTCAAGTCGGTCATTGTTTGGATATATAAAAACCAAGTCTTCAGAGTTTTAAAAAAAGGAAATAAAAAGAGGAAAAATGATTAGGGTTCAAGAGATATTGGTAGTAGTTTTGAGAGAAATAGTGCCTGGAAATTTGAGAATTCTTAATAATATATGAGGTTTAAGATATTTTTTAGAGGAGAATCTAAAATAATAAGCTTAGGTTTTCTTGGATCCTAGATTTTCCTACATTTGCTTCTCTGAGATTCTATTATTGGGTCTTGAGGTTAAGATTCTTAGAAACCTAAGTCGGTTCAAGGGCAGTTTGATATTTCATAAATAAAAAAAAAGGACATGTATGTGTAAGGGCACTAAGAGGCGTGTGGAAAGGGGCCATACACTTTAGACGACATGTGCAGCATCTTTTGTATCTAAAACTGTCATTTTGTCATACTGTTAGAAGCGTTGTCGTGTCCTCTTCCCTGTGGAGGGGTCATGTCAGCATTGGTGGTTTGGTTTGTCATTGGTGGGCCTTTTTTCTCTCTCTCTCTCTTATCCTCCAAAAATTACAGTTTGACCCTCTTTGTTGTTAGTATTTCAACTTTAGTCCTTATTCTTTTGATTCCAAATATTTATTCTTGGTCTTTTTGTAAAAGTTTTATTTTTTTTAATTTCGTCATTCAATCACAATTTACCAAATATTGTAATTTTCAATTTAGTCCTTATTCTTTTAATTTCTAATTTTGTTCTTCGACCTTTTAAAAAAGTTGTTATTCTTTTCAGTTTCACCCTTCAATCAAAACTTTATTTTTATTTTTTATGTCATTTTGGATCCTTATTCTCTTGTTTTTTTTTTTTGGGTTCTTTTGCTAAATTTATTTTTTTAATTTCATTCTTCAATCAAATATAAATTTTATTTGGTATTTGGATTTTGATTCTCATTATTTTATTGATTTTTTAAAAAAAAAATCATTGTGTATAATTAAAATTCTTTTTTCAATTTCATACTTTAATATGTGATTGATTGAGAATTGGACTTCATAGTTTTTTCAAATAGGATGCTTCAAGTCTAATGACCTGAGTAATAAGATTGAAAAGTTAACACAAATGTTTTTTTACAAAAACAACTTTATAATTCTCTTTATTTTTTTATCGAGTTATTCCAATCTCTTGACTTAGGCCGCATGTTTGGCATGATATCCTAAATTGAATCAACCCTAATTACTGGAGTTACAGGTTTGTCATGCTAACTCGGGTTAACGAAGATTTTTTTATGTCTTTTTTTACCCCGTTTTTTATGTAATGGGTTGTGAATTGAGATATATCGTTTGTTCCCTTTAAAAAAATATAATTTTCCTCAAGTTATCCTAATTATTTTTTTAAAAAAAATAGATCCATCGATCTATTGTTGTTTTCTATTTTTTTTTATTTTATTAAAATAAAACAAGCTTATTCGATCCAGATGGGTCTATAACTCGAGTTATGTATTTGATTTTAAAAAATAAAAACATGCAGCACAGTCCCCGGTAAAACACGAGCGCAAAGACTTAGTTAATAACTCTTTTAGTTTGGTATTACTGTAAAACATTGCTCATATCACTGGCATATTTGCTTAGCACTTCAGCTAGAGTTTATGTCAACTTTTTATAAGATTTTTGAATTTAATATTTGTTTTGTTTTAGATTTAGACTTTTTATTTCCATTTAATATTTTTAATTTTTAAAACACAAGGGTTGTTTGGTTCCTTTATACAAAGTTATAGAACATGGGAACAGCAATGGTGTCATTACTCTATGAAATTATATATGCTGTTTAAACGTTATTTCTAATTAATATTGTTAATTTGAATTGAATAATAGGAAAAAATGCCTTTTTTCTTTACACAAGAAAAATTCAAATTTAAGACATCTTAGAAAAGGCTGACACGATCACTGCTGAACTACAAATTTATTGGCAATGATGTTTCTTGTTGAGTGTAAAATAAAAAATAAAAAATGGCATGCAAACAATCTCAATTTGTGGGGCCAGCCTATACCGAAACAAGCCATCAGGTCCCAACTGTGCCATGGAATGAAATTAACTACGGTTAGTAAGAAACAATTTACATTTTGTTGTTCAGTTTTGACCAAAATTAATGCCTTTCCATTCTAGGGGCATGGCCCGATCAACTTTATGGAATTGTTAGACCACGCTGCGTAGAGAGAGAGAGAGAGAGAGAGAGATACTATCCTTGTCTAGTAAGCGAAGGCGAGCCGATCGATGAAATATACTACGATGAAATGCATGGAAAATCTTATCAAGAAAATACTGTTAGGTTGTTTTAGCATTGCATTTTCTCTTATACCGAACGATTCGATCAACAGAGAATAAAGATCTTAACATGCTATGCATTGCTCCCAGTAGTGTATTTGATTACGGGGGACAATATTTGGGTTCCTTTACGAAGTCCGCAGCCACGAATCAAGATTGATCATGTGTCTCCTTCAAGGCGGGCCGGCCGTGCATTCCCCTCAGCATGGTCGCGTGTGCCCCCTTCTTGGCGGACCAGCCACTGCACTGGTTTCTTCTCCATGGGAAATAGTTGCGTTTCCCCATTGGCGAATTCGCCACACGTCCACTCATTAACTTTGCTTTGCGTCCCTCTTTAATGGACCGGCGACGCATCCTCTGAACTGACTTTGTGTTCTCCTTGGTGGGCTACTAATTAAGCATGAATTGACTTTACATACCTTGTTGGCGGACTGGCCATGCATCCTCCTTGCAAAGCTTATGCTCCTGGATCCAACTGCTACTCCCATGTATCGTACCCCTAGTTAAACCTAGTAAACTCGCCATCATTTGCATAGATAAAATGCATATGTATTAAATGCTCACACGTCAGAATGGAGGCCATAAAAATGATGTTAAGGCACAAGCCATACTTAGGAAATAACTCTCGTGATGCCATCTTTTCAATTCGATAGTAAACCACTCACCTCATCTCATGCTAGTTGGTATGGTGTGGATTATGAATATATAAACATTCTTAAGCCATTAGATAAAGGGTTCTGATCTTAGAGATCATATTCTCTTCTTTAACCTCTAATCATCTCTTACATCTTCTTCGCAAACATACATAACACAATATCTGAGGGTTCATTCCTCTTACATCAATACTAACTCGTGCATTTAAAGGTTTTCTAAACCCAATATAGGATTTGTTTTGCAAGTGCTAGTGAAGCCCAAGTTCAGCTCTCAGTCCATCCATTAGCCTTTGAAAGATCTAAATCTAATGGAGTTTTTCGTGAACCTTGTTAATGGCGCTGTCTATGGGAAATTCTGGACAAACACCAGTCCAATTTTCTTTATTTTCATATATTTTCCAGCTCTTTCCATGACTGACATGCTAGACACTCTAAGACATGGGAAGGCTATAAACCTTCCCCCCAATAAATTAATAAGAATGTTCATAAAGGCTTTATTGGACACATAAGAGTAGTTGAGAGCTTTGGATCTTCCACAACAGGTGGCTCCTCCATCAGTAGCACCTCATACACCTCCTAATATGTGTAGACAACTCCAGTTTAAAAAGAATACAGGATAAAATGAAGTTTAAGAGAGAAAGGCTTAACT
>Ga0307513_10007565_pt1 | contig 14039 bp, 16 predicted proteins | sample 15_EM_MG_FD_202174 | JGI IMG/M metagenome (GOLD analysis project Ga0307513, IMG submission 202174) | Populus trichocarpa ectomycorrhiza microbial communities from riparian zone in the Pacific Northwest, United States - 15_EM | ecosystem: Host-associated > Plants > Roots > Unclassified | place... | reverse complement strand
CAGGTGTTGTCGCGCCGTCCCAACGCCGGGGCCAGAGGGGGGTGTTAGCTTCACAGGGTGAAGGTAGGGTAACCCCAGGGTATACAAAAATAGGTGGAAAAGCTACGCTTTTCTCATATGCCTAACAATAGGTACCCTGGCGCTCCCAGAGCTCGATGTCAGATTCCTCCACGACCGCTGGGCTGATTCTGGATCTGATTGCGGGTGATAGTTGGGCTCGATGCCAGCTCCACATTGATGTAAGGTCCATCCCTCCGCGACCTTTATTCATGAAGTTACAGGGCTGAATGGAGTGCTGGCGATCCCAGAACTCGATGACAGACTCCTCCACAACCACAGCTCCGATCCTGGATCTGATTGCGGGAGGTTGTTGGGCTGGAGGTCAGCTACGCAGCGGTATAAAGGACGTCTCTGTCGCATCCAAGCTCATGAAATCGCTGACCCTTCTGGGGGTGGCTCGGGTGGGGGAAGCTGGGCTCCGGCTTTGCATGTTTATTAGCACAATAGAAGCCTTCTTGTAGTAAATTTAATAGTTTGACAAAATGAAATCTATTGTGACCCGGGTGACCAAGGTCAGAATGAAGTAAAGGGGGGACCCTTCCCTTATCTCAGGAAGATGTGGTCTGGCGTCTGATGGCGTCCTGAGTATTAGGCGCTGCGTCCGGTTTGTTCTGAGGATTAGGTGCTGCGTCTGGTGCCTCCTGAGGATTAGGTGCTGCGTCAGGTTGCGTCAGGTGCGTTGGGTGGGTAGGTGGTTGCGTCCTGATTCGCGATTTGCGTTCCAGCGTCAGGTGCGTCAGACACACAGAACGCACAGAACGCACAGAACGCAGGGTAATATGTTTGCTGATGCTAGAAGAATGGAGGCAGCTGGCACCGCCCCCCCCATACTACACCTTCCCATTGACCCCCCACCCATTTATGGGACTGGGCAAGTTCATGGCCCGTCGTATCCACCAGCTGAGAGCCCAGAAGAGCTATGTCACCGCCCACCCCTCATGGTCAAGGGTTGATGAACCCAGACACTGCCCTAGATGCGGTGAAGTGGAAGAAACCTTCAGCCATGCCATACTCCGCTGCCAGTCAACATCCTACCACAGGGATCGCCTCCTCCAAGGCCTCTCTGACGTGGGCCCTGACTCCTCCCTCTGGTCCGATAAAGAACCTCTCCTAGCCCTGGCCACCTTCATACGGGCCATGGGCACCAACTACCCCCCCGACATGTTCCCCTCCCTCCCCCTTCGCCGGCCTCGATGGTCTTCCCCTCTTCCCCGCCCAGAATCCCGAAAGGGCTGCTTTCCTCGTCCCCTCCCCGCCCCGTTTAGGTTTTTCCCTGTGAGGTGTGTATTTTTCCGTACCTAAGTGAGCTGTTGTTATGATTTCTCATAATTATCCTGTTATTTGTTAGCCGTGAGTTGGCGATGTGTCGAGTACTTGACACGATTTGGAGATGGTTTTATAATTTTTGTTTGTTTTTTGGTTGATGGAGATTAAGGTTTTCTTTACACCATAGCTAGCGCTGCATGCGAGTTCTTGTACCTTAACAATGAATACATGATATAAAATAAAATAAAAAATAAAAAACCCGACCAAGAGATAGGATCTTTACGCAATCATCTAAGTATTACAACACTTGGATACTGGAGTACAGGCCAAGCCCTCTGACAGTGACCTTCCCGTGGTACAAGATATCCAACCTTATTTCTTTATTTCTTACACAAAATCTTTATTGCTTGAACACAAGCTCCTATTCCTCAAGCCATTGGACTTTGTACCTTTCAGTCTTATAATGTTAAGACTTACCTCTCACGAGACTATGATGACAGTCAACAATATCGATACGCACTGCGGTTAGTCGTTCCCAGTTTAATGAAACACCGACGGGAATCTGTTTGTTACAATCACATCCGAAGACCTGACAGCCTTATATTGGCAGTGGGAAGGAGAGGACTTTGTTTACTACGAACACGAGGAGGAAATAGGTGAGGTCTGGTAAGTCGGGTACTATAGCAACGGAAGCCCCTCAAGCCCCGACTTTGACATACTGGAAGTGTGGGGAGGAAACAAAAGATAAGTTTCCCAACAAGAAGTCGAAGAAATGGCTTCTGACCCCAAAGCGCCTGAGACCATGGAATGACAACAGGAATAAGGAGGGGACTAATTGTGCCAAGATGCAGCGCCTAGTGTAGAGACCGGCAGTGCACAATTAGCCAGGTCGCACTCTGGTGGTGCCACACCCAGGTCTCCGGCCCTCTCCATAGGCTTCTTAGTGAAGCAACAAAGCAGACAGCCGCGAGGCTCGAAATGTCCTGCTCCTCCTTTCAATCCCATCATGACAAGCCGGATCGAACGTTTAGGCTGAATTCTAGGACGGTTCGACCCACATCTCACACAAAGCAGAGATGCTCGACATCTGTCCTTCAGCTCCCTACCCACCGCAGTATTCCTTATGGCCCAGGAACTGCTAAAAGTCAAATCACAGTTGAAATCTGCTGCCCAAATTGTCGGCCGGGAACTCAACTGAATAGACGATCAAGTACAGATTCTAGACCTAGAATGCCAGAAGGTTCAGGAAGGCTTTGCTTCCCAAGTCGCAGAGAGGCTGGGAGAAACCGATGAGAGACAAGTGAGGCACGCGGCTGTCACATCCCAGCTCCACCAGACAGTGCAAGGGATGGAGGCTCTGTCTATGCACCAGGACCTAGTTCTAGAACAAGAAATCTTCCAGTTGAAGGAGCAACACAAGCGGGATTTGGACACTCATGAGTTAAGCATTAATCTCATGAAGTAAGAGATGCTACAGGACCAAGAAATGCAGCAGGCACGAGATGGTGAGATCTCTGAGCTAAAAGCAATGGTGTGGTCCTTGATGAGCCAGGTCAAAGGCAAGGGGTCAGACCCGCCTCCTGAAGCTTCAGGAGCAGGAGGCGGAAACCCACCGCCACCACCATGACGAAGGGCGGCAGGGGCTCCAGGCAGAGAAGGAGACCCTGATGATGAAGGAGAAGGATTTGGAAGGAAGCCAGATGAGAGCAGGGGAGGAAGATGGGACAAGAGACTGGCGCCCCAGCAAGAAGATGACTATGATGCTGAGGACGAGGAACAGTTCAACATGTTTTCCTGAGTCATGGCCAAAGCCATGGGATGACAAACGAGTGTTCCGGCAGAACCTCCTGCCCTGTTGCAATAGGAAAAACTCCAAGATATACTCATGTAGCTAGTGATATGTGCGGAGTATTTTGGCCGAAACAGTTGGCCGTGGGAGGACGAGGCACAACAAATGCGATACGCCATAAGCCAAGTGGATGGGAAAGAAGTCGCACCGTTTGCGTTAACCTACCGACAAGAGAGGACCAGAGAATTACGTTACACGAAGCAAGCGGGTTATGAGTACTGGCAGATCTTGGCATAACAAGCGCTGTGAAGTTTGGGCCACACCCATGAGGCCGAACAATTCCCAAGAGAAATCAGCTTTGTCAAATACAACGGTGAGATCGCTAAGTTCTTGCTGGAAATGAAGAATCTCAACATCTATGCAAGAGTCAGCTGGATAGCCTGGAGGGAAATGATTGAAGGCCAAATCCGCGAAGATGCATTACGAAGAGTCTCTTGACGAGAGTATGTCGATAATAGGGGATGGTTTGAAGCAGTCAGGACCATTACCTGTGCAGAGCGAGAGTTCAAAGTACGGAAAAGTCAGCGAGGGGGCGGTCCCTTCAGAGTGACAAGAGGCGAAAGAAGGAAGTCTGAGGATTCAAGGCCACCGGTAGCCACAAAGCGAGTAAAGAAGCAGTACTCGGCTAAAGAAATGGGGGACAATAAGGCTCGGAAGGCTGGGGAAAGGAAGGTGATGAAAGAAGGGTCGGTGGCAGCGGCGGGGGATGTTAAACTAGTGGTGTGGGCCGAAGCCCACAAGGGCATTGATCAAAAAGTTGTCGATCCAAAAGTTGTCGATAAACGAAAGAAAGACAACGAATGCACGCGGTGAGGAATGAAAAACCATGGTTGGAAGTACTGTCGAAAGCCGGTACAAGTATCGGCTTATACCGAGGCCCAGCGAAGCTCCAATGACTCGCCTCGTTGGCACCAAAGCGAGGCCCTCTGGTAGCCACTCTGGCCGTTGATGGCCAGGGAGAGAGCTCGCGACGAGCGGTACAAAGGCCCCAAGCATGGGGCTTCAAGGACGATCAAATTTTGTGAAAAAGTCGTCCTGGTACTGTTAGGCGCACGGACTCCACGTAAGGATTTACAGCGTAAAGTTACCCTACCTTGACGCAAGCGAACTTCGAAGGAAAAAGATAACAGCCCCCTCCAGCCCCGGCGTTGGGACGGCGCGTCATCACTGGCGTCCCAACACCAAAGACCACTATCAATGGAACACATCTCACAACACCGTATACATCGCGGCCCTCCGCCGTACCGGATCGTGTTCGCAGGGTATATGAGGGGAGACCTTAGGGCACCTTACGCAAGTGGAAGCAGGTGAATCAGACGACGGCGCATAAGGTTACAGACACTTGAAGACACACTGTCGGAAGAGTGGGTCGGAGGTAACGGGACCCTTTGCACGAAAGTTAGTCCCCTGTTGCCTCCAAAGTCGTGTAGAGTATGAAGGAGGTAACTATGCCCAGTAAGTGGATCGGGGGCATCCACGGAGGACAGGTTGGTAAAAGATGGAGTCCGAGGGAAGAAGCCCATAGGTACGATCCTGAGGACAAGACGTGTAATGCCGGAAGACCAGAATACGACATGCAGTCGCAGGTCGAATTCTCGACAGAACCAACCAACGAACAATGGCCATCTCCGGTCCAGAGAGTTAGACTACCCGCGATGAGCACGGGGGCAAGATAACTCCTAACCATTTTTGGCAACGGATCAAACGGATGTGCGGACACCTGACGTGTCGTAGGTGGTAGCTTCCGCGTGAGGTATTCAGACAGCTAGGACCTTAATCGTGATTATATCGGAGCACTCGTTAAGAACACGCGAGTAATGTAGGCTCGATATACTGATTCACTTCAGCATAGATCGTCGAAGTATTGGTAACGATATAAAAATGTAGATAACTTATTATATTGATAAGATCTCTTCTCCGTACTTGTTCTTTTTAATAGCAGCGAAGATGGTTCGATATTTATATTCCGCGTCTGAGCAATCGCGGTATACATGCTAACTCTATAGTAACTAAGTACCTTGCCCGCAACTCTGCAAACTTGACCTGAGTGCGAACACTCGGTGCCCCTGAAAACTCTCTCCCACACCTCTTGCTCCCATAGGCAACTGATCGGTCTGCGCTTCCATTATACCTGATGGTATGGAGACCACATCAGGTGTCAGCTCATCCGTTTATCTGTTGACACCAATGGTTACGAATTATCTTGCCCTCGTGCTCGTCGAAGGTTGTCTAACTCGCTGGACAGAAGATGGCCATTCTTCTTTGGTTGGTTCTGTCCAGAATTCGGTATACAACTGCATCTCGTATTCTGGTCTTCCGGCCTTACACGACTTGTCCTCGGGATCGTCCCTATAGGCATTTTCCCTCGGACTCCATCTTTTACCAAATTGTCCTCTGTGGATGCACCCGATCCACTTACTGGGCATAGTTACCTCCTTCATACTCTACACGACTTTGGAGGTACCAGGGGACTAACTTTCGTGCGAAGCGTCCTGTTACCTCCGACCCACTCTTCCGACAGTGTGTCTTCAACTGTCTGTAACCTTATACGCCGTTGTCCGATTCACCTGCCTCCATCTGCATAAGGTGCCCAGAGGTCTCCCCTCATCTATCCCGCGAACAGGATCCGGCCGGACCGACGGCCGCGAGGTATATTGTGTTATAAGATGTGTTCCATTCATAGTGGTCTTTGGTGTTGGGACCCAACTCCCCAGGCGGCTAGTGATGAAGCGCGGTCCCAACTCCGGGGCTAGAGGGTGGTGTTATCTTTTTCATTCGAAGTTCGTGTGCGTCAAGGTAGGGTAACTTTACCGTGTAAATCCTTACGGAGAGTCCGTGCGCCTAACACGAGCTCCCCTCTTCAAAGTATTCGTCCCGAATACTCTATGTATATTATACAATTTATCTTCCATCTCGAGCTCCACATAGTAGGGGTAAAAACCACCGGCGTTTACTTGTACACCCATGGAAAACCTTTCTTATGTTACTCGACCTCCCTCGGGCTCCGCAGCTCCGGGTTCTCTCTATGAAACATTTCCATCTCTTCCTGAGCGTTCCCCATACCCTCGGGGGGTTCCCACGTATTTTCATCCTGCGCGCAGCCTTTCCATTTCACAAAATACCGACGGTCTTTCATCCGTTTATTCCTTCCTCGAACCTTTCGCGTGTTGGAAATGATCTCACTCTTGACGATCCTTTCTACCTCCCACTCTAAATCTCCCTTGATCTCTTCGGGGTCTCGTGGGGGTTGTTCGCGATTTGGTCGGTTCGACCGTCGGTAGGGTTCCAACAGCGAAACGTGAAACACGAGATGAATTTTCCACCTAGGCGATATTTCTAGCTTGTATACCCGACTTCCTTTTCTTTCTAATACTTTGAAGGGGCCATACAGCTTTGGACTCAACTTCTTCGATGGTGTTTTGGTACGTATGTTTTTCGCATTCAACATTACCAAGTCGCCAACTTCGATGTTGGGTTGTGCTGTCTCTTTCTGGTCATAATATTTCTTCATCGATTCCCATTTATTCTCTAGGGTTTGTTTCGCCTGTTCATGTATGTCCTGCATCCAGTGAGCATACATTGTCGCCCCAGGGTTATGAGCTTCTCTCTCTTTCATCCCCTCCGTTTGTGGGTGAAAACCGTAGTTGGCGAAGAATGGGGTAATGGTGTGCGCGTTGGTAGCCGAGTTGTTCTAGGCGTGTTCTGCCAACGGCAATAGTTGGTACCAGTCGTTCTGATCGTAGTTGACAAATTTTCGTAAGTAACCTTCCAGCACTTGGTTGGTTCTTTCCGTTTGTCAGTCAGTGTGAGGGTAGTACGCCGTTGATATGCCCCTTTTAACTCCCCGCATTGTGCACAATAATTCCCAAAATTCGCCTGAAAACTTCCTGTCCATGCCGGATATGATGTCAGTCGGCACTCTATGAAGTTTCCAAACTTCCCGAAGGAAGATGTCTGTGACATCTTTTGGAGTGGCACTTTCGTGGAGGCCCACAAAGTGGGCCATTTTGGTGAACCCGTCAACTACCACCATGATCTGGATCTTACCCTGAGATTCCGCTAGTTGGGTGATGAAGTCCGTCGATATGAAGGACCAGGCTGCATAAGGTACTTCTAAGGGTTGATGTAATTCGTACTTAGCATGCCGTGGGGATTTACTGTGTTGACATTCGTCGCAGGATCGTACATAGTCTCTAATCCAATCGGCGAGCCTTTTCCAGTAGAAATCCCTTCTCACTATCTCAATCGTCTTTTCCTGTCCGAAGTGCCCTGCTACTAGGGAGTCGTGACAGCCTTGAGCTATCTCGGTCTGGAGCGCTTCGTTTTCTGGAATGTATAACCGATTTTTGTACTATAGTAACTGGTCCTTTTCTATCCATTCGTGCGGCATCCTTTTTCGACTTTCTCTTAACTTAACCAGTTCACGGCCTCGGTCCTGCCACTTCTCATCCTCCTTCCAGCCACTCTAATTTTCTCCAGAAATGAATCGTTCATTGTTCGTGTCAGCGCTGCATTGACGTGAGCGCTTGATAACATTTTTCTTTCTTTCATTAACTGAGGGTGATAGTCGATATCCACTGCGCTAAAGAATTCGTTATTGTTTGTGTCTACTTGAAGGAAACCTATTTTGACTTCTTCCTCTTTAGCCTGATGGATGGCTTGGGGTTCATGTCACTTGATCAGAACCCCATTGTTCCTCGCTCGGTAATTCCCAGATCGTCTACTTCCATGCCGCGGGCGTTGGCAACTTTCTCAATTATGAGTTGCGCTATTCGATCTCCTGCGTTAAATACGCAGTCCGCTTCACCATGATTTCGAAGTATGACCTTGACTTCTCCGGTGTAATCTGCATCTATTACACCACTGCCCACTGCTATTCCCATCTTGCTAGCCATGCCACTTCTGGCGGCTAGCCTTCTGTAGGTTCCTTCTGGCAATCCTATCGCAATACCCATCTCCACCATTGTCTGTCCTTTTGCTGGTACCAGGCCGTCTGTCAGGGCCGAAATGTCATGACCGGCCGCAAACGGTGATCCTTTCGTCCGGATTATAGCCTTGTCACCAAGCTTCATAATTCTGAGATTACCAGATTCGCGCGTTCCTAGGATGTGAGCCGTGTCCGCGATTCATTTTTGATGAATTACGGAAATTTGAAAATGTTCCGATTTCAGAATTGACTGTTCACAGTGATGAGCTCCCTCCTCAGGACGGTACTCAGGCCGTCTGCTCAATGCGTCGGGCTTCCCGCCTCGGCTTCCCGGTCGGTAGACTATTTTCAAGTCATAGTTGGTCAACTCCTGTGCCGCTCGGATTTGTCGGTGGTTCCAGACCTTTTTGGTTAAGAGGGACTGCAGATTTTGGTGGTCGGTGTATACCGTCACGGACTCTTCTTCCCCCCTGAGGTATCTTCTCCATTCTTTGAATGCTTCCATTATTGCGAGTAATTCCTTGTCATGTATCTGGTAATTTCTTTCCGCGCTGATCAACTTTCGAGAATGGAAAGCTACTCGGTGAAGCCTTCTGCCTTGGTATTGAGACAATACACATCCAAGCGCAAAGTCACTTGCGTCCGTCTCAACCACCGTTTTCCTTCCTGGCTAACAATGCGATAGAATTCGTGCTGTCGTAAACCTCCTTTTTAACTCCTCAAACGCCTCTTCCTGTTCTCTTCCCCAGTGAAAATCCTTTGGGTTTCCAATTTAACTTTTCGGTTATTGGCTTGCAAACTTTTGAAAAATCCTTGATGAATCGACGATAAAAATTCGCGAATCCAATGAAGATCTGACCATCTTTAACCGACCTTGGGTGTGCCCAATTTTGAAGGCTTTTCACTTTTGTATCACTCATGGTGACTCCGCTTGTCTTGACAATATATCCTAGGAATTCAACTTCCTCTTGGTGGAACACCGACTTTTTTAACGAAACTGCTAGGTCGTGTTGTTCGAGCATGTCAAGGACATTTTGGACGAGTTTGATATGGTCCTCCATATTCTCAGAGTATATTAGGATGTCGTCTAGGTAAACAACTACTCCGTGGTCCAAGAATTCACTCAGGATCTTGTTCATCATGGTCCGAAAAGTTGCGGGTGCGTTTACGAGCCCGAAAGGCATGACCTTGTATTCGTACTATACGTATTATGTACGAAAAGCAGTCTTGTGTTCGTCGCCTTTCCTCATTCGAATAAGATGATATCCATCTTTTAGGTCGAGTTTTGTGAACACTTTTGCTGCGAAAACGCGGTCTCGGCGTTCATCCATCAGTTGTAGGGGATATTTATTCACTTTCGTCAATTTCTTGAGGTTCCTATAATCTACGCACAGCCATAGACTTCCATCAGGTTTCGGAACGAAAATGATTGGAGGCCCGTAAGGGGATTCGCTGTCGGCTATTTTTCCCTAAGACATTATTTTCTTGCGGTACTTATCCGGCTCGTTCAACTCGTGTGCCGACATTGGGTAAATCGGCCCCCTCTTTAAGGTTGATGGCGTGATCGAAAGTCCTTCGTGGCACCAACATTTTTGCTTTTTTCTCTTCAAAAAGCTCCTTATACTGCCAATACGGTTTTGGCAGCGTTTCCAACTGTACTCCCCGTTGTTCCTCTTGTTCTATCCGTCCCACATACTGTGCTTCCTTATCGTAAGCCACAGTTTCATCCCATTCAAACATATCTGCCACCACCTCATCTTCTATAGGAGCGTGGCATTTTTCTTCTTCAAAGGCCCATTTACGTGGGTCCGCAATATTTTTAAGGGGGTGCTCATCATGCCACCACCCAAAGGGTATGATTAAGTCATACCTTCCTGAATTGGCGATTTCGCAGGATATCATACTTCGGTGGCCATTGGCTCCGATTTCCAGGAGAAGAGGATGGGTATACAATATTGCTCCAGTAGGCGTAGTTTCGCCATCGAAGGTGGTAATTTTTAACGGTGAATCCCTAGTTTCGGTCTGGATTTCAAACCGTCGTGCGGTATCCTGGTTCATGAGAAAGATGTTTGAACCAGAATCGAGGAGGACGTTTATCGGGTGTTTTCGTCCTTTGATTTCCATAAATACCTTCCCCTCAGGGCAGGCGTAATGCTTTGCTCTTTTAATCGGTCTAGAGCTTTCGCTCGATTCATGATGAAATCTTTTCATCGTCGCGGTTACAAATAGTGTGGGGGTTTGTTACCGCGCCGGCGCAGTTTCGGCTCTTAAAGCCTCCTCAGACAATCTTTTACAATAAGTGTCATATATTTTGATATCGGGCAGCCCACTACTAGCGGTCTTTACCTCCTGCCGAGGAGTTCCCATATCACAGGAGTGGTGGTTCACTAGAGTACCTCTCGAGTTCGCCACTAGGATGCCCAGTCCTTCATCGTCGACTTAGCCCTCATCTTAGACTGTCCCCTGCGACGAGTCCACCGTACCTCCGCCTTCAAGTTTGGTCTCACGCCCGAGACCCCCTCGGACACCATTCGTCGGGCATGAACCTTGTGCCCAATAGAGGCGCCCCCTGCTTCTATTTGCCCAGATTTTTTACTCGGAGAGACAGTCAGGTTGCCCTGGATTTCGACCCTACTCATGCGTGTCGTGCAACTCAAGTTCCGTTCCGACGAATGGTAATCTTCTTTTTCCCTTTTTACTCTCTTCGCCCGCTTTCTTCTCTTGTAGTTTTTTATGGCTCCCGTGGTGAGCACGGACTACCCAATTTTGGAAGTAAATTGGCAACCGCTATCCTTTGGTCTTTTGCCTTCCAGGGGGATATCGTCACTGACTACACCGCAGCTTTTTCGATTTGAGGCGGCAACCTGACTACCCGATCACCGTGGTTGTCGGTACCTGGATGACTTTTTACAAGATGTCGTCATCTTCAAAAGCCCAAGCTGGGGGCCTCTGCACCGCGCGTGGTGAGCATTCTCCCTGGCCATCAACAGCCACAGTGGCTACCTGGGGGCGTCGTTTTGGCGGGAATGCGGACTGTCCTTTGGGCTTTGATTGCCCTTGATATATAGCCGATACTTGTATCGGTTTTCGACAGTATTTCCCAGGATGGTTTCTCATTCCGCATGGCGTGCATTCGTCGTCGGATTTCGGCTTATCGACAACCTTCTGATCGACGCCCTGGTGGGCTTCTGCCGACACGTTGAGTTTGACCTCCCCAGCTGGTGCCACCAACCCTTCCTTTTTCACCTTTCTCTCCCCAGCCTTGCTCTTCTGGTAGTCCGCCTTTTCCTTAGGTGTGTACTGCCTTTTTACACGCCATGTGGGGACCGTTGGCTTCGAATCCTCGAACTTTCTTTTCTCGCCTTGTGTCGCCCCGGAGGGACCGCCTCCTCGAAGATCTTTTGTTTCCTTGAAATCATCTTCCGCTCGGGTTACGGTCCTGACTGCTTCCAACCATTCCCCATCGTCGACATATTCTCTATGTGAGAGCCATCGCAATGGTTCTACGGGAAGTTCGTCTTCAATCATTTTTCTCCAGGCTATCCCGGTGACTCTTGCATGGATGCTGAGATTTTCCATTTCCATCAAGAATTTGGCAACATCACCGCGATATTTGACCAATCCCATTTCTCTTAGTGATTTTTCCGCTTCATGGGTGGGTCCGAAGCGTCGCAGGCCTTGTTCTGCAAAGACGTGCCAGAACTGGTTTGCTTCTTGTCTCGTATAACCTATTTCTCCTGTCATTTGTCTTCGGTAGGTTAACGCAAACGGGGCGACTTCCTTTCTATCCATTCGGCTTATGGCGTATCGGATTGGTTGTGCCTCGTTTTCCCACTGCCAACTCTTTCGACCAAAATAATCCGTCCATGTTAATACCCACATACGTATATCTTGGTGTTTCTCATTTCTAAACATGGCAGGGGGTTCTGCTGGGATTCTTGTTCGTTGTCCCAAGGCGTTGGCCATGACTCGAGAGAACAGGTTAAACTGTTCATCGTTCTCGACGTGGTACTCCTCTTCCTCTGGCCCGGGTGCGGGTCTCTCGTCCCGTCTTCCTCTTCTATTCTCATGTGGCTTCCTTCCAGATCCTTCTCCTTCATCATCGGGGTCTCCTCCCCCTCCTCCCCCTGGAGCTCCTGTCGCTCCGTGTCGTGGTGGTGGTGGTGGTCTTCCACCACCCGCCCCTGAAGCCTCTGGTGTCGGATCTGACACCTTGCCTTTTCTCTTCACCCGTCCCAGCAACTGTTCCACCAGGGCCTTAAGCACCGCGATCTCACCATCTTGGGATTCTCTAGACTCCTGTTGTCGTTGCAGCTCATTCCTTACGAGATTAATGCTCATCTCGTGATTTTCGAGCTCCAGTTTATGGTGTTCGTTTATTGGAGCAATCTCTTGGTCGAGGAGTATGTCCCCATGCATGGACTGTTCGCCAGTTCGTTGCACTGCTTCGTTGAGGTGAGAGGTGACAGCCTCATGTCTCGTCTGTCGCTCATCTGTCTCACCACGTCGTTCGGCGACTTGGGTTGCGAAGTTCTCTTGGACCTTCTGAGATTCCAAGTTCAAAAGCTGAACTTGTTCGTCTATTCGGGTAAGTTCTCGACCGACTATCTGGACCCCCGATTTCACCTTATTTTTTACGGTTACCAGTTCTTGGGCCATTAATAAGATATTGGTCGGGAGGGAGCTGAATGCAAGATGGTGCCTATCTTGACTGACGGTGAGCTTGGCGTCAAATGAGCCGAGGATCAGATCAAATCTTCGGATCCAAACGGCCATGAGGGATTCGCGGGGTTCAGGGGTTCTGCGACCTCCTGGTCGTCGCCCCTTCCCGTATTTGTCTAGGAAGCCTAATCCGACAGGAGAGCGAGGTCTTCGGTCTGCCGAATGTGTTCGGGCTTGGTGGGTGACGGTGGTTTCCACACTCGGGGCTTGGACGGAGGAGACTTCATCCCCCGCGTCTGCTGCTTCTCCTTCTTGCCATTCGATGGCCACAGGCGCTTTGGGGTCAGAAGCCATCTCTGTGGTTTCTATAAGCAAAACTTATCTTTTGTTTCCTCCCCAGACTACCGGTATCTCAAAACCCTGATTTGAGCGTTGATCGCTTTCTGGGTACGGGGTGTACCAAGAGGAGTTTGTCTTCTCCGTGGGTGTCTTGTGGATAAAGTTGCTGCCGTACTGGTATTTGTATAGTGCAGCTATTTCTTCGAGGGTAATGGTATTTTCTGGATTTGTCCACCAGAAATAAGATTCGTTGTAGGGCTCTTGAGTTCCTAACTCGGGTATAGGGGTGAGGACTTCGTCTATTGAGATAGTCCTCAATGGTTTTGGTTCGCAAGCTTTTTTGGGCTTGCGAGTATGAGTGTCTGTGCCAAACATTCGTCTCGGTAATGATGAGAACTATCAATATACTGTTAGGTGGTAGCTTCGGCGTGGGGTATTCCGACAGCTAGGACCTTAATCGTGATTATATCGGAGAACTCGTTAAGAAGACACGAGTAATGTAGGCTAGATATAATGATTCACTTCGACATAGATCGTCGAAGTATTGGTAACGATATAAAAGTGTAGAATAACTTATTATATTGATAAGATCTCTTCTCCGTGCTTGTTCTTTTTAATAGGATCGAAGATGGTTCGATATTTATATTCCGCGTCTGAGCAATCGCAGTATACATGCTAACTCTATAGTAACTAAGTACCTTGCCCGCAACCCCGCAAACCTCACCTGAGTGCGAACACTCCTAGACCCTGATAACTCTCTCCCACACCTTGTTAGGCGCACGGACTCCCCGTAAGGATTTACAGGGCAAGGTTACCCTACCTTGGCGCATACGAACTTCGAAGGAAAAAGATAACACCCCCCTCCAGCCCCGGCGTTGGGACGGCGCGTCATCACTGGCCGCCTGGGTAGTTGCGTCCCAACACCAAAGACCACTA
>Ga0307513_10007564_pt1 | contig 14040 bp, 12 predicted proteins | sample 15_EM_MG_FD_202174 | JGI IMG/M metagenome (GOLD analysis project Ga0307513, IMG submission 202174) | Populus trichocarpa ectomycorrhiza microbial communities from riparian zone in the Pacific Northwest, United States - 15_EM | ecosystem: Host-associated > Plants > Roots > Unclassified | place... | reverse complement strand
TCGCGGACTAACCTTTGATGCACCTGCCGCCCGATAGATGCCCGGAAATGAAACGATGAAGGAGGAACGCTGAACGATGAACTGAAGACAAAGACGTTGCTATTAGTTCATCGTTCCTCGTTCCTCCTTCATCGTTCCTCGTTCCTCGCTTCTATATCTATCGCGTTCCAGATGAAGGGGAACGTGCCCCACGTCTGGGCGCGGTGTTGGGGGCGGAAGGCGAAGAGGACGACGCGCCCACGGCCTAGCGTTACCTCTGCAAGCGCGACTTTGCCCGCGATCAACTTCTGGCCGAGCAGCCAGCCGGAGCGCATCGTGTCGCGCTCGGCGTAACGCGCGACGACGCGGACGCGCTCGCCCGCGCCCTCGGTCAGCTCATAGGCGGAACTGTTGATAAAGTAGGCGTCCACGTCGCGCCCGAAGCCGCGCGCGAGCGGGTGCGCGGTGTCAACTTCGAGCCGCAGGATCGAGCCGGGGCCGTAAAATTCCGAAGTCTTCACACCTTCGAGGACGTTTCGGAGCGGCAGTTTGAAACGCTTGACGGCGAGTTCCGAAGCGGCGTCGAAGCAGACGAGCGTGCCGCCGTCTTCGACGAAGCGACGCAGATTATCCACGCCCGCCTCGGTGATGCCGCCCGTGAATTCCGGCGGCGCAGTTTCCTTGTCGCGTCCTTCTACGATCTCGCGCAGGCGCATCGAGGGCAGCACGATCACGTCGTGCTTGGCGCGCAAATTTCCGGCGCGCACGTCGCGGTCGCGCAACGTCTGGAAGGGCACGTTGAACGTGTCGAAGACGTAGCGCGTCCAGCCTTCGTCCATCGAATTCGTCCAACTTCGGTAGAGCGCGAGTCGCACGCTACGGCGCGCGAGAGGGTTTTGAATCGGCGAAGCCGCGCCGCCCGTGGGCTTCATCCCGGCATCGCGCCACGCCTCCGCGCCGTCGCGGATGAGGGTCAGACGCCGTTCGGACACGGCCTCGCGGATGCTATGGACGGGGAGCGCGCTGACGCCCATCTGCATCGGCAGCGTCCACCCGGCAACGTCGTAGGGACGCTCCGCCTCGCCCCCGGCGGTGCGGCGGTCCGGATAGATTTGCTTCTCGAAGAGCGTCTTGATGTTGGCGCGGTAGGGCTGCGCGAGAAAGATGAGATAGCTGCCCGCAGGCATGATGGGCGGATTTTTCGCGAGGTCGTTATAGACCGCGCCGCGCGTGCCGAGCGTCATCAGATGCAACTCACGTTCGAGGCGGTGAACCTCCACGCCCTGCTCGACGAGCGCGCCGACCAACTTCGCCACGTTCGCCTCTTTGCCCTGTCCCGCCGGAATCACGTAGCCGATCTCGGCGTCGCCAATGTCGCCCGCGCCTTCGATGCCGCGCCGCCCCAGTTCGTAAAAGTTGCGCAGGTAACGCTCGCGGTATTTCGCCGCCAGCGAGAGCACGGCGCGCGAGGCCGTCAACTCTAACGTCACAATGTCGCGCGGTCGCCACGTGCCGCCCGGCCACGGTTCCGGGAAGTTGGTCGCGGGTTGGAGCGCGCTCGGCATGCCGCGCGAGGAACTGCGTCCGAGTTGTTCGCGCGTCACTTCGACGGGCGACATCAAATGCGCGCTCGCGGCTTCGGTGAGGATGCCGACGGAGTTGTGATAGTAGGGCGCGGTGCGAAAGCCGCCGTGCCACCACGTGTCGTAAAGCGCGTTGGTGATGACGCCCTGTTGGCCTGCGGCCTGCAAATCGGCGGCGATCTTGTGGCCGATCAGACCAACTTCGCGGAGCAGGAGCGGCGGGATGTGCGGGTTCGGCGGGTCGTAAAAAGGCGGAACGAAGAAACGCGAACCGCTCGTGCCCTGCTGGTGTACGTCGTAAACGATCTGCGGAAACCACTCGCGCCAGAAGAGACGCGTGATGGCCTGCGTCTCAAGCAGGTTGAGCATGAACCAATCGCGGTTGTTGTCGTGCCCGGCGTAGTGGTGATAAATCTCCGCCGGTTCCGTGCCCTCGTAGGGCGTGCCGAGAGTTTTGCGATACCAGTCGGCGACGATGTCCACGCCGTCGGGGTTGGCGGCGGGGATGAGCAGGAGGATCGTGTTCTGCAAAATCTCGCGCGTCGCTTCGTCTTCCGCCGACGCCAACTCGTAGGCGAGTTGCATGGACATCTGCGAGGCGACGATCTCGGTCGAGTGGATCGAGCAGGAAATGGCGACGACGGTTTTGCCGGTGCGCACGAGAGCGTCGCGCTCCGCCGCGCCCGGCGCGAGGCGCGGGTCTGCGAGGCGGCGTTGGATTTCTTGGTACTTCGCCAGATTGCGTATATTCTCTGGCGCGCTGATGAAGGCGACGACGAGCGGGCGTCCCAAAGTCGTCTGGCCGAGCGTGCGCATCTGGACGCGTTCGCTCGACGCGTCGAGGCGCGTGAAGTAGTTTGTGATCTGTCGCCAGTCGGCAATGGTGCGGTCGTCGCCGGGCTTGAAGCCGAGGACGGACGCGGGCGAAGGCGGCGACGTGGCGGCGGTGGCGGCGCGGTTCGCGACGGGAGCGCGGCGAGTTTGCCCTCGAACGGATGAAGCAACGACGCCGTTGAAGAAAACGACCGAGAGCGCGGCGACAAAAATAGAGAGTGCGAGCCGGAGAACGGAGCGAGACATGCCTGATTCTCTTTCACCAAAATTGTTTGAGACGGAACGTGTGCGTGCGGGCGTCGAGTCTAGCACAGACGCGGGCGCGCCGCGCGCCGCCGCCGCCATCGCACCTAACGAGACGCGCGACGGGCGCAACGCGGGCGGGCGCGCGAAGCCAAAGGCCACGCTCCCCGGTCGCCTGCACCACTGGTGGATTCTGTTTGTCGCGGGCGCGCTCCTGCTCATCTTCGGGCCGCCGGTGTTGTTGGTCGCGTGGCTGGTGGGCAGGCGCGAGTGGGTTTACCCGATTGCCCTGTGGGGCGCGCGCCAGTGGTTGCGCCTGAGCGGGATGCGCGTTCGCGTGCGCGGGCTGGAACAACTCGACCCGCGACAGACTTACATCTTCACGGCCAACCATCGCTCCTACCTCGACACGGCGACGCTCTTCGCATACCTCGGAAGGCGCGTCGGGCTGTTCGCAAAAAAGGAGTTGTTGAAAGTGCCGATCCTCGGCGTCGGGATGGGCTTCGTAAACATCATGGCGATTGATCGCTCCAACCGCGAACGCGCGCTCGTCACCGTGCGCGCCGCCACCGAACGCATCCGCTCCGGCGTCTCTTTCGGCGTCTTCGCGGAGGGCACGCGCGCACGCCCCGGCGAACTGCTGCCGTTCAAGAAAGGCGCGTTCTACATGGCGATTGAGACGGGCGTGAGCGTCGTGCCCGTGGCGATCAAAGGCACGGACGCGCTGATGGGAAAAGGCGAGGGCACGGCGCGCCCCGGCACGATTGAGATGGTCATCCTCCCGCCGGTTGAAACCAAAGGACTCTCGACGGACGAAGACGTTAAACGCCTCTCGGTGGAAGTGCGCGCGCGCGTCGCGGAAGAGTTGGAACGAAGATAAACGAAGCGTTGAAGGTCGAAGGCCGTCGAGAAGCAGTGAACTTCTCGACGGCCTTCGACCTTCAATTTGCGCCTGACGCCGCTCAGGGTTTCTTCTGCGTCGGAGCGGGCGGATCGTCGGGGATGATGTCCTGACCTTCTTCGATGACCTTCACCTTAGCGCGCGGTCGGGCAAACTCGCTGAAGGTGACGCGCATGCGAATGTGTATGACCCGACCGCCGTCGAAAACGAGTTCCTCGTCGGCGTAGGTGTAGGTGGGAAACCAGAACTTGCCGTCGATCTGTTCACGATAAGTCTCGAAAGTAGGGAAGCGCGACCCCTTCTTTTCGGGCACGCCCTTGCCGCGCACTTTCGCGATCTGCATATCCTGATCGTCAACCCAGACGCGCCCCTTGAAGAAACGCTCTTTGGTCTTCTTGGGGTCGGGCATCACCTTCGGCTCGATGTCGAAGACGTAAAGATTCAACTCGTCAATCTTCTCTTTGCCGACGTAATTGATGTTGTAGAGGTTGATCTTCGAGGGTTCGATGGCGAAGGTTTGCGCGCCGCTCAGGTCTTCGAGGTCTTCCGCCGTCAATTCGAGTTCGGTGAGGGTCGAGAGCGGGAACAACTCGATCTTCTCGTAGCGCTTGCCGCTGTCGTCGAAGACGAAACGCGAGACGCGTCGATACTCGCCCGAAATCTGCCCGCCCATCCCGATAGTCTGCACGATGGCCTCGCGCTTGAAACTGTACTGGTTGAGCGCGTTACGAAAGACAGCCTCTTTGGTCGTGAACTCGCGGATGATGCGATCCACCTCGACGCCTGCGGGCGAGGCGACGGGCGCGCCGTTCGAGGCCGTCGAAACCTGCTGCGCCCGTGCGGGCAGCGTAGCGGCGACCGTTAGCGCAAGAGTCGCCAGCGCGGAGAATAACAAACGAGAGCTTTTCATAAATTTTCTCTGAGGAAGTGTTGCCAGTTTGCCGCCGCCCGCCACCGAAGAGAGCCGAGCGACCCCTTATGTGAAAAATTTAAGATGCGCCCGCCGCCGCGAATGTTGCCAGCAGAAAGTGAGCAGTAGGCAGTGAGCAGTAAGCAGTAAAAAAAGAGGTTTTAACTGCTCACTGCCTACTGCTTACTTTCTGCTCACTGTACGAACTCGACTGTGACGCGATGCGGGATGACGCCGCGCTCCGCGCCCTCGTCGAGGAGGCGTTGGACGGCGGTGCGCCCGCGTTCCGTATAGTCGAGGGTCAGTTCGTTGACCCACATGCCGACGAAGCGGTCGGCCAGTTCCGGTTCCATGTCGCGCGCGAACTGCATCGCGTATTCGAGCGCGTCGGCGCGGTTGTCGAGCGAGTAGCGGATGCTGTCGTGGAGACATTTCGAGACTTGCGAGATCACTTCCGCGCCGAGGTCGCGGCGGATGACGTTGCCGCCCATTGGGAGCGGCAGCCCGGTGCGTTCGTGCCACCACTCGCCGAGGTCTAAGACTTTGTGCAGGCCGAGCGTCTGGTAGAAAAGCTGTCCCTCGTGGATGAGCAGCCCCGCGTCGGCCCGTCCCTCCTGCACCGCGTCGATGATCTTGTCGAAGGGCACGATCTCGTATTTGAATTGCGGGCAGTAGATGCTCAAGGCGAGGAACGCGCTCGTCAGCTTGCCGGGCACGGCGATTTTCAGCGACGCGAGTTCTTCCGGTTTGAACTTCTCGCGCGAGACGACGATGGGGCCGTAGTTGTCGCCGATGCTCGCGCCGTGCGGCAGGAGCGCGTACTTGTCGGAGATGTAGGCGTAGGCGTGAAAGCTGATGGCCGTCACGTCGTAGACGCCGCGCATGGCCTTCTCGTTCAAACTCTGGATGTCTTCCAGAACGTGCGTGAAGCGTAAGCCGCCGGTGTCGAGTTTATTGGTGGCGAGGCCGTAGAACATGAAGGCGTCGTCGGAGTCGGGCGAATGCGCGACCGTGATTGTTTGTGTCGTCATAAGTGTGAATATTATTGTTCCGGCGAATCTTCCGCATCGGGCTGTCTCTCCTCCGCCTGACGCAGCAGCCGGAAGCGGTTTTTATCGAACAGGTAATAGTAGGCGGTGTAAGTGCCGCGACCGTCGTAGCGAGAACGCGTGAGCACGAGCAGCTTGCTGTCGGGGCGAAAGTTCGGGTGCGGCGCGGCGGCGTCCTCCGGCGCGACGGGGATGTCTATGTAATCGAGCGGCGGCCAGTAGACTCTGCCCGTTCTGGCGTCAACCACCGCCATCTGCGCGCAGCCCGTGCCGCACCCCCAGAAAACGACCGTGTAGTGACCGGCGAAGTTTGTCCCCGCGCGCGAATCTTCTTTCAATCTGGTGCGAAACATACGCGCCCGCTTGCTGTCTAAAATAACCGGGGCGACGCGACCTCTATAAACTTCCTTCACCGGGTAATCGACGAAGCGCGGCGACTCGCTTTGCGTCTCCGCCTTCATCAAATCCGCGTGCTTCGCGCCGGGACGTTTTTGCGGCAGGGCATCTGCGGCCAACGCCGCCAGCGCGAACAGTAACAGCGCAACGCTCCCTGTCGCGCGAACGGGTAAGTTGAATTTTTTCGTCATTCTCAAACTCAAAAAGTTTCGCCGACGGGTCAGCGGCGTTTGATTTTCGTCAGGCCGGGTCAAAGCAGTTGGCCGTAATAAACTACCGCTTCATATTCGATGCGGACCGCGCCGTCGCGCTGGTGCGCGTCGAAAGCGCGGCGGAGCGCATCGAACATCGGCTCGTGGTCGGGATGCCCCGCGAGCGGCACGTAAGAGGCCGACAGCCAACGTCCGCGCAAGGCTTCGTAATCCAAAATTTGCTCGTGCGCGAAACTCCGTGTGCCGTAGCCGCGCGGGAAAAATTCTTCCATCAACTCCCGCCCCGGATTGTCGGCGGCGACGCGCTCGTAGTCCGTGCCATAGGCGCGCAGGATGCGTTCGAGTTCGCGCAGGAACGGCGTCGTATCAACCCGGCGCATGTTCCACAGCAGCACCACCCACCCGTCCGGCTTCAGGATGCGCGCGAACTCTTCCCGCGCGCCCGCGGCATCGAACCAGTGAAACGCCTGCGCCGCCGTGACGAAATCGACGCTCGCGTCGGCCAGCGTCGTCGCCTCCGCCGCGCCGTTCACGCTCTTGAAGTCCGGATACCTGTTCAGGGAACTCTCGGCGGCGGCACGCATCGCATCGTTCGGCTCGACTGCGTAGACGGTGCGACAGCCGCCCTGCAACAACGCCTCCGTCCAGATACCCGTGCCCGCCCCCACGTCTGCGACGACCGAAGACGCGTTCAAGCCCAACTCCGCGCGCAAGAACTCTACGACCGCCGCCGGATACTTCGGGCGATACGCCGCATAGTTCGCCACGCGATTCGTAAACCTCTTCGTCGGCTCGATGTCGGTCGCTGCCACTTTCATATTCAACACGCTTTTGTTTTCCTCTGCGCCACCAGCGAGAAATTAAATCTAACGCCGGAGACGCAAAGGAAAACTCAATGCGATTTACGCCGCCGTCATCTCCGCAATCGGGTTGTAGAGCGTGTCGCGCTCGACGGCATCGAAACCGGCGTCTTCGATGAGCGCGGCGATCTCGTTCTTGTTCATCTTCACTTCGTTGTTCGACTCGACCGAGTAGCTCTCGGTGAGTTCTCCGCCTTCGGTGATCGTGCCGTCGAGGTCGTTCGCGCCGTAGTGGAGGGCGACCTGCGCGAGTCGCTTGCCGAGCATCACCCAGTAGGCTTTGATATGCGGGAAGTTGTCGAGCATGAGACGCGAGACGGCGATGGTCTTCAACGAATCAACGCCCGACGGTCCCGGACACTGCGAGAGTTTCGTCCCTGCGGGATAGAAGGCCAGCGGGATGAAACACTGGAAGCCGCCCGACGCGTCCTGCTGCTCGCGCAGGCGCACAAAGTGGTCCACGCGGTCTTCGATGGATTCGATGTGGCCGTAGAGCATCGTCGCGTTGGTGCGCAAACCTGCGGCGTGAACTTTGCCCGCCAGAGAGAGCCAGCGTTCGGCGTCCGTCTTGTGCGCGCAGATCCGTGAGCGCGTCGGCTCGCGGAAAATCTCCGCGCCGCCGCCGGGGCACGAATCCATGCCCGCTTCTTTCAACCGCTCGATCACGTCCTCGTCGCGCATCTTGTAGAAGTCGGCCATGTGGTCGAGTTCGACCATCGTGAAGGCTTTCAGGTGAAGCTGCGGGTAAGCGCGCTTCAGACTCGCGAGCAGGTCGGTGTAATCCTTGAACGGCAGCTTCGTGTTCAGGCCGCCGACGATGTGCAACTCCGTCGCGCCCTCGGCCACAGCCTTGCCCGCGATCTCGATAGCCTCTTCGACGTTGTGCGTGTAGGCGTCGGGCATGCGCGGCGTGCGATAGAAGCCGCAGAACTTACAGTCGGCGTAGCAGACGTTGGTGTAATTGAAATGCCGGTTGACGTTGAAGTACGTGCGCCGCCCGTGCAGGCGACGACGCATGCCGTCGGCGAGTTTCGCGAGCGCGGCCAGATCGTCCGTCGCGTACAAATCCATGCCGTCGTCGAAAGACAGGCGCGCGCCCGCTTCAAGCTTCGCGGCGATGCTATTCAGTTTCGGGTCGTGTGAAAAATTCATGCTCATTATTTCGATCCATTAGTTCTAACCTTACTTTGCAAACTCACAATCTGGCGAAGAAGACCGCGCCGCCGAAGGTGATGAAAAGTATGACGCTGACGAAGGCGTTCGTCGTGAAGAACGCGGCGTTCAGGCGGCTGAGATCGTCGGCGCGGACGAGCGAGTGTTGATAGACGAGCAACGCGCCGGTCGCGGCGACGCCGAGGAGCGCGAGCGCGCCGGGCGTCGCGGTCAAGTATAGAGCGACGAGCGCGGCGAACGCTCCGGCGTGGAGCAGGCGCGAAATCCAGAGCGCGCGCCGGATGCCGACGCGCGCCGGGATCGAGCGCAAGCCCGTGCGGCGGTCGAAGTCGTAATCCTGACAGGCGTAGAGCACGTCGAACCCGGCGGTCCAGAGCAGCACGACGAGCGAGAGCAGAAGCGGCACGGGGCTGTCGATTGCGCCCCGCACGGCGATCCACGCCCCCGTCGGCGCGATGCACAGACACCAGCCGAGGACGAGGTGCGAGAGCGACGTGAAACGCTTCGTGTATGAATAGAGCAACAGGCTTGCGAGCGCGACGGGCGCAAGCAGCAGCGTCAGGCGGTTCAACATCGCCGCCGCGACGAAAAAGAGCGCAGCCGAGATGAGCGTGAACGCCCAAGCGAATCTCAAAGAGAGCAGCCCCGCCGGGATGGCGCGCCCGCTCGTGCGCGGGTTGGCCGCGTCGTACTTGTGATCCGCGATGCGGTTGAAGGCCATCGCGGCGGAACGCGCGCCCACCATCGCCACGGTGATCCAGAGCAACTGCCACGCCGCAGGCATTCCCCGCGCCGCGAGCACCGCGCCGAGCAGGGCGAAGGGCAGCGCAAAGAGCGTGTGCTCGATCTTGATCATTTCGAGCGTCGTGCGGATGCTCTGCGTCGTGGTGGTGTTGGTTAATTCGGAAGTCATCGAAACTCGTTCGCTCGTTTCAGTCGCCATCGACGGCGACGGTCGCGTTCGTCGTCGTCGGGTCGCCCTGCCATTGCGTGCGCTGCGTGTGGGGCACACCGAATTGATCGAGCACGCGGAAGACGAGATGATCGACCAACTCTTCGATGCTCTGCGGGCGGTGGTAGAAGCCCGGACTGGCGGGCAGGATGCGCGCCCCGGCGCGCGCGAGTCGGAGCATGTTCTCAAGGTGAATGGAGTTGTAAGGCGACTCGCGCGGCACGATGACGAGTTTGCGTCCTTCCTTCAAGGTCACGTCCGCGGCGCGGTGAATCAGGTTCGTCCCCGCGCCCGACGCGATTGCGCCGAGCGTGCCCATCGAACACGGGACGATCATCATGCCCGCCTGCGGGCGCGAACCGGAGGCGGGCGTCGCCGCCATGTTGTCGAGACGATGCACGCGGATCAGTTTCGACTCCGGCGCGAGTCCGACCCATTCGTTGATCGTGCGCGCGTCGCCGCCTTGCAGGTTCACGCCGAGTTCGACGCGCGCCACTATTTGCGCCGCCTCCGACATGATCAAATTGATCCGCTCGACCACCCCGCTCGACGCCAGATGGATGAGCGTGCGGTGCGCGTAGAGCGCGCCCGAAGCTCCCGTGATGGCGACAGTCAGTTCCATAATTTGCGCCGCGCCGGAGCGCGAATTTCACGCCGCGCGGAAAAATGAATGGTAAAGCAAAAGCGCGCCGATGGCTAACGCCACGAAGCTGCCCGCCGCGCCCTCTCCGGCGCGCAACGGCAAGCCCTTGTTTCAGTCGCGCGAATCGAGGGGCGGCGGTGAAAGCGGCGCGCACGCAATTTGCCGTCGCGCCAGCGTTCGATGCTAGAATGCCGCGAAGGTTCGGACGGCTTGATTGATTCACGACAAGATGAATTTACGCGAAATAGAAGAACTGCTGCACGCGCACCAGTCGGGCGACATGGAGACGGCGGAGGCGGCGCGGCGGCTCGCCAATCTTCATTACGAAGACATCGAACACACGCGCATAGACCACGCGCGGGCGGCGCGACAAGGGTTTCCCGAAGTCGTCTTCGGGGCGGGGAAGTCGCGCACGCAAATCTGCGAGATCGTCGAACGCCTCGTCGCGCGCTCGCCGAACGTCCTCGTCACGCGCACCGACGCGGAGACTTATGGCGAGGTGCGCAACGTTGCGACCGACGCCGAGTGGCACGCCGCGGCGCGCATGATTCGCATCCGGCGCGACCGGACGGAACTGGGCGTGGGCGAGGTCGGCATCGTGACCGCCGGAACGAGCGACATTCCCGTGGCCGAAGAGGCCGCGTTGACGGCTGAGGCGATGGGCAACCGCGTGGCGCGCATCTGGGACGCGGGCGTGGCGGGCATCCACCGTCTCTTCGCCGAGCGCGAACGCCTGCGCGGCTTTCGCGTCGTCGTCGTGGCGGCGGGCATGGAGGGCGCGTTGCCTTCGGTCGTGGGCGGGTTGGTCGGCGTGCCCGTCATCGCCGTGCCGACGAGCATCGGCTACGGCGCGTCGTTCGGCGGAGTGGCCGCGCTGCTCGGCATGCTCAACTCCTGCGCCTCGAACGTCACCGTCGTCAACATAGACAACGGCTTCGGCGCGGGCTTCGTCGCCAGTTTGATCAACCGCAAGTGGAACGATGAACGCGAAACGATGAACGATGAATAAAAGAATAAGAAGTCTCTTTTTTTCATTCCGCGTTCATCGTTTCGCGTTCATCGTTCTGCTTCTTCTGTTGCCGGGTTGCGGCGCGCGGCGCACGCCCGATCTCGAACGCATCTTCGCCCCGGCGCGCGCGCGCAAGGACAAGACTCCCGTCATCGTCGTCCCCGGCATCCTCGGCTCACAACTGATGAACCGGCGCACGCGCGAGATCGTCTGGCCTTCGGCGTTTCGTTCCTCGACCGACGGCCTGAGCCTGCCGACCACGCCCGACCTCGCCGCCAATCGCGACGAACTCGTCGCCGAACGCATCGTCGAGACGGCGAAACTCGCGCGCCTCGCGCCCGAAATTTACGTCTACTACGAACTCTTGAACGCGCTGCGTCGCTTCGGCGACTACCGCGACGGCGACTGGGACAATCCACGACCGGACGGCGACCGCGACACGTTCTACGTCTTCCCTTACGACTGGCGGCGCGACAACGTCGAATCGGCGCAACTGCTCGTCCGCCGCATCGAAGAGTTGAAGCGGAAACTCGGACGCCCCGACCTGCGCTTCAACATCGTGGCGCATTCGATGGGCGGCCTCGTCGCGCGCTACGCGGCGATGTACGGCGACGCCGACTTGCCCGCAGACGATGCGGCACAGCCGCCGCCGACGTGGGCGGGCGCGCATCACATCAAAAAAATCTTCATGTTCGGCACGCCCAACGAGGGCACGATGGAAGCCTTCGCCACGCTTCTCGAAGGCTACTCGATCAACGAGGGCTTGCGCCGCCGCATCCGCCTGCTCAACAAGCTCTCGCGCGAAGACGCCGTGACGATCCCTTCGATCTTTCAACTGCTCCCGCACCCGGAAGCCGCACGCTTTCTCGATCAAAACCTCGCGCCGCTCGAAGTCGATTTTTACGACCCCGACGTGTGGCGCAAGTACAAGTGGTCGCCGATCAACGACGAAGAGTTTCGCGCCCGCTACGAGCGCGGCGAGGTGCGCGACGAAGAAGGCGCGCCCTACCGCGCCACGCTCGCCCAACTCGACGCCTATTTCGCCGCCGCCCTCGCGCGCGCGCGCCGCTTCCACGCCGCCCTCGACGCACACGCGCCCGCCGACGCATCCGAGCCGCCTCCGGTCGCGCTCTACACCTTTGGCGGCGACTGCGAAGAGACTTTGAACTCGCCCGTCATCCTGCGCGACGAGAAGCGCGGGCGTTGGCGCACCCTCACCGAGCCGCGCGAGTTGCGCGACATGCAGGGACGCAAGATCAAACGCAGGGATGTGATCCGCGCGATGTACGAACCCGGCGACGGGCGCGTCACGCGTCGCTCGCTTCTGGGTGAGCGTCTCGACGCCCCGCGCCGCAGCCAGTTTTTCGACACGCCGCTCCCCATCGCCTACGGCGTCTTCGCCTGCGACCTCCACAGCGAACTCCAAAACAACAAGACGCTGCAAGACAACGCCCTCACCCTGTTGATTAACGAAGTGATGAACTAGAGCGGTTTTCGAGTGCAGGTAAAGAAAAGATAAATGTAGGGGCAGGGCTTGTCCCTGCCCGTGTCTTTCGTCAGCACACGGGCAGGGACAAGCCCTGCCCCTACATTTGTACCCGACGCCTGGCGCGTTCTGTTGCCATCCGTTCTAGAGAGCTTGCCGTAGCAAAAGCATTTACCGCAGAGACGCGGAGGTAACGCAGAGGGGTGCGGAGAAAATCAAGTCTCCGCACCCCTCTGCGTGATGCTCCGCGCCTCCGCGGTTAGTCTTTAGGTCTTAATCCTGTTTGATATATTCGGCGAGTTGAAGGCGCGCTTCGGCGAGCGAGCGGCGGAAGATGCGAGCGGCGGTGTCGATCTGTTCGGGTGTGTGCGTCGCCATGACTTGAAAGCGGAAGCGTGCGCGCCCGCGTGCGACCGCCGGGTATTCGACCATGTTGGCGATCAGTCCGTTTGCTTCGAGCGCGCGGGCGGTCAACTTTGCGAGCCGTTCGTCGCCGACGCCGACCGGGACAATCGGCGAAGGCTGACCGTAGCACTCAAGGCCGTCGGCCTCGAACGCCGCGCGCAGTTGCCGTATGTTGCTCAGTGAGCGCGCGCGCAAGCTCTCGCCCTCCGCCGAGCAAACGATGCGCAGGGCTTCTTTGACGATGCCTGACTGAATCGGCGAGAGCGCGTTGGAGAAGGCGTGCGAGCTGCCGTAGATGCTGACTAAGTGGCGTACGGACGCGCTGTGCGTGGCGAGAAACCCGCCGTTGCTGGAAAAGGTTTTCGAGAACGCGCCCATCACCAGATCGACTTTGCCGAGCATCCCCTGCAAGCCGAGTTGGCCCGTGCCTTGCGGCCCAGACGCGCCGAGGTCGTGCGCCACGTCAACGAGCAGGACGGCGTTGAACTCGCGGCAGGTTTCTTGCAGGGCGAAGATGTCGGGGCTGTCCGAGTCCATCGAGAAGATGCCTTCGGTCACGACGAGGATCGCGTTGTCGGCATCCTTCGCCCTGATCTTCGAGAGCTTGCGGCGGGCGTCCGCCACGTCGTTGTGACGAAAGAAGGTGTGCTTGTCGGTGGCGGCGCGCGCGCCCTGCATGAGACAGGCGTGGGAGTTCTGATCGAGGACGACGTGATCGTTGGGGCGCACGAGTCCGACGATAGTGCCGAAGCCTGCCGCCCAGCCCGTCGGGAAGAGCAGAACGTGTTCGGTCTGCATGTGCTCGGCGAGCGCGTTTTCGAGACGGCGCGAGAGGCTGGAGTTGCCCTGCAAGATGGCGGAGGCCGCGCTGTGCGGACCGAAGTCGGAGAGCGCGCGGATGGCGGCTTCGTGGATCGAGTCGTGCGAGGCGAGGCCGAGGTAGTCCTGCGAGCCGAAGTTCACGCCTTCGATGATTGTGCCGTTGGAGTTTTTGAGGCGCGCTTCGGTGGCGGGCGAGGTTTCGAGCGAACGGCTGTAAGGCCATGTGCCGAATTCGATGCGCTGTTCGAGCCACGCGCCGAGCGGCTGCGTCCGTTCGGTCAGGTGCGCGCCTTTCGGGTGCGTGAACATGCCGAGGTGTTTGGTGAAGGCTTCGGTTTCGATGATTGAGGAGATGGTTGATTCAGACAGCACGTGGATAATTTCCTTTCAGTTTCCGGGTAAAAAAATATAAGAGTTGCTTCGTCGCCGGTCGAACTACGAGGGACACGACGAGGGTGGAACGGCTGTACGCCGGACACACTTTCAACCGTCTCGACACAAGCGCGCGCGACAGGGCGGCGAGCGGCGGACAGGGAACTTCATGGACGGGGGATAAATCGAGCCGCGAACGGCGGCGGTCGGG
>Ga0307513_10007563_pt1 | contig 14040 bp, 10 predicted proteins | sample 15_EM_MG_FD_202174 | JGI IMG/M metagenome (GOLD analysis project Ga0307513, IMG submission 202174) | Populus trichocarpa ectomycorrhiza microbial communities from riparian zone in the Pacific Northwest, United States - 15_EM | ecosystem: Host-associated > Plants > Roots > Unclassified | place... | reverse complement strand
CGCGAAGTCGTGCGCCGTCTGCCCGCGTCCGCCGACCTCTCAATCGAAGAACGCGCCGCGCTTCATCTCTGGTGCGTGCGCTGCTGGCACGAAGAGACGCGCGGCGCGCGACGCGAGGCATGACACGGAAGCGGGAATCAGTTTCACCAATCCAGACGAAAAACACGGAGCGTCTCCATGAAAACCTTTGCGCCTGACGCGTTGAAAACTAAAGCCGTCGCGGTTCTGTTGCTGTTCGCCAGTTTGACGTGTGCGGCCTCGCCCGCGCCTCGAATGCAGGAGGAGAGAGGTGCGAGGACGGAGCAGCGGCGTGCGCGCGTGGCGGAACAGGTGCGCGCGGAGTTTCTTCACGCGTGGCGCGGTTACGAGCGTTACGCTTGGGGGCACGACGCGTTGCGGCCTCTGAGCAAAGCCCCGCACGATTGGTATGCGGAATCGCTCCTGATGACGCCGGTCGATGCGCTCGACACGATGATCCTGATGGGGCTGACCGCCGAGGCGGAGAAGACGAAGAAGTTGATCGTCGAGAATCTCTCTTTCGACAAGGACTTGAGCGTCAAGAATTTCGAGGTCACGATTCGCCTGCTCGGCGGCCTGCTGTCCGGCTACCAGTTGACCGGCGACAGGCGACTTCTCGCGCTCGCGGAAGATTTGGGGACGCGGTTGCTCCCGGCCTTCGAGTCGCCCACGGGCATCCCATACATGTACGTCAACCTGAGAACCGGCAAGGTGCGTCAACCCGTCACGAACCCCGCCGAAGCCGGGACGCTTCTCATCGAATTCGGCACGCTCAGCAAACTGACCGGCAAGCCCATCTTCTACCGGAAGGCCAAACGCTCTCTCGTCGAAGTCTACAAACGTCGCTCGCCCATCGGACTCGTCGGGCAGCGGATCAACGTGGAGACGGGCGAGTGGACGAACCGCAACAGCAGCATCAGCGCGGAGATAGATTCTTACTACGAGTACCTGTTGAAGTGCTGGCTGCTGTTCGGCGACGAGGATTGCAGGCGCATGTGGCTCACGCATGTTCGCGCCATCAACAAGCATCTGGCCGACGACGGCGCGGAACTCTGGTACGGCCACGCCGACATGGACAGCGGACGCCGCACGGCCACCACCTACGGCGCGCTCGACGCCTTCTTCCCGGCGGTGCTCGCCCTCTCCGGCGACCTCCGGCGGGCGCGGCGTCTGCAAGATTCCTCTTTCAAGATGTGGCAACTGCACGGCGTCGAACCGGAAGAACTCGACTACAAGACGATGCAGGTCAAAGACGCCTCCTACGCCCTGCGCCCCGAAATCGTCGAATCGGCTTATTACCTCTATCACTTCACCCGTGACCCGAAATACCTGCGCATGGGCGAGACGATGTTCACAGACTTCGTTAAAGCCTGTAAGACCGAGGCGGGCTACGCGAGTTTGAAGAGTGTCGTGACGAAAGAAAAAGCGGATGTGATGGAGAGCTTCGTGCTGGCGGAGACGTTCAAGTATTTTTACCTGCTCCACGCCCCGCCGCGCACTCTGGATTTCAAAAAAGTCATCTTCAACACCGAAGCCCACCCGATCAGAAAGACATGGTGAGCGCGGCGGCGGCGTCAGTCCTGCCGGGTCGTGATGCGGTCGTATGCGGCGCGGATAGCGACCATGTGAGCGCGCAGGGTTTCCGTGAGCGAGGCGGCGGAACTGTGCCCGACCGAGCGTGCGAGGTCTTGGAGTATGACGTGATCGGACGCGGAGGGCAGGCGCGACGAACGCCCGGCGATGAGTCGCAGGTGATGATCGAGCGTGCGCAGGGTGGCGTAGCCTTCCGAGAGACTCCGGTAAGTTTCCGCATCGAGTGAGCGTGCGTCTCTGAGGCGCGCGAGAGTCGTCTGGGTCGAACGATCCGCGCCTTCGTCCGGCACGTCGTCGCGGAGTTGGAGGTAGCGCGCGGCGAAGTACACGTCGAGCATGCCGCCCGCGCCGAACTTGATGTCAATCGCACCGCGCGACGCACCGTGTCCCGTGCCGCGCTCTCGTTCCAGACGCTCGCGCACGCGGCGCGTCTCCCGCCGCAACTCTTCCGCTTCCGCGACGCGCGCCGCTTCGTGGATCGCGCGCCGCGCTTTGGCCTCCGCCGCGCGCCCGAGTTCGAGGTCGCCGCCGACAGCGCGCAGTTTCACGTAAGCCAGCCACTCCCAGACATTCGTGCGCGTGCGCAGGTATTCGACGAACGAATTGTCGCTGCGCACGAGCGCGCCGTTTTTCCCGTCGGGTCGCAGCCGCAAATCGACGCGATAGACGTAGCCCGCGCGCGTCAGGCTCGACAACGCCGAAACCATCAACTCGACGAGCCGCGTGTAAGCCTCTTCGCGCGTGAGCGCGCGGACGGGCGAAGGTACTCGCGCGTCGTAGATGATCACGAGGTCGAGATCGGAGCCGTAATCCATCCCGCCGCTCGCGAGGCGTCCGAGCGCGAGGACCGAGAGGCGCGGACCCGCCGCGAGATTCCCGTAGCGTCTCGCCATCTCGCGGCGCGCGATGAAGTAGGCGGCGTTGATGCTCGCCGTGGCGAGTTCGGTTTGCAGGCGGTTTGCCTCGCCGGGTGAAAGTTCGCCGTTCACGTCGCGTGCGCCCGTCTCGACCAGCAGTTGCGCCCACGCGCGGCGCAGCGCAATCAACTCTCCCCGAAAACTCGACTCGCGATCAATCTCGCGTCGCAGCAGCGCACGGTAGTCGCGCGCCCGCACCTCTTCCACGCTCGCCAGCAACGCGGGGATCAACGCGGGGTTGCCCGCGATTATCTCGCCGAAGAATTCGGACGCGCCACAGAGGCGTGTGAGGGCGCGCAAACTTTCCTCCGAGAGTTCGACGCTCGTGTTGGACTTGTCGAGCGAGGCGGCGACGCGCGCGAGATAGGTGAGCGCGCGTCTTGAGTTGAGCGAGGCTTGCGCCGCGTCGTTGAGAAGACGCGCGAGGTGGCGCGTCGTCGTGGCGGCGGCCTCCGTCTCGCGCGGGTGGAGGTTGACATGGCCGCTATGGGGAATGAGACGGGGCGCAAAGATTTGCGCGGCGGCGAGTGTGGCGGCGGCGTCCGCGTGTGCGCCGGTTGCGATTTCGAGATGTGGCTCACGAAAGGGCGCGGCGCGCCGGTTCGCGTGCGGATGGTTCGCGGCGTCGGCTTCGTCGTCGGCTTCGTCACCGGCGGCGTCGGTGGCGACTGCTTCCTTCGCTGCGTCGCCCGTTGCGGTAACGCGTATCGCGCCGTCGCGCGTCGCGGCAATGCGTGTTGTGCCGCTGTCCGTTGCGGCGTCGGTCACGTTGTCGTCCGTCTCATCGTGTGTCGTCGCTTCAAACGTCGCGGCGCTTGTCGTGGCTTCGGCGGCGGCGGTCGTTAAGAGCGGCGCGGCATCGCGGTTGTCGCCGAAGACGCGTTCGTATGCGTCGCGGACGCGTGAGGTGTGGAGTTCGAGGGCGCGGTTGAAGTCGGCGAGCGCGTCGTGCCCGGTGAAATTCATACGACGCGCGACGAGCGTGCGCCGCCCCTCTTCGTCGGGGACGGAATGTGTTTGCAGGCCGTGCTCCATTTGCAGGCGGTGTTCGAGCATGCGCAGAAAGGCGTAGGCGTCGGAGAGTTCGGTGCGCTCGCGCTCGCCGATGAGGCGGCGGTCGGCGAGGCGACCGAGGCTGATGAGCGTGTGCGGCGCGTGCAGCCAGATGTCCTCCGCGCCGTGCGCGAGTTGGAGCGCTTGTGCGATGAACTCGATCTCGCGGATGCCGCCGCGACCGAGCTTGACGTTGAAGCCGCGCGAACTGCCGGAGTGCTGCCGGTCGATCTTCTGCTTGGCGAGACGAACGTTCCTGAGCGCTTCTTCGATTGACGCGGCGTGCGTGTAGACGCGCCCGCGCACCTCTTCGGCAAAGCGCGTGTAGAGCGTGGTGGTCCCGGCGGCGGCGCGCGACCTGATCAAGGTTTGCAGTTCCCAAGCCTGCGCCTTCGCGCGGTAGTAACGCAGCGCTTCGGCGAGCGAACAACTGAGCGCGCCGTCGCGGCCATGCGGGCGCAAACGCAAATCCACGCGGTAGGCCGCGCCCTCGCCCGACTGCTGGCCGACGATGCGTGTTATGAGTTCGGCGAGACGGTTGAAGTATTCGCGGTTGGTCGTCTGGCCGCGTTCGCCCGCGCCGGACGTGTGGCCGTCGTCGGAGTAGAGAAAGAGAAGGTCTATGTCGGAAGCGTAGTTGAGTTCGCGCGAGCCGAGTTTGCCGAGCGCGACGACGCAGAAACTCGCCGTTGTCTTGCGCCCGCGCTCGTCCGTGCAGAGCGGCGCGCCGTGGCGGTTGTCCAACTCCTGCCGGGCGAGGTTGAGCGCGTAGGCGAGCACGGCGTCGGCGAGGTTCGAGAGTTCTTCCGTCGTCTCGACGATAGAGTTCGTGCGGCGCAGGTCGTGCAGGTAGATGCGCAGCAACTCGCGCCGACGGAAACGCGCCAGCACGACTTGCGGCTCGACCTGCGAATGCGTCAACGCAAACCGCGCCAGCGACTCGCCCAACTCCTCCGTCGTCCTGACGTGCGTGTCTACCCGTTCGCGCGCGAGCCAGTTCAAATAATCCGGATTCTGCGCGAGCGTCGTCCCCAACAGCGGACTCCACGCCGCGAGCGCAAGCGTGTCCGACAACAACCCCTCGTCGCGCGCAAGAAGCCTCTGCGCCGCGCGGGCGTGCTCCTCCGCGAGCCGCTCGTAAAACATGCGCGCGCCCTCCGCGTCCGGCAAGTCGCGCACCAGCGATTCGATCTTTTCGTCAAACTTACGCAAGGCAACTTGATTGTAACGCGAAGCGCGGCGCGTTGCGGAATGTCGCGGGTGGTTGCGGAATGTTGCGGGTGATGTGCGATGACAGAAAGTGATACCGGGAACACAGAGGCTCATGCTTGCGGTATAATGCCACCATCAAAGATTATCGCCGCCCTGCGGAGGACAATCGCTCCATTTCGCTGTGAGGTATCGCTATGACAGAGCTATTGGAACAAGCATTTGCCGAAGCATCCAAACTCCCGCAGGAAGCACAAGACATGCTTGCCCGGAGACTGCTCGATGAGTTAGCGGCGGAAGAAAAATGGGATGATGCGTTTGCGAAGTCGCAAGACGAACTCGCGCGGCTGGCTGGCGAAGCATTAGACGAGTATCAGAGCGGCAAAACCAAATCGCTTGAAGAAGTCTTGTGATCTCACGCACCACGGAAAGATTTTGGAAGGCTTTCGCGGAATTGCCTTCGCACGTTCAGCATAAGGCGCGGGAAGCGTATCAATTATGGCAGCAGAATCCACAACATCCGGGTTTACAGTTTAAGCAGGTACACACGCGTGAACCCATCCATTCAGTTCGCGTCGGGATTGGCTGGCGCGCGGTCGGAGTGAAAAGCGGCGACACGATGGTCTGGTTCTGGATAGGCTCGCATGCCGACTACGACAAGTTACTCTCGAAGTTATAACCGGAATGGATGTCCGACGAAATCAACTAAGTTTGTAAGGGTCGCTTCGTGATTACTACTTTTAGGGAGTGAAGATTGGAGTTGAAGGCGCGTTCCGGTTCGGGGCGCACCGTCAACCGCAAGAGTTGAAGGCGGCCACGGGGCGAGAAAGGGTGCGCGTTGAAAATCATTCGGAGGATATTCGCGGCGGGGTACGGGGTGATCACCTTTTTGTTTCTGTGCTGCGGCGTGTCGCTGATCGTCTTCGCGGGGCTGGAGTTGTGGAGCGGGATCAATCCGGGCGCGGCGAAGCCTCTGGGTGAGCGTTTCAACGCGGTGCTGGAGTGTGTGGGGTTGTTGACCATCGCGGTGGCCGCGCTGGAATTGGGGCAGACCATTCTTGAAGAAGAGGTGCAGCGGGCGGCGCAGATGAGCGCGCCGACGCGGGTGCGTCGTTTCCTGTCGCGGTTCATGGTGGTCGTCATCGTGTCGCTGGCAATCGAGTCGCTGGTGGCGGTCTTTCAATTTCTGCACGACGACCCGTCGCGGTTGCCGCAGGCGTCGGTCATCGCCATCGCGGCGGCTGCGTTGCTGGCGGCGTGGGGCGTGTTCGTCAAATTGAACAAGAGCGCGGAGGAGTTGGAGCCGGAGGCGATGGCGGACGCGAAGAGCGAGGATCAGGCAGTGGAAGAGGAACAGGGAGTGAGATAGTCTGCCCCGGCGTGCGTGCGCCTGCGTGCGACGGGCGGATTTCTTTTGCGGAAAGGCTGACGCGCTGCGCCGTAAACTCAAGCCGAAAATTTTAGACGCGAAGTCTTACGCCGAAGGGCTGCGCGTTGTGACCGGGCGCGACCACGACCTCGCGCGCCTGTTCGCGGAGTTCGGCACGCCGCCGGAGTGGTTTCGCGAGCCGGGCTTCCCGACGCTCGTTCACATCATCCTCGAACAGCAAGTGTCGCTCGCGTCGGCCAGAGCCGCCTTCACGCGCTTACAGTCTTTAGCTTCGCCGCTCACGCCGGAACGTTTCCTCGCGCTCGACGACGTGCAACTTAAGGGCGCGGGATTCAGCCGCCAGAAGATTCTTTACGGACGCCATCTGGCCGAAGCCGTTGCCGGTGGCCGTCTGAACCTCGAAGCGTTCGGCGGGATGGAGGATGCGGAAGTGAAGGCCGCGTTGACGAGTGTGAAAGGGATCGGCTCGTGGACGGCTGACATCTACCTCCTGATGTCGCTTCGCAGGCCGGACGCGTGGCCTGCCGGCGACCTCGCTCTCGCCGTGGCGATGCAAGAGGTCAAACGCCTCGCGTCGCGTCCCGCGCCGCTCGAACTCGCGGCCATCGCCGAGGCGTGGCGTCCGTGGCGTGCGGTTGGCGCGCGGCTGTTGTGGAACTACTATCTGAACCGGCGGGCGACGACCGTCCCTCGCAGCGAACTTTAAAACACCCCGCACAGAACCCCTGAGGAGAACCGGCCATGAAGACGAGTTTAAACGCGTGCCTGATCGCGCTGCTCTTGTGTGCGACCAATCTCTCCGCCAAGCCGCGACCCGACGTGCCGTGGCCTTCCTTCCGTGGCCGCGACGCGTCCGGCGTCGCCGACGGCCAGAATTTGCCTCAAAGTTGGAACGCGAACAAAGGCGAGCACATCAAGTGGAAGACGAGGATTCCGGGGCTGGCGCATTCGAGTCCCATCGTCTGGGGCGGGCGCGTCTTCGTCACGACCGCCGTGAGCAGCGCACGCGGCGACGGCAGTTTTCGACACGGGCTGTACGGCGATGGCGACGCCTCGGACGATAGATCGAGCCAGCAATGGAAACTCCTCGCGCTGGATCGGGCGACGGGCAAAATCCTGTGGGAGCGGACGGCTTACGAGGGCGTGCCGCGCGAGCGGCGACACGTCAAGGCGACTTACGCCAACGCCACCCCCGCGACCGATGGGCGTTACGTGGTCGCCTTCTTCGGCTCGCAGGGTTTGTACGCGTTCGACATGAAGGGGCGGCAGCTTTGGAAGAAAGACCTCGGCGTGCTCAACGCGGGCGCATATGACATTCCCAGTTACGAATGGGGGACGGCCAGTTCGCCCATCATTTACAAGGACGCTGTGGTCGTGCAATGCGACACGCAGACGGGGTCGTTCCTGCTGGCCTCGGACATCAAGACCGGCAGGACGCTCTGGAAGACCCCGCGCGAAGAACTCCCTTCGTGGGGCACGCCCACCGTCTATACCGGCGCGCGACGCACAGAGATCATCACCAACGCTTCCAACTTCATACGCGGCTACGACCCGCAGACGGGCAGAGAGTTGTGGCGTCTCGGCGGCAGTTCCAAGATCACCGCCCCGACGCCGATCTTCTCCGGCGACCTGATCGTCGTCGCCAGCGGGCGACGACCGGAAGCGCCGATCTTCGTCATCCGCGCGGGCGCGTCGGGCGACATCACGCTGGCGAAAGGAGAGTCGTCGAACGGGTCGGTCGCGTGGAGCAAACAGGGGCGCGGCTCTTACATGCCGACTCCGCTCATCTACCGTGGACATCTCTACGTGCTGTCGAATCAGGGCGTGCTCGATTGCTACGACCTGCGGACGGGCGCGGAAGTTTACCGCGAACGCATCCCGCATCAGGGCGGCGGCTTCAGCGCGTCGCCGGTGGTGGCCGATGGGCGGATTTATTTGCCGAGTGAAGACGGCGAGATGTTCGTCGTCAGGGCGGGTGCGAAGTTTGAGTTGCTCGCGCGCAATCCGATGGGCGAACTCCTGATGGCGACCCCGGCGATCTCAGCCGGGATGATGTTCGTGCGAACTCAACACCACCTGTTCGCCATCGGGAATTGAGGGTCGAGGCCGGGCATCAAGTTCCTCAACTGAGACGGGCGATGTTGCGTCTTTTGAGAATCGTTTCAGCCGTTCGTGATCTTGCGAAATGACGCGTACACGTCGGACAGGCGATCCGCTGCGGCGGGGTCGCTTCGCGCGAGCAGCGTGATGATCTCGTCGCGCCCGCCGAATAAGGCTTGCGCGGCATCGCGTTGCGCGGTCGAGAGAGTCGAGTCGTTACCTTTGTCGATGTCCGCCTGCAAGGAGGTGTAGAACTGGCTGGCCGCCTGTCGCGCCGGTTCATAATCGCCGCGCCGCGCATCGAGCGCAGCCGTGGCGAGCGCATTCTGCAAGCGCGCGAGACTGAGCGTGCGCTCCGTCGCCGCGAGATTGTTGCCGCTCTCACGCGCCTTGAGCCACATCGGCACGAAGCCGACGAGGAAGGCGACGAGCATCAACGCCGCATAGATGCCGACGCGCTGCAACAGGTTACTCGATCTCGCCGGTTTAATTTCCACTTCTTCGCTCATATCAACTTCTCCTTCAAACTGCCGCCGTCGCGCAAACTGCCGCCGTCGCGTGCGCGTTGAAATACTTATACCCGCACAATATCAGATGTCGCCCCTAAACGATGAACGCGGAACGACGAATGAGAAGCGATAGGAGAAGCGATTGATTCATTGATTCATCGGTTCCTTGAATCAATGAACCGATGAATCGATGAATCAATCGCTTCTTCGTCTCTTTAGATGTCGTAGTACATCGAAAATTCGAGCGGGTGCGGGCGCATGCGCAGGCGCGCGATCTCGTTCTCGCGTTTGTAGGTGATCCAGCGATCAATCAACTGCGGCGTGAACACGTCGCCTTTGAGCAGGAAGTCGTGGTCGGCTTCGAGCGCGTTGAGCGACTCGTCGAGCGAGCCGGGCAGAGAGGGCACGTCTTTGAGTTGTTCGGGCGACAGATCGTAGATGTCTTTGTCGAGCGGCTCGCCGGGATCGATGCGATTCTGGATGCCGTCGAGTCCGGCGAGGAGCATCGCAGAGAAGGCCAGATAAGGGTTGCACGAAGGGTCGGGCGGACGAAACTCCAGACGCTTCAACTTCGGGTTGGTCGAGAACATCGGGATGCGTATGGCCGCCGAGCGATTGCGCGCGGAGTAGGCGAGGTTGACCGGGGCTTCAAAGCCGGGGACGAGTCGCTTGTAACTGTTGGTCGTCGGCGCGGCGAAGGCGACGACGGCGGCGGCGTGTTTTAGAAGGCCGCCGATGTAGAAACGCGCCATCTCGGACAGACCAGCGTAGCCGTCGCCCGCAAACAACGGCTTCTCGCCTTTCCAGAGCGATTGGTGGCAGTGCATGCCGGAACCGTTGTCGCCGTAGAGCGGCTTGGGCATGAAGGTCGCGGTCTTGCCGTACTGGTAGGCCGTGTTGCGCACCACGTATTTGAAGATTTGCAGGTTGTCGGCTGTGCCGAGCATCGTCGCGTAGCGGAAATCTATCTCGCACTGTCCGGCGGTGGCGACTTCGTGATGATGACACTCGACCGTGATGCCGCAGCGTTCCAGAATCAGGCTGATCTCGGAGCGCAGATCGCTCAACGTGTCGGTGGGCGGCACGGGCACGTAACCCTCTTTGGGGCGGATGCGATAGCCCTGATTCGGGCCGTTGGCGTCGTCCGAGGCGCGCCCCGAAGCCCAGTGGCCTTCGTCGGATTCGATGGTGTAACCGGCGGAGAACTGGTCGTTGTTGAAGCGCACGCCGTCGAAGACGAAGAACTCGGCTTCGGGGCCGAAGTAGACGGTGTCGGCCAGACCCGTGAAACGCAGGTAGCTTTCGGCGCGCTGGGCGACGGAGCGCGGGTCTAACCCGTAGCCCTCTTTCGTGATCGGGTCAACGGCGTTGGCGATGAGGCAGAGCGTCGGCTCTTCGGCGAACGGATCCATCCACATCCGCGTCGCGTCGGGCACGAGCAGCATGTCCGACTCGTGGATCGAAGCCCACCCGCGCAGAGAAGACGCATCGAAGCCGAAGCCGTCCTCGAACGAACCTTCGCTGAGTTCGTGAATCGGATAGGTTAAATGATGCCATGCGCCGACGAGGTCTGTGAATCTGACGGAGATAAATCTCGCCTCTTGATCCTCGGCATACTTCAAGGCCGTTTTTGCGTTCATGTAGTCTCCTGAGTTGTGTAGGGAGTGTGGGGGTGACAAGCCGCCGTGCTGCTGCGGAATGTGCGTGCGGCTGTTGAGAAGTTTGGCAAATGCTTCAAAGCGGGCGTCATAGAGCTATTGCGTGCGACGCTTAAAAAAGTCCGCATTATAGAGCCGTCGCCAACGCTGTCAAGGTTTCACGCGAGAAACTTTGTGGCACACTTTTCAACAGCGCGCGGGGCGTTCGCCTAAACCTTTCTGCGGCGACTGTTTAAGCGCGCGCGCGGGCGGTTTCGCGCCAAAAATAGTTATTGTCCGCCTCCGGTTTTTCTGTTACTCTGCGACCTTAAGTTTTCCAACCATGAATGTTCCCACTAAACAGCGCGCGAGTCGGACAGGCGCGCATTTGATGCCCCAACTCGAACACAAGGGAGGCAGGAGACCGGAAGTTGACCACGGCTATTGAACAGACGCTCGAAACCTACGGCATCGAAAATTGGGGAGCCGGCTACTTCGGCATCAACCGCAAAGGAAATCTCATCGTCCACCCCTCGGACACGGACACCAAAGCCTCAGCCGACCTCAAAGAGATCATCGACGACCTCGAACGACGGGGCATCTCCACGCCCGTCCTCTTGCGCTTCCCTCAACTCGTCACCGCGCAGGTGCGCAAACTCCAGCGCGCCTTCCGCGCCGCCATCCGCGAGTTCGATTATCAGGGCGCGCACATGTGCGTCTACCCGATGAAGGTCAACCAGCAGCGGGCGGTCGTCGAAGAGTATCTGCGCGAGGGCACGCGCTACGATTTCGGATTGGAAGCCGGGTCGAAGGCCGAACTCTACGCCGCCATCGCGCTCGAACAGGCGTCCGACAGCCTGCTCGTCCTGAACGGCTTCAAGGACGAGGAATTTATCGAACTCGCCTTCGTCGGCGCGCGCGCGGGCAAACGCGTCGTGATCGTCATCGAGAAGATGAGCGAACTCGACCACATCCTGCGTTTCGCCGAACGCTTCGAGGAAGATCACGAAGGCGACCTCCCGCTCGTCGGTCTGCGCGTCAAACTCTATTCGAAGGGGTCTGGACGTTGGGAGAAGTCGGGCGGCGAGGCGGCGAAGTTCGGGTTGACGACGACCGAGATTCTGGAAGTCATCCGTCGCTTGCAGGAATCGGGACGCATCGAGATGCTGCGCCTGCTCCACTTCCACATCGGCTCGCAACTCACGGACATCAAGCGCATCAAGAACGCCATGAAAGAGGCGGCGCGCGTCTACGCCAAGATTTACCAGATGAAGATTCCCATCGAGTTGCTCGATGTCGGCGGCGGGATGGCCGTTGACTACGATGGCTCGAAGACCGCCTTCGATTCTTCCGCCAACTACAACGCACAGGAATTCGCCAACGACGTGATCTACACGATCAAGCAGGTTTGCGACGACGAGAACGTGCCGCACCCGACCGTCATACAGGAGTCCGGGCGATACCTCTCCGCCTATCACGCCATCCTCGTCACCAACGTGCAGGAAGAGATCGAAACGGTCGTCGAAGACATCACGCCCATCGAGATCGACGCCGACGACCCGCAGGTCGTCACCGAACTCGGCGACCTGCGCCAGAGCATCAGCATCAAAAATTATCGCGAGTATTACCACGACGCGCTCGAACACCGCGACACGATGTTCACGCTCTTCAATCTCGGCCTCATCTCTCTGGAAGATCGCGCGAAGGGCGAAGTGCTTTTCTGGGACGTGTGCGAGCGCGCCGACAAGTACGCGCAGCAGGCCGAATACGTGTCGGAAGAGTTTGACGAACTGCGCCGCCTGTCGCGCGCCAAGTACCTGACGAACTTTTCCGTCTTCCGTTCCGCGCCGGACCACTGGGCGCTCGACCAGTTGTTTCCCATCGTCCCGATTCATCGTCTCAACAAAACGCCGACCGCCTACGCCACGCTCTGCGACATCACCTGCGACTCGGATGGCGTCGTCGATAAGTTCGTCGATCTGCACGACGTGAAGCAGGTGCTCGAACTGCACCCGCTCATCAAGGGCGAGCCGTACTATCTGGCGTTCCTGCTCGTCGGCGCGTATCAGGAAGTGATGGGCAACAATCACAACCTCTTCGGCATCCCGAACGAGGCGCACATCCATATCGACGAAGACGGCTACCTGATCAAGAAAGTCCTGCGCGGCACGACCGTGGGCGAAGCGGTCGAGAGCGCGCGCTACGAACCGGGGCAACTGCACGACGCCTTTCGCCGTCAGGTCAGGCAGCGCATCAAACAGGGCGAACTGACCGAGGCCGAGGGCGCGGAACTCGTCGAGTTCTACGAATCGCGCGCCGGCGCATACACCTATCTCGCAGTCAACGGGAAAGAGAGGAAGGGGTGAGTTTCAAGGTTCAGGTTTCAAGTCTCAAGTCAAAAATTTTCAGACTTGAACCTGAAACTCTCTCCTCAAAAAATTATGGTAACTCAACGCAAACCCCGACCCTCTAAGTATCTGACCGTTCCGACGCGCCCGGTGCAGGTGGACCGCGACCGCTCGGTGGCCGGGCTGTTGGAGAAGATGGAGGGCACGGGCTTCGGCGCGCGGCAGTTGGCCGAGGCGCACCGCATCTGGCTCGACATGCTCGGCGACAATACGACGATCTTCGTCGCCGCCTCCGGCGCGCTCATCCCGGCGGGGATGCGCAGGCTCTTGGCCTACGTCATCAAGAATCGTTTCGTTGACGTGCTCGTCTGCTCCGGCAACCTGCTCTTCCACGACCTGCACGAGACGCTCGGACGCCAGCACTTCCAGTCGCACCCGCAGATGACCGACGCCGAACTCGAAGCGTCGCAGATCAGCCGGATGCTCGACGTGATCGCCAGCGAAGAGGAGTACCGCGAGGCGGAGGAATGGGTCGGCGGTTTCACGAACCAACTCGACCAGACGCGCCCCTACTCGACGCGCGAGTTTCTGCACCTGCTCGGTCGCGAGCTAGCCGAGATCGCGACCGACGACGGCGTGCTCACTTCGGCCTACAAGGCGCGCGTCCCCGTCTTTTGCCCGACCATCGCCGACTCTTCGATCAGCATCGGCATCGCCAACTCGCGCTTCGAGAAGAAGAACAATTTTCAGTTCGATCTCATTCAGGACGTGCTTGATCTGACGCAGGTGGCGGCGCGCGCGCGCGTCTCCGGCGTGATCAATCTGGGCGGCGGAACCTCTCGCAGTTTCCTGCACCAGATGGAGGTTGCGACCAACATCGTCAAGACGCCCGTGCGCGGCCACAAGTACGCGATCCAGATTTCGACCGACGCGCCGCATCCCGGCGGGCGTTCGGCGGGCACGGTCAGCGACGAGTCGCTCATCTACGGCAAACTCGCGCGCGGTGCAACGTCGGCCTACGTCAACTGCGACGCCACCATCGCGCTCCCCATCCTCGTCACCTCGCTGTCGCAAACCGCCGCCAAGTACATGAAAGGCCGCAAGCGTCCCAATTTCATCTTCGCCCGCGAACTGACCATCGAAGTACCGTAAGGGAAATGATGAAGTAGGAGCGATGAACGCGGAATGAAAGACAAGTTGCTTTCATTCCGCGTTCATCGCTCCTACTCCGTCGTTTCCCTTTCCCCGTTCCCTGGGTTAATTTCG
>Ga0307513_10007562_pt1 | contig 14041 bp, 12 predicted proteins | sample 15_EM_MG_FD_202174 | JGI IMG/M metagenome (GOLD analysis project Ga0307513, IMG submission 202174) | Populus trichocarpa ectomycorrhiza microbial communities from riparian zone in the Pacific Northwest, United States - 15_EM | ecosystem: Host-associated > Plants > Roots > Unclassified | place... | reverse complement strand
CGCGCGCTGTTCCCCGGCAACTATGACGCAGGTGCGATGCTGCACGGTCGCTACGGCCTGGCGCGCTGGTCGATCGCGCTCATGAACGGCGCGCCGGTCGGCGACGCCCAGTGGCGCGGCCAGGATCCGTCGGCGAGCTACGACATCATCGGCCGGATCGGCGCGGACGTCGCGGCGCCGCGCAGGCTGCGGTTCGTGGTCGGCGTCTCCGCGATGTCCGGGAGCGGGCTGCACCCCGGCGCGCGGCCGACCAAGGATGACATTCAGTGGGTCGACGACAACCAGAACGGCCGGGTCGACGAGACCGAGATCCAGATCGTTCCGGGCAGCCCAGGCACCCCGTCGCAGGCGTTCGAGCACGACGCTCTGGGCGCCGACCTCCAGGTCCACTGGTGCGTGTGCGCGATCGGGACCGGCACGGCGTTCTTCGAGGCAGCGCTCGCGACCAACCTCGATCGCGGGGTGATCTACAGCGATCCGATCGCGATCAGCCGCGACCTCCGCCAGCTCGGCCTCGCGTTCGGCGCAGTGCAGAACCTCGGCGATCACCTGCAGGTCGGCGTGCGCTATGACCGCTACGACGCCGATCGCGACGCGCTCGACCCCGAAGGCGCGGCTCTGATCAACGTGCACAAGGTGTTCTCGACCGTCGCGGTGATGGCGAGCGGGCGATGGAACGACGCGCGGCTCACCGTCGAGTACGATCACGAGCGCAACCCGTTCGGCCGTGGCGATGACGGCGCACCCGTGACGCGCGCCGCCGATCGCGTGACGATGCGCGCCCAGGTGGGATTCTGATGCACGGGCGCGCCGTGCTGCCGCTCGCGCTCGCCGGCTGCGGCGTGACAGCGACGCCCGATCCCGGACTCACCCAGCTGCTCCAGCTCTCCGGATCGCCCGGCGCACAGTACCGGCCCGGCCCGCTGCCGGCACCGGACGGCGGCCCCGACGCAGTTGTGCTGCGCTCGCGGCACGTCAACGTGACGGTCGGCGAGGTCCGCGAGCGGATCACTGGTGTGCTCGGCCCGGAGACACGCTCGGCCGTGGTCGGCATCGCGGGGGTCGATGGCGGCTGGCTGCTCCCCGCCGGTCCACCGTCGTTCGAGATGCCGGACCAGCCGACCATGGCGGCGACGATCGGCCTGGCCGATGGCTTTCCGCCGGGTCCGTTCACGCTGATCGTCGTCGGCGGTGACGGCGACGGCCGATTCGGCGCGGTCGCGGTCACCGAGCTGGTCGCGAACCTCGCGCCGCCTCCCACCGGCGAGCTGGTGATCGGCCTGACCTGGGACGGGCCCGCCGATCTCGATCTGCACGTGGTCGACGCGCTCGGCGGAGAAGCGTGGTCCGGCGATCCGAACACCTGGGATCCGCCCCCGGCCGGCGAGCCGGCGGATCCGGACGGCCACCTGACCGGCGGCGTGCTCGACCGCGACGGCAACGCGAGCTGCCATCGCGATGGCCGGCCGGCCGAGCACGTGGTGTGGGTGGTGCCACCGCCGGCTGGCGACTACGTCGTGCGCGTCGATGCGCGATCGATGTGCGGAGCCCCGAGCGCGGCCTGGTACGTCACCGCGGTTCGCGACGACACGCTGCTCGGCGCGGCGCGCGGGGTCGCGACCGACGCGGACGTGCAGCAAACGCACGGCGCCGGCGCCGGGGTGCGAGCGCTCCGGTTCACGCTGTGAAGTGGCTCGCGCTCGCGATCCTGCTGGGGTGCCGCGTCGCGCACGCGCAGGGCGCGACGAGCCTGCACGGCACCGTCATCGATCGAGTGACCCGCGCACCGGTCGCCGGCGCGGTGATCGAGGTCGGCGGGACGCTCGCTGCTTCGGCCAGCGACGGAACGTTCGCGATCGCGCTCGCGGCCGGCGCCTACACGCTCGTGGTCAGCGCGCCGTGGCTGGTCACCTCGCGCCGGCCGGTGACGCTCGCCGGAGACGTGACGTTGACTCTCGAGGTCGATGCCGGCGAGACCGTCGAGGTCGTCGACGTCGCGCCGACCGCCCTAGGGGCGGCCCGGGTGTCGCCCGGCCTCGCGCGCGCCGTGCCAGGTGGCGGAGACGCGGCCAAGGTGGTGCAGGCGCTGCCGGCGGTGGCGCGCCCGGCGGCGGGCTCGTCGGAGCTCGTGGTGTGGGGCGCTGCGCCGCGCGACACGCGCGTGTTCGTCGACGGTGTGCCGGTCCTCGCGCTATATCACGTCGGTGGCTACCGCGCGGCGGTCGGGAACGACCTGGTCGGCACGATCCAGCTGACCCCGGCGGCCTTCGGCCCGGATCGCGGACGCGCGATCGGCGGCGTGATCGATCTCGGCCTGGACGATCCGCGCGCGGCGCCTACGTGGCGCGTGCAGGCCGACGTGCTCGACGCCAGCGTCGCTGGCAAGGCGCAACTCGGCGCGCTGACCGTGGCTGGCGCGGCGCGCCAGAGCTGGCTCGATCGCGCGGTGGACGTCGTCGCAGATCGCCGGACGCTCGCACCCAACGCGCCGATCCCGACGTGGAGCGACGCGCAGCTCGTCGCCCGCGCGGCGCTCGGCGACGAGCTCGTGGTCACAGGCTGGGTGCTCAGCGCGACCGACACGCTCGATCGCAGGTTGGCCTCCGACGATCCGGCGACCCAGGTCGACGAGCGGATCGATCAGCGCACGGTGCGCGCGCAGATCACGCTGCGGCGCGACACCCAGCGCGGGTTCGACAGCGCAACCCTGTGGCTCGGCCGCGATCAGACGCGCAGCGACCTGCAGGTCGGACTGATCCCGGCGAGCCAGGCCGCGACGACCTGGCTCGGCGGGGTGCGCGGCGTGCAGCAGCAGCGACTCGCGCCGGCGGCGACGCTGACGATCGGCGCTGACCTCGACGGCGAGGCCGCCACGCTGCGCCGCGTCGGCTCGTTGACCATCCCGGTGCGCGAGGGTGATCGCTATATCTTCGGGCAGCCGCCGGGCGACGACGTCGCCGCGGATCGCTGGCGCGCGACGACGATCGACGCGGCCGGCCACGCCGCGCTCGACCTGCGGCTCGGTCAGCTCACCGCGACGCTCGGCGGCCGGCTCGACGTCTGGATGCTCGGCGCCAGCCGGCTCACGCCGCGGATCGGTGTCACGCCGGGGATCGGCGAGCAGCAGATCCCCTTCACCGCCGATCCGCGCGGCTCGGTGCAGCTGCCGATCACCGCGAACGCGACGCTGCGCCTCGACGCGGGTGGCTATCACCAGGCGCGCGCCGCGGCGGACACCAGCGCGGTGTTCGGCACGCCGGCGCTCGGGCTCGAGCGCGCGTGGCACGTCACGGCGGGCAGCCAGTGGCGGCGCGGTGCGCTCGCGATCGAGGCCGCGGCGTACGCGCGCTGGCTCGACGACCTGGTTGCGCGCGATCTGGCGGTGACGCCGCCGCTGGCACAGGCGCTCACCCAGGGCGGAACCGGCCGCGTGATCGGCGCGCAGCTCACCGCGCGTGTGGTCGACCTGCGCGGCGTCACCGGTTGGCTGGGCTACACGCTGAGTCGCTCGACGCGCAAGGACGCCGACCACCAGACCGAGCGCCTGTTCGATCACGATCAGACTCACGGCCTGATCGCGGTGGCGAGCTGGACGCGCGGGCCGTGGACGGTTGGCGGGCGCCTCCGCGTCGCCTCTGGCGAGCCGCGCACCGACGTCATCGGTGCGTTCTTCGATAGCCGCTCCGGGCGCTACCAGCCGATCCGCGGCGCGCACAACGCCGCGCGGCTGCCGGCGTTCTTCGCCGCCGATCTGCGCGGCGAGCGCAGGTTCTCGGTTCGTGGCGATGTGCGCGGCGCAGCGTACGTCGAGATCCAGAACCTGGCCGGCCGCGCGAACCCCGAGGAGCGGATCTACAGCGCTGACTTTGCCCAGCACGACTATCTCACCGGCTTGCCGCTGATCGCGATCGCCGGGATCCGGATCGAGCGATGACCCGGCCGACGAGTCGAGCACGACCGCCGAGCGCGTGGGTGGTGATCGCGGCGGCGTTGCCGGCCGCTGGCGCGCTGACCGCGTGCGACGATGGGCTCGACCAGCGCCTCGCGATCATCGATCGCCCGCGCGTGCTCGCGGTGATCGCCGAGCCTGCCGAGGCGAGGCCGGGGGACGAGGTCCGCTACACTGCGATTGTCGGGGCGCCGGACGGCCCGGTCGACATCGCCCCGCGCTGGTCGTTCTGCGTCGCGCCGAAACCGCCGACCGAGGACAACGCGGTGTCCGAGGCGTGCCTCGACGACGCGCAGCTGATCGTCCTCGGCGACGCACCCGCGGTCACCGCCGCCCTGCCCGCTAACGGCTGCCTGCAGTTCGGCCCCGAGACGCCGCCCGGCAACTTCCGGCCACGCGACGCCGACGCGAGCGGCGGCTACTATCAGCCGATCCGCGCGGACGTCGACGGCCTGCGCGCGTTCGGGCTATCGCGCATCACCTGTCACTTGGCCACCGCGCCCTCCGCGGTCGCGCACGACTACGACGTGCAATACGTGGCGAACCGCAACCCGACGCTCGATCCGCCGCTGCTCAGCGCGGTCGCCGCCGACCTCGACGTCACGCTCACCGCGTCGTGGCCCGCCGACGCCGCCGAGGCCTACCTTGCCTACGATCCGCTGTCGCAGCGGCTGGTCGAGCGCCGCGAGGCGATGCGAGTATCGTGGTTCGCCACCGGCGGCACGCTGGCAGCAGACGCCAGCGCCGTGACCGAAACCGACGACGCAACCTCGGTCTCGACGACCTGGCACACCCCGACCTCGGGTCCGGCATACCTGTGGATCATCCTGCGAGACAGTCGCGGCGGCATCGCCGCACGAACGATCCGGATGGACGTCCAGCGCTGACAAGAGGAAGACTGGTCGCCGGGTGACTCGGTCGACGCCCGTCGCGGCGGAGGCCTCGGCGGAACCTGTCAACGATTCTGAGACAGCCCATGTTCGATGTATGCTCGCGGCTCCCGTATCTCGGTCGGCGTCTCGAGGGGGATTGATCCAGACGGCCTTCGGCGGTGCGGTTGGCGCGGGCTTGCCGCGTGCGTACGTTGCAGCCAATCACTTCGGTGCACACCGAAGCATGGCCGGCGCAGGCTCGCGGCATGACCATCACGTGCTGCATTCGCTATGTGCTCGATCCGTTCCAGCGCGAGGCGTTCGAGGCCTACGCGCGCGCCTGGGCCACGATCATCCCGCGCTGCGGCGGCGACCTGCTCGGCTACTTCCTGCCGCACGAGGGCACCAACAACATCGCGCTGGCGCTGATCTCGTTCGACAGCCTCGCGGCCTACGAGGCCTACCGCGCGCGGCTGCGGGCCGACCCCGAGGGCGCGGCCAACTTCCAGCTCGCGCAGGACCGGCGCTTCATCCTGTCGGAGGAGCGGACGTTCTTGCGCCCGGCGGGGGCGCCGTCTCCCGGGTTGTGACGCCGCGAAAACTCGCGTAGTACATCCCGGTGTCCCATGGCCTGCTCTCGATCGCCGGTTGTGTCTGCTTGCTCGCCTGTACGCCCTCGCCGGCGAACCCCGACGGGACGGCGAGCGTGAACGTCCCGACCGGCGCCTGGCAGCGCGACTGGGTGCGCCGGGGCGGCGGGCCGTCCGACCGCAGCGTGACGGTGCGCTACGTCCAGACGCCGAGCGTGTTCGGCGACCTGCGCATCCCCGAGGCGCTGCCCGACATGACCGGCGCGACGTCCCTGGCCGACTTGAGCGAGGCGCAGCTGTTGGCGCTCGCACAGCAGAACGGCTTCGCCGGCGTCGCCACGGTGTCGGGCACCAACGCGACGTGGCGCCACGAGATCGATTTTCAGCCGCCCAACAAGCAGCCCGACGTCGGCCGGGTCGAGATGCTGGCGCCCGGCAAGATGTTCGAGCACGCGCTCGACGACTCGTACGTCGAGAGCTGGTCGACGCTCGACGCGCGACCCGGCGCGTTCGCGGTGCGCGTGATGCGCGAGGACCGCGCGCTCTATATCCTCGCGGTGTCGGGCCAGCACTTCATGTACGCGCGCGCGCGCAAGTACCCATTGCCGCCCGGCAAGTCGATGATCGATGTGTTCACGCGGCTCCGGCCCGATCGCAAGGCGATCATGGCCTACCTCGACTGCGAGATCTCGTACGGCAACACGCACGGCTGGTGGATCGAGTACTCGACCCTGCCCTGGTTGCAGGGCAAGCGGCTCGCGTTCGCCGATCGCATCGGCATCGGCGCCGACGGCGGGCCGATCGCGCTGTCGCCGCTGCGCGGCGAGACCTGGACCTTTCCGGTCAACACGCTCGAGCCCGACGAGCTGGTGACGCTGTTCGCGCCCACGCCCTGAGCGCAGCGAGGCGATCCATGTCCAACACTCCATCGCTCGTCGGTCGCGCGCAGATCGCCGCGACCGAGCCCACGATCCGCCCCTATCTGCGCCGCACGCCGGTGATCGAGGTCCAGGGCCGCGACTTTGGCCTCGACGGCATCACGCTGCTGATCAAGCTCGAGCTGCTCCAGCACGGCGGCTCGTTCAAGGCACGCGGCGCGTTCGCCAACCTGCGCCTGCGCGACGTCCCGGCCGCCGGCGTCGTCGCCGCGTCGGGCGGCAACCACGGCGCCGCGGTGGCGCACGCCGCGCGCGAGCTCGGGGTGCCGGCCCGGATCTACGTGCCGACGATCTCGACGCCCGCGAAGGTCGAGCGGATCCGCGCGACCGGCGCCGAGCTCGTGCTGATCGGCGAGCGCTACGCCGACGCGCTCGCGGCGAGCGAGGCGTGGGCGGCGTCGTCCGGCGCGCTCTCGATCCATGCGTTCGATCAGGACGAGACGCTGATGGGGGCCGGCACGCTCGGCCTCGAGCTCGAGGACCAGGTCGGCGTGCCCGACGCCGTGCTCGCCGCGGTCGGCGGCGGTGGCTTGATCGGCGGGATCGCGGCCTGGTTCGACGGCCGCACGCGCGTGATCGGCGTCGAGCCCGAGCTGGCGCCGACGCTGGCGCACGCGCTCGCGGCCGGCCGGCCGGTCGACGCTCCAACAGGTGGGATCGCGGCCGATTCGCTCGCGCCGCGCCGGATCGGCGAGCGCATGTTTCCGATCGCGCAGCGCTTCGTCGAGTCGGTGCTGGTGACCGACGAGGCGATCGCGGAGGCGCAGCGCGCGCTGTGGGCCACGCTGCGGATCGCCGCCGAGCCGGGCGGCGTGGCGAGCCTGGCGGCGCTGCGATCGGGGCGCTTCGTGGCGCCGACCGGCGCGCGGATCGCGATCGTGATCAGCGGCGGCAACACCTCGGCGGTCCAGTTTCCGTGATCGAAGTCGAAGATCGCAGTACGTGCTTTGCACCTCATGCGGCATGATGGCGAGTTAGGTAGCGAGGCTCGCCATCTTTGACTGCGCTGATCTTTGCCGCGTTGCGGCACGTGGTGGCTGTGATGAGGTGTGGGGCGATTTCTCGGCGAGCGCTCGATAACTTCGTTACGGTTCATTGGTGAAACGTCTGATCCTGGTCGCGTCGCTGGGCGGTTGTGGTTTTGGCGTCAACTCGACCGAGGTGCCACGCGACGGGTCGCCCGTGACCGATGGCACATCGATGGTCGACGGCGCGCTGCCGATCGACGCCAAAGGCCAGCCGCTCGACGCGCAGCTCTGCATCGGCCGCGGCCTGATCCAGGTCTGCGTGACCGTGGAGCCGACCAACACCCTCACGCCGACCGGAATGATCGATACCAGCAGCGCCAGCAACTGCACGGTGCGCCCGTTCCTCGGCGGGATCGAGCAGTGCGCGATCATCGCGCGCAACATCAACATCAACAGCACGGTGCTCGCGATCGGCTCGCGGCCGCTGATCCTGGTCGCCACCGACGACATCTCGATCACGGCCGCCGGCACGCTCGACGCGTCGAGCCGGTTCGGCGTGCGCAAGGGAGCCGGCACGGGCCTCGGCGGATGTGGCGCGCTCAAGCCAGCCGAAGACGATAGCGGTGGCGGTGGCGGTGGTGGCGGTGGCGGCTTCGGCACGTCGGGAGGCGACGGCGGCACGGGGGACGCCGACGACAACGGCGCGGGCGACGATGCGCTGGGCGGCGGTGGCGGCGGCGTCGTGACGGCGTCCGGCTTGCGCGGCGGTTGCTCGGGCTCCAAGGGCGGCGCCGCCGGCGGCAACCTGGGCGGCCTGGGCGGCGAGGGTGGTGGCGGCGTCTATCTCATCGCCGGGCGCAAGCTCACGGTCGACGGCAACGTGTTCGCGTCGGGCGCCGGCGGCGGCGCCAACAACGACAACAGCGGTGCCGAGCAGGGCGGCGGCGGCGGCGGCTCGGGCGGCATGATCGGGCTGGACGCGCAGATGGTCGCGGTCTCGGGCTTCGTGGTCGCCAACGGCGGCGCCGGCGGAGGAGGTGGTGGCGCTAACGGCGGCGGCAAGCCGGGCACCGACGGCACGACGCTGCTGTTCTCCGATCGCGCGCTCGGCGGCGATCCGGGGACGGGCAACGCCGGCCGGGGCGCCGATGGCACCGCGCTCAACAAGCTCGACACGCTGACGCCGGCCGAAGCCAATGGCGGCGGTGGCGGCGGCGCGGGTGGCCTCGGCTTCGTGCGGATCGACGGCTCGCTGAGCGGCAACGGCCAGATCTCACCGCCCCCGTCGCGCTGAGCTGACGCGGCGCGTTGCCTTGTCTCGCAAACGCGTTCGCGGTGACCGCGCGCGGCGTGTGGGCGATGTGAAAGGCGACGTGCGGCACGATGTGAAAGGCGACGCGATGGTCGAGAGGCCTGCCATCGCACACACCGGCGCCACCGGCGCGAGCGTGCGGCGTGACGGGCTACCGCGCGACGACGATCGGCGCTCGCGTCGGGCCTGCGAGGCGCGCAGCGCGCGTGATGGCGTGGTTCTGGCAATCCGGCCCGACATGCACCGTTCTCGACGCTTCGTGCTGGTGAGTGCGATGTTCGCGTGGTGTGCGGCGTGCGAGCCGCCGGTAGACGCGATCCCGACATCGACATCGACATCGACGGCGATCGGCCTCGTCGACTCCTGGCAGTTTCGCGGCACGCCCAACAACTGGGGCACGACCGCGATGGTCGCGGCGTCGTCGACGGCGTTCACGACCTGTCAAACGTTCGCCGGCGTCGGTGATCCGCGCTTCAAGATCGATCACCTCGGCGACTGGGTCGAGAGCTATCCCGCGCAGGATCTGCGCGTCTCCAATGGCAGCTACCAGATTGGCTTTGATGCCATCACCAAGCAGATCACCACGCAGGCGGTGGCGAGCTGCGCGCCGGTGGTCGATGCGTGGCAGTTTCGCGGCACGCCCAACGCGTGGGGCACGACCGCGATGACGCCGGTCGCCGGCACCACTCGGTTCACGATCACGGTCGAGTTCGCCAGGCAGGATCCGTCGCCGCGGTTCAAGATCGATCACCGCGGCGACTGGGTCGAGGCCTACCCCGCCGCCGACGTGGTCGTCGCCGACTGCACGCGGTTCGAGATCGGGTTCGACGCTGCGACCAAGCAGGTCACCACCACCGCCCGCGGCTCGGTCACCAGCGGGGCGTGCGCCGCGCCGCCACCGCCGCCAACCGAGACCGGGGCCGACTTCCGCGCGGAGACCATCTACTTCGTGATGACCGCGCGGTTCTTCGACGGTGATCCGAGCAATAACTACTTCAATCGCGATCGCATCAAGCTCGGGGATCCGCAGTGGCGCGGTGACTTCAAGGGGCTGATCGCGCAGCTCGACTACATCAAGGATCTCGGGTTCACCGCGATCTGGGTGACGCCGCCGGTGGTGAACCGGTCCGGCCTCGACTACCACGGCTATCACGCCTACGACTGGACCGCGGTCGATCCGCGCCTCGAGTCGCCGGGCGCGAGCTATCACGACTTCATCGTCGCGGCGCACGCCAAGGGCTTCAAGGTGGTGCAGGACGTGGTCATCAACCATTCGAGTCAGTACGGCATTCGCGGCAAGGTGTTCATCGACCACCTGCCGATCAAGTACTTTCGCCCCGCCGGCGGCGCCCCGATCGACAACGGTCCCTACCAGGGCAACCTCGGCGACTACCTGAGCCCGTTCCGCGAGGACAACGACAACCCGCTCGCGCCGGCGTTCTTCGCCGCCCGTCAGACCAGCGATCCGGCCGGCACGAGCCCGCTGGTCGACCCGCGCACCGGCGTCACGTTGCCGCTCGCCGGCTACAACCCCAACCGGTTCTTCGGCGTCGACGCCGCGCGGCTCGATCCGCAGTGGTATCACCTCGATGGCTTCATCGCCGGCGGCGACTGGGAGAGCGCGGTGCCGCTCCAGCGCAAGAGCATCGCCGGCGACGCCATCGATCTGGCGACCGAGCACCAGGCGGTCCGCGACTACCTCAACGCCGCGATCGGCGGCTACCTCGACCAGGGCGTCGACGCGATCCGGCTCGACACGCTCAAGCACATGGAGCGCGGCGACGTGCTCGCCTACGTCAACACGTGGAAGGCGCGCAAGCCTGGCCTGTTCGTGTTCGGCGAGAACCTCGTCAAGGGCACCGGGTTCGGCTCGGAGATCGCCAATGACAACGCCTCCGCCGTGATCCGGCCGTGGTGGTACACGCGGCTCACCACGAACCCGGCCGATCCGAACGGCGGCGCCGACTCCGGCCTGTCGGTGCTCGACTTCTCGCTGTTCTCGACGTTCCGCGACAACATCCGCAATGGCAACTTCGGCGGGATCGGCGGCGTGCTCGGCTTCGATGGCCTGTACGGCGACGCGACCAAGCTGGTCACGTTCTTTCAGAATCATGATGTCGGCCCCGACAACGACTTCAAGTTCCGCTTCGGCGGCGAGCCGTGGAAGGCCGCGCTGGCCTATAATCTATTGTGGACGATCCGCGGGATTCCCTGTCTGTACCAGGGTGAAGAAGTCCAGTTCATGGCCGGCGCGCCGCAGGACATCGACGGCCCGACGATGACCCTCGACCAGACCGGCCGCGCCTACTTCGGCGACCGGCTCGCGCCCGCCGCGCTCGCGACCACCCAGGCCCACCCGCTGTACCGTCACGTCCGCCGCCTCAACCAGATCCGGCGCGCGGTTCCGGCGCTCCAGAAGGCCGCCATGACTCACGTCGACGAGCACGGCAGCGGCCTGTCCTTCATCCGCGACTACCAGAACGGCCTGAGCTACGCCGTGGTCGGCCTGGCCTCGGGCGCTGCCGAGACCTTCACGATCAGCGGCGTCCGCAATGGCACCTACCGCGACGCGGTCACCGGGCGCGTCGTCGCCGTCGGCAACGCGACGCTCACGTTCACCGTGAACGCCGCCTCGGCCGGCATCTATGTCCTCGACGGCCCCGGCAAGATCGGCGTCGACGGCGACTTCCTGCGCTGAGCCGAGGACCGCGGTCAGAACGTGATGACGACCGACGGTGCCGAGTACTTCCCCGGGCCGTGATACACCGCCTCGATGTTGTTCCCGTCGGGATCGAGCACGAAGCCGGCGTAGTAATCTGGATGGTAGTGCCGCTTGCCGGGCTTGCCGTGATCGGGGGCGCCGGCCGCGATCGCTGCGCGGTAAAACGCATCGACCATCGCCTCGTCCTTGGCCTGAAACGCGAGGTGATGCCGGCCGGTCAGCTCGCCCGTCGCATGCTTGCTGGTCTTGCTCGAGACAAACAGCTCGTCATACGAGAAGAAGTCCTCTCCCGACATGCCCTGCGGCACGCCGAGGACCTCGAAGATCGTGGCGTAGAACGCGCGGCTCGCCGCGATGTCCGCGACCACGAGGTGCACATGATCGATCAACCGTCCGCGATGGATCTCCATGCCCAAAGTCTGCCTCCGACTCTGCGCCACGGCGAGCCACGCCCGCGCTGATCTCGCCCGTTCAGGTCGGTTCGGCTTTGCAGGCGCGCGCGGCGGCCGCGACCGCGAGGACCGCGAACAGCGCGTCGAGCGGGCCGAGCATCTCGCCGAGCAAGGTCGGGAAGCTCCTCCAGATCACCTCGTGGAACATGCCGATGTCGAGCCCTTCGTTGTGGCCAATCTGGACCATCACGTAGGCGACGATGAAGTACTTCGCGGCGAGCATGCCGATGACCGCGAGGGTCGCCGCGAGCAGCTGCAGGCCCGGCCCCCGCTGGCCGCCCGCGCCCCACCGGACGCCCATCCCGGCCAGGAACCCGACGAGGACGGCGACGTAGCCGACCTCCAGGTCGGTCACGATCGCGATGCCCGCCCAGATCCCGCCGCCAGCCAGCGCGCCGAGCGCGCCGCTGATCGTGGCAGTCAGCAGCCTGCTGGCCGAACCGCCCGCCGACGCCGGCGCCGCGTAGGTCGCCGGCCGGTTCTGGATGCACGTCTTGCACATCAGCTCACCGTTCGTGAGCACCATCCGCGCCGGATCCAGGTTGCGCTTGCAGCCCACGCACATCGCTTGTCCCGGCGCGACGACCGGGTCGGAGGCGCGGCGCGGCGAGAGCGGATCGCGCGGCTCGAGCGCCAGGTCGACCTGATCTTCCAGGGGCTCGCCCCACGTCCCCAGCTTGGGCTGCTCGTTCGACATGACCGCTTCCTCCAGCCGTCCACATTATCATGGCGTCGGAGAATCCATGACCACCGGGTCCGGAGTTGCATGAATCTGCCACCTCGGCCTCGGACGGCGAGCCGCACCACCAACGCGCCGCCGACGACGTTCGCGTATCGTCGAGAGACGCCCGGCCGGCTGATCCAGTCAGCAAGCCCGAGAATAGAGCAGGGAGCATGTCGTCTCGCAATCATCGTCCGCGGTGTTCGATCCAGATCGTGAATGTGGAGGACGAGGTCGTGGAGATCCTCGACGAGGGCGCCGCGATCGCGCCCGGCACGCCAACCACGCCGTACCGCGAGGTGTGGACCGAGGAAGAGGATCTCGCCTACGTGGATCGCGCCGCGGCGGTCGCGCCCGACGGCAGCACGACGGTGGTCGAGCGTTCCGGCGACGTGCACGGCAACCTCGGCTACGAGCTGTCGTGCGTGGTCGCGACCGGCGAGGCCGAGCTGCGGGTCGACTACTTCACGGTGTCGCCGTCGGTGGTCGACGGCCAGCTGGCGCTGACCTACGAGCCGAGGTCGGTGACGGTGTCCGGCAAGCTGGGGCAGGGGGCGGTGCTCGACGTCGCCGTCGATCTGCAGGCCGGGTTCAGCGAGGCGCGCGGCCGCCCCGACTTCAAGCAGCTCCGCGTGACCTGCCGCTGACCCGGTCGCGCTCGCGGCGCTCGGGGCCTGCCAAATCTAACAGTGCTTATGCAATGTCCGCGTGACCGACACGCGCGCGACGCGGGGAACGCAGCTCCGGCACCTGCTCGAGCTGCTCGGTGGACGAAGCTCAGGGATCCCACGTGACACCGAGCCGCAGCAGCCCCTCGCCGGTGACGTCCTCTCTGGAGACCTGGGTCCGGACCTTCATGAAGTCCGGATAGCGCTCGGTGGTCTCGGTGCCCGACTCGTGGCCGACGGAGATTCCGGCCGAGACCGCGACGAAGGCGTGCCTGGCGATCAGCCAGGTCCAGCCGACCATCGCGCGGCCGGCGTAGGTGGTTGTCCGGGTCGCGAGGACGTTGGGATCTTCGCTCTCCACGAGGCGATGGTCGCGCGCGCGGCGAAGCACGCCCAGCTCGAGGGTCACGCCGCTCCACGATCGCCGCGGGTAGTAGACCCAGCCGAGCCCGATGTCGCTGGTGTGGCCGCTGTACGACGGGGCGTCTTCGGCGAGCGGGCCCGGGAACAGCGGGGGACGATAGTCGTAGCGCGCGCCGTTCACCCGGATCGCGTGATGGTCGCCGAAACCCAGGTAGAGCGACCCACCGACCGCCTCGCCATTCCGCCAGCTGAACGGGCTGTTGACCCCCAGCGCGACGTGCAGCCGGGGCGTCGCGGCCGTCCGGACCGCCCCCGCTTCCTCGGCGCTCGCCACGGCCGGGCCGAGCAGCGCACACACCACGACCGACACCACAAGACCGATTGCTCGCATGGCCGCGGGCAGTGCAAGCCGATAGCCAGGGCGATCGCATGCGTAACCTGTGGACTCGCATGACCTCGGACCGGCGTCGCGATTTGCTCGCTTTG
>Ga0307513_10007561_pt1 | contig 14042 bp, 19 predicted proteins | sample 15_EM_MG_FD_202174 | JGI IMG/M metagenome (GOLD analysis project Ga0307513, IMG submission 202174) | Populus trichocarpa ectomycorrhiza microbial communities from riparian zone in the Pacific Northwest, United States - 15_EM | ecosystem: Host-associated > Plants > Roots > Unclassified | place... | reverse complement strand
AGTGATGACGCGCCGTCCCAACGCCGGGGCTGGAGGGGGGTGTTATCTTTTTCCTTCGAAGTTCGTGTGCGTCAAGGTAGGGTAACTTTGCCCTGTAAATCCTTACGGGGAGTCCGTGCGCCTAACAATTGCGGTGATATCTTCAAGCGTAACGAAGTTTTCTGTGTTTATCCACCAGAAATAGGATTTGTGGCAGGGGTCTTGGGTCCCTAATTCAGGAATAGTGGTAGGGTTAAGAATTTGTTCTATTAAGGTAGTCCTCAATGGTCTTGGTTCGAAAAGGGTATTGGGTTTGGAAGTTCATGTGTCTCTGCCAAAGATTGGTCTTGGTAATGATGAGAAGTATCAATATACTGTTAGGTGGTAGCTTCGGCGTGAGATATTCCCCCAGCAAGGACTTGAATCGCTTTATATCGGAGAACTCGCTAAGAAGACACGAGTAATGTAGGCAAGATATAATGGTATACTTCGGGATAGATCGTCGAAGTATTGGTAACGATAAGATAGAAACTTCTTATATTGATAAGATCTCTTCTCGGTGCTTTTGGTGTCTAATAGCAGCGAAGATGCTTCGATAGTGATATTCCGCGTCTGAGCAATCACGGTATACAAGCTAACTCTATACTAACTAAGTATTTTACTCACAATGCTGCAAACTTCACCTGAGTGCAAACACTCGTCCACCCTGACAACTCTCTACCACACCTTTTGCTCCCATGGCCAACTTATCGGTCTACGCTTCTGTGATTCCTGATGGTGTGGAGACGACGTCAGGTGTCAGCTCATCCGTTGATCCATTGACAACGATTGTTACGAATTATGTTTCTACCATGCTCTCCGAGGCTAGTTTAACTCGATGGACAGAAGATGGCGAATCTTCTTTGGTTGGTTTAGTCGAGAATCCGACATGCAACTGCATGTTGTATTCTGGTCTTCCGGCATTACACTACTTGTTCTCGGTATCTTCCCTATGGGCTTTTTCCCTCAGACTCCATCTTTTACCAACTTGTCCTTTGTGGATGCACCCGATCCACTTATTGGGCATAGTTACCTCCTTCATACTCTACACGTCTTTGTAGATACGAGGGGACTAACTTTCATGCAAAACGTCCCGTTACCTTTGACCCACTCTTGCGACTGTTTGTCTTCTAGGGTCTGTAACCTTATGCGCCGTCGCCCGATCCACCTGCCTCCACATACGTAAGGTGCCCGAAGGTCTCCCCCCATATATGCTGCGAACAGGATCCAGTCGGTCAGACGGCCGTGACGTATACGGTGTTATAAGATGTGTTCCATTTATAGTGGTATTTGGTGTTGGGACTCAACTACCCAGGTGGCCAGTGATGACAGGCCGTCCCAACGCCGGGGCTGAAGGCGCGTGTTATCTTTTTCATTCAATGTTCGTCCCTGGTAAGGGAAGGTAACTTTGCCCTGTAAATCCAGACGGGGAGTTCGTGTGTCTAACATTGCTCTCCTGTCAGCATGCCGTTGCAACTAACTGTAATGGTAGCTAGCTCAGTCAGTTCCAGGATATTAGTCCCCTCCTCCAGTTTGTTGACTAGGCCATAATGCATGGTAGTTTAAGTTAGCACGAGGGCAAGCAGATCAAGAACCAGCAGATCGAATAGAAATACAGATGGGGCCCAAATCGCAGGGCTTGCCGGATCAGCGCTGCCAACAGAAAAACAATGGTTGCCTGGTACTGGTGCCTTGACGTTGACCACTGCACCACGCCATTCCACTATTATTCATGCTGCTCATCCTAGTTAACCTAGTGCCTCAGTTTGTGGCTGCAGCGGATCACTCTGGGTTCGTGCAATCGTCTGAGCTATCATCCTCGCCACTATGTAACTTGTCAGGAGAAGGACATCAATTACTGCGAGGTGAGATAGATAAGCTCACGGGAGAAGGAGTGTTAGGTGCACAGACTCCCAGTAAGGATTTATGGGGCAGAGTTGCCCCTCCTTGACGTGCACGAACTTCGAAGAAACAAGATAACAGGAGCCTCCGGCCCAGGTGTTGGAACGCCCCACATCACTGGCTTGCTGGGTACATGGATCCCAACACTGAAGACAACTATCATTGGAACACATCTTATATTACCATATACGTCGCGGCCGTCCATCCAAGCGGATCCAGTCCGCAACGTATATGAGGGGAGACCTTCGGGCACCTGATGCAAGTCGCAGCTGCTTGATCGGATGGAGGCACATCAAGTTACAGACACTCAAAGACAGACAGTCAGAAGAGTGGGTCAGAGGTAACAGGATGTGTTGCACAGAGGTTAGGCCCCTCTTACCTCCAAAGACATGTAGGGTATGAAGGTGGGAACTATGCCCACTACGTGGAGTGGGTGACTCCACAAAGGACATGTTCGTAAAAGATGAACTCCGAGAGAAAAAAGCCATCGGTGCGATCTCAAGGACTGGTCATGTAATGGGGGAAGACAAGAATACGACATGCGGTCGCATGCCAAATTCTCTACGGAACCAACCAAAGAAGAAAGGCCATCTTCTGTCTACAGTGTTAGACTACCACCAAGATGCACGGGGGCAAGATAATTCGTGACCACTACTATCAATGGATAAATGGATAACTGAGACCTGACTTGGCCTCCACACCATCCGGGTTAAAGGAAGCGCAGACCCATAAGCTGACCATGGCAGTGTGAAGATGTGGTAGAAAGCCTTCAGCGGCTAGGGGTGTTCGCACCCAGGTCAATTTCACAGAATTATTCGTGAAGTAATTGAGTAGTTTATAGTTAGCATGTATACCACGATTGCTCAGACACGGAATATAAATCTTATCAATATCATAAGGTTTTCTACATTGTCGTTACCAGTACTTCAACGCTTTATACTCAAGTAATCCATCATATCTAATCTGCATTACTCATGTCTTCTTAACGAGTCCTCCGATATAACATGATCCAGGTCCTTGCTGTTGTAATACCTCACGCCGAAGCTACCACATAACATCTAGATATAAAGCAATGCTTCTTCGTCGACACCTAAAGTATTGGTAAAGATATTTGTAGAAAACTTATTATATTGATAAGATCTCTTCTCCGTGCTTGTTGAGTTTAAGAGCACTGAAGATGCTTCAATATTTATATTTCGCGTCTGAGCAATTCCAGTCTACATGCTAACTCTATACCAATGTACCTCACTAACCATTGTGTAAACTTCACCAGGGTGCGAACACCTGTAGACCCTCAGGCGAAATCTCCTTACCACACCCATTCACTCTGATGGTCACCTTATCGGTATGCACTTACTTTCTTCCTGATTGTGTGTTGACCAGGTCAGGTGTTAGTTCATCCTTTATCCGTTGCCTGTAGTGTTTACGAATTGTCTTACCCTCTTCCTCCCCCGGGGTAGTCTAACTCCCTTGACAGAAGATTGCCCGTCTTCATTGGTTGGTTCCGTTGATCCTTTAGCATGCGAGCGCATGTTCTATTCTCATTCACCTGCATTTATAACTTCTCCTGGGGATCTCACCAATGGCTTTTTGCCCTCAATCTCCATCCAGTACCAACGTGTCCTTTGTGGATTCGTCCGATCCACTTACTGGGCATAGTTACCTCCTTCATACTCTACCTGTCTTTGTAGCCCAGTGGGGTCTAACTTGGCTGAAAACAACCCATTACCTTCACACCACTCTAATTGGTGTCTGTCCTCCCAGGTTTCTAACTTTATGCCCCTCCATCCAATTCACCTGGTTCCATTTGCATCTGATGCCCAAAGGTCTCCCCTTATATACCCTGCTAACAGGATCCAGGTGGGCAGACTGCCGTGATGTATACAGTATTATAAGATGTGCTCCCTTCATAATGGTCCTAGGTTTTCCAACTCAACCCCCGAGCCGTTTAATGATGATCAGCCATTCCAACTGCTGGGCTGCAGGGCCATGTTATCTCTCTTCTTCAACATTGGTGCCCCTGAAGGTAAGCTAACTTTGATTCACAACATCTTCTGGGGATTCCGTGCACCTGACAGTCGTATCAGGTGACACAATGTTGAATATTCAGAAAATCACTTTTCACAAGAGCATATCTGGGTTCAATGCTGCGTGATAGTACTGGATGAACCCTCTCCTAAGTCCTAGCGTATAAGACCTAACTTGTTCTATCGAAAAGATGAAAACCAGGTAAACTCCTTCTCCTCACAACACTGGATAGAGGTTGAACAATTTTCTTCGCTCCCACAATCAGAGTTATATTTTAGGTAACATCTGATCATCCAGTATTTAATCATGCATGGGTAACAAGAGGGAACTTCAAGCAGTTGACAAATAGAGCAGGCAATCTGAACCAGGGTAGACATGCAGTTGTACCAGACACCATGGGATCCAGTCAGCCAACACCTCCAGGTGGTAATCTGAAAGGGGGTAGATGCAAGGTTGTACATTATACCATGGCATCCAGTTATCCAACACCTCGAGTGGGCAACTTGAATATTACCTGCCATACGCGCGAGGTGGTACCCGACCCTATTGGATCCAGATCGGGGATGCAGTGGGATAAATCTCGCACCTCCCACACGCTCTTAACAGCCGTCCCATTGGAGCCAATCACCTGGTCGCAGTGAGACTGGGATCTGGCCTGACCCTCCAACTATCTGTGAAGAACCACAATACAAACCATGGCGAAGATCGAACCCGAGATGGAGCCCCAGATGCAAGTGCATTTGGAAACTGTTCATTCCAGTGATAATAGTACTGAGGAATACCAAAACCCTGGCAGTGCAGATAAAACTGGATTGGAGACTGAGATCCATGTTCACTCCTCCGACATTTCCCAGGGAAAACCATTCAGATGGTGTCATTGGTTGAAGGCGTTGGGTAGACCTGGAAGCAGGCAGTAATTAGTGGTGCGAAACTGAACATCCGGATCACAGGAGGTACCTCTTGTTAGCCAGCCATCAGCAATTCATGGACAGATGATCCGTGGTAGAGCTTACACTCTGCCGACCATTCTGTCATCATGCATAAGATATTGGTCTCTACTAGCCACCCATAGTAGTACTACATCTGGTGTCAGATCTTTGAGTCTGGTAGGTGAACAGGGTATCCACCGACTTGAACTCTCCAGCCCACCAACAGATTCACGGCCAAATACCATTACAAGGGCTGAGGCCACCATATTAGATCAGGTCATGGCGCTGATCCTCAGCTACACACTTGTTGATAACCCCCTGCCGAACCTGGTTGCTTTTACATCTCAGATATACAGGGTATGGGGAACGTGGCTGGAGAGAATATCAGATGCTGTGAATGTTAAGCCATAGCAAGGACAGTGTGAATCAGGTGAGTTGACTTATCTGGATGTGATACAATGTAGAGATGGTCACTGACTGTGACGGTTCCATCAAAAACATACTGCAGTGAGAGCGCAATTCTTGTATCATGTAACGCATGATAATATCAGACAGCTTTACTATCTGCTGTCAGATAATCCTGCCGCCATGGAGTGCAGGGTTGATTACCTGCTAGAAGGGGACTGGTTCATGTGCCCACCCTATCAATATGAGGTTGGTCCCAGCAATGGGAGTTCATCAGCTAAAATGATTATATCCATCCTGAGCGTTCCCTGCATCAGATGCTCAGGACACTCAGAACATTAACCCTTACTCTGGAAGCGACCTCTGCTGAACGTAACCTCCTGATTTCATCGCCTATCTACCCCTGTGCTGTCGACGTTCCAACAACCTCCACTGCCAAGCGCATGCGCCCAGTTGCCCTTAGAGAATAAGCTCTGCCATATCCCAAAGATCTGCATCCTGTGCCTCCCTCATTCTGGGGGAATTCCACTCCAGTCTGGCATCCGTAAGACTATCCAGATGCTACACAGCGATATTTGAACCCCCTCTGTATCAATTGCCATGTCAGGCTATAGGCTCCCAATGCTTTATGAATAGCCTACAAGTGCATTGCGACCTTATCGTGATAGCCCACATGCATCCTGTAGACCCTTTTGTGATAGCACACATATTCTATATGCCGTCTTGACGCCGTCGTGATCGTACACATGCATACTCTCGAAGACTTGGTGATAGAACACATATTCCAGATGCCGTCTTGATGACATCGTGATAGCTGACGTGCATACTCTCGACGGCGTTGTGATAGCATACATATTCCAGAGGCTGTCTCAATCGCTCCACTATTCATTTGTATTACAGACTGTCATTCACAAAAGCTTTGAGGCACTGGTGCCCCTTGTATCATGACTTTGAACCTTATGCGCATGTTGATATTATATTATTACTTGTCTACTGCTGTGACCAGGGCGTTAAGGACATCCTGGCAATGGGGATTCTACGTTTCTAAGCTCTGGCTCAGATCTCGCTCAGAAATATAACTCAAATTGTGTTCTCACGACTCGACAGATCAGCTAACAAAAATCTAATAGTGTTACATTTCCGGCAAATCAAATTACATAAAGTCAACGGTTCACACATCACCAAGTCTACAACAGACCATTGTCTCCCACTGTTAGGTGGTAGCTTTGGCGTGAGCTATTCCGACAGCGAGGACCTTAATCGTAATTATATCGGAGAACTCGTTAAGAAGATACGAGTAATGTAGGCTAGATATAATTATTCACTTCAAGGTAGATCGCCGAAGTATTGGTTACGATATAAAAGTGTAGATAACTTATTATATTGATAAGATGTCTTCTCCGTGCTTGTTGTGTCTAAATAGTAGTGAAGATGCTTCGATATTTATATTCCGGGTCTGAGCAATCGCGGTATACATGCTAACTCTATACTAACTAAGTACCTTGCCTGCAACTCTGCGAACTTCACCTGAGTGTGAACACTCGTAGACCCTGAAAACTCTCTATCACACTTTTTTGCTCCCATGGTTAACTTATCGGTCTGCGCGTCTGTTATCCCTGATGGTGTGGAGACCACGTTAGGTGTTAGCTCATCCGTTTATCCGTTGACAGCAATGGTTACGAATTATCTTGCCCTCGTGCTCGTCGAAGGTGGTCTAACTCGCGGGACAGAAGATGGCCATTCTTCTTTGGTTGGTTCCGTCGAGAATTCGGGATAAAACTGCATCAGGTATTCTGTTGTTCCGGCATTACACGACTTGTCCTCGGGATCGGACCTATAGGCATTTTCCCTTGGACTCGATCTTTTACCAACTTGTCCTCTGTGGATGCACCCGATCCACTTACTGGGCATAGTTACCTCCTTCATACTCTACACGACTTTGTAGGTACAAGGGGCCTAACCTTTGTGCGAATCGTCCCGTTACCTTCGACCCGCTCTTCCGACTGCCTGTCTTCAAGTGTCTGTAACCTTATGCGCCGCCGTCCGATTCACCTGCTTCAACTTGCATAGGGTGCCCGGAGGTCTCCCCGCATATACCTGGGAACAGGATCTTGTCGGGCGGACGGCCGCGACGTATACGGTGTTATACGATGTGTTCCGTTGATAGTGGTCTTTGGTGTTTCGACTCAACTACTCCGGCAGCCAGTGATGACGCGCCGTCCCAATGCTGGGGCTGGAGGGGGGTGTTATCTTTTTCCTTCGAAGTTCGTATGCGTCAAGGTAGGGTAACTTTAGCTTGAAAATCCTTACGGGGAGTCCGTGCGCCTAACACGAGCTCCCCTCTTCGAAGTGTTCGTCCCGAATACTCTATGTCTATTATACAAACTAACTTCCATCTCGAGCTCCACATAGTAGGGGTACAAAACACCAGCGTTTACTTGTCCACTGATGGAAAACCTTTCTTATATTGCTCGACCTCTCTTGGGCCCGGCATCTCCGGGTTCTCTCTATGAAACCTTTCCACCTGTTCCTGCGCGTTCCTCATACCTTCCGGTGGTTCCCAAGTATCCTCATCCGCTGCGCAGCCTTTCCATTTTACAATATACGGAAGCTCTTTCATCAGTTTATTCCTTCCTCGAACCTTTCAGGTGTAGGAAATGATCTCAGTCTTGACAAGCCTTTCTACCTCCCATTCTAAATCTCCCTCGATCTCTTCGGGGTCTGGTGGGGGTTGTTCGCGATTTGGTCGGTTCGAGGCTCGGTAGGGTTCCAACAGGGAGACGTGGAACCCGGGATGAATTTTCCACCTAGGCGATATTTCTAGCTTGTATGCCCGACTTCCTTTCTTTTCTAAGACTTTGAATGGGCCATACAGCTTGGGACTCAACTTCTTCGATGGTCGTTTGGTACGTATGTTTTTCGCATTCAACATTACCAAGTCTCCGACCTCGATATTGGGCTGTGCTGTCGCTTTTCGGTCATAATATTTCTTCAGCGATTCCCGTGTGTTCTCTAGGGTTGGTTTCGCCTCTTGATGTATGTCCTGCATCCAGTGAGCATACAATGTCGCCCCGAGGTTATGAGCTACTTTTTCTTTCATCCATTCTGTTTGTGGATGAAAGCCGTAATTGGCGAAGAAAGGGGTCATTTTGTGTGGGTTGGTAGCCGAGTTGTTCTAGGCATGTTCTGCTAACGGCAATAGTAGGTACCAGTCGTTCTGATCGTAACTGACAAATGTCAGTAAGTCGCCTTCGAGCACTTCGTTGGTCCTTTCCGTTTGTCCATCAGTCTGAGGGTGGTACACCGTTGACATGGGCCTCTTAACTGCTAGCATTTTGCTCAATGATTCCCAGAATTCACGGGAAAACTTCGCGTCCATATCCGATATGATTTCGGTCGGTAATCGGTGAGGTTTCCAAAATTCCCGAAGGAAGGTATCCGCACCATCTTTTGCGGTCGTATTCTCGTCGAGGCCGATAAAATGCGCCATCTTGGTGAACCGGTCTACTACTACCATGATCTGGGTCTTACCCTGCGATTCCGGTAGTTGGGTGAAAAAGTCCGTCGATATGGAGGACCAGGCAGCATAAGGTACTTGTAATGGTGGAAGTAATCCGTACTTGGCATGCCGTCGGGATTTACTATGTTGACATTCGTTGCAGGATCGTACATAATCTCTGATCCAATCTGCGAGTCTTTTCCAGTAAAAGTCCCACGTTACTATCTCGATCGTTTTCTCCTGTCTGAAGTGCCCTGCTACTAATGAGTTGTGACAGCCTTGGGCTATCTCTGTTTGAAGGGCTTCGTCCTCGGGGATGTACAAACCATTTTTGTAATATAGTAACCTGTCCTTTTCTATCCATTCGTCCGGCATCTTTTTCCCGCTTTCTCTTTACTTAACCAATTCATGGCCTCGGTCCTGCCACTTCTCATCCTCCTTACCCGCCACTCTAATTTGTCCAGAAATGAATCGTTCATTGCTCGCGTCAGGGCTGCATTGACGTGAGCGCTTGATAACATTTCTTTTTCTTTCATTAACCGAGGGTGATAGCCAATATCAGCTGTGCTAAAGAATTCGTTTTCACTTGTGTCCGTGTGAAGGAAACATATTTTGACTTCATCTTCTTTAGCTGTGATGGATCGCTTAAGGTTCATGTCACTTTATCCGAAGCCCATCTTTCCTCGGTCGGTTATTCCCAGATCGTCTACTTCCATGGCGTCGGCGTTGGCAACTTTCTCTACTATGAGTTGCGCTATCCGATCTCCTGCCTTAAATACACAGTCCGCTTCGCCATGATTTCCAAGTATGACCTTGACCTCTCTAGTGTAATCTGCATCTATTACACCACCGCCCACTGCTATTCCCGTCTTGCTAGCCATACCACTTCTTGCGGCAAGCCTCCCATAGGTTCCTTCCGGCAATCCTATCGCAATACCCGTTTCCACCATTGTCTGTCCTTTTGCTGGTACCAGGCTGTCTGTCAGGGCGTAGATGTCATGACCGGCGGCGAATCGTGATCTTTTCGTCGCGATTATAGCCTTATCCGAAAGTTTCATTATTTTGAGGCTTGTAGGTTCATGTTTTTCTGGAATGAGGGCGGTCTCTGCCCTTCGCTTTTGATGAATTACCGAAATTTGGAAATGTTCCGATTTTAAAATTGACAGTGCACTGTGACGAGCTCCCTCCTCAGGACGGTACTCCGGCCGTCTACTTAACGCGTCGGGCTTCCCGCCACTGCTTCCTGGCTGATAGTCTATCTTGAAGTTGTAATTCGTCAACTCCTGTGGCCATCAGATTTGGCGTTGGTTCCAGACCTTTTTGGTCAAAAAGGATTGTAGATTTTGGTGGTCCTTATATACCGTCACAGGTTCTTCTTCCCCCTAGAGGTATCTTTTCCATTCTTTGAACGCCACCATTATTGCGAGAAGTTCATTGTCATGTATCTCGTAATTTCTTTCAGCGCTGTTTAATTTTCGAGAATGGAAAGTCACTGGATGAAGAAGTCTTCCTTGGTATTGAGACAGTACGGATCCGAGAGTGAAGTCGCTAGCGTCTGTCTCCACTACCGTCTTTCTTCCTGGGTAAAAATGCGATAACATACGTGCGGTCGTAAACCTTTTCTTTAACTCCTCAAACGCCTCCTCCTGCCCTCTTCCCCAGTGAAAATCCTTCGGGTTTCCCTTCAACGTCTCGCTTATTGGCTTGCAAACCTTTGAGAAATCTTTGATGAATCGTCTATAAGAGTTTGCGAATCCAATGAAGATCTGAACTTCTTTAACCGACCTTGGGTGTGCCCAATTTTGGACGCTTTTCACTTTTCTATCACTCATGGTGACGCCGCTTGTCTTAACAATGTATCCCAGGAATTCAACCTCGTCTTGGTGAAACACCGACTTCTTCAATGAGACAGCTAAGTCGTGTTGTTCGAGTCGATCAAGGACTTTTTGGACTAGTTTGATGTGGTCGTCCATATTTTCGGTGTATATTAGGATATCGTCCAGGTAGACGACTACTCCGTGGTCCAAGAATTCCCTTAGGATTTTGTTCATCATTGACTGAAACGTTGCAGGAGCGTTAACGAGCCCGAAAGGCATGACCTTGGAGTCGTACTGTGCATATCGTGTACGAAAGGCTGTTTTGTGTTCGTCGCCTTTCCTCATTCGAATAAGATGATATCCATCTTTTAGGTCGAGCTTGGTAAACACATTTGCTCCAGCAACACGGTCTCGTAATTCATCCATGAGTGGTAGAGGCTACTTGTTCCAGATTGTCAATTTGTTGAGGTTCCTATAGTCTACGCACAGCCGTAGGCTTCCATCGGGTTTTGGAACGAAGCGGATTGGAGCGCCGTAAGGAGATTGGCAATCAGCAATTGTCCCCTCAGCCATCATTTTCTTGAGGTACTTAGCCAGCTCGCTCAACTGGTGTGCCGACATTGGATAAAGCGGACCCCATGGGGGTTCGGCGCCTTGTTTAAGGTTGATGGCGTGGTCGAAGGTTCTTCGAGGCGCCAGGATTTTGGCTTATTTCTCCTCAAAAAGCTCCTTATACTGCCAATACGGTTCTGGCAGCGTCTCCAATTGTACTCCCCCTTCTTCCTCTCGTTCTATGCTTCCCACATAGTGTGCTTCCTCAACGTAAGCCACAGTTTCATCCCATTCAAACATATCCGCCACAGCCTCATCTTCTAATTGAGCGTGGCACTTTGCTTCTTCAAAGGCCCATTTACGTGGGTCCGCGCTAGTTTTCAGGGGGTGCTCATCATGCCACCACGCAAAGGGTATGATTAAGTGATACCTTCCTGCATGGGCAATTTCGCAGGATATCTTACTTGGGTGGCCGTTGGCACCAATTTCTAGGAGAATAGGATGGGTATAGAATGTTCCTCCAGTTGGGGCGCTTTCGCCATCGAAGGTTGCAATTTTTAACGGTGAATGGCTAGCCTTAGTCTGGATTTTGAGCCGTCATGCGGTGTATTGGTTCATGAGAAAGATATTTGAACCAGAATCTAGGAGGACGTTTATCGCGTGTTTTCGTCCTTTGATTTCAATAAATGCCTTCCCCTCAGGGCAGGCGTAGTGCTTGGGTTTTTTAATGGGTCTAGCGCTTTCGCTCTGGCCTTGATGAAATCTTTTCATCGTCGCCGTTACAAGTAGCGTGGGGGTTTGTTACCGCGCCTGCGCAGTTTCAGCTCCTAAAGCCTCCTCAGACAAACTTTTACAATAAGTGTCATATATTTTGATATCGGGCAGCCCACTACTAGCGGTCTTTACCTCCTGCCGAGGAGTTCCCATATCACAGGAGTGGTGGTTCACTAGAGTACCTCTCGAGTTCGGGACTAGGATGCGCGGTCCTTTATTGTCGACTTAGCCCTCATATGACACTGTCTCCTGCGACGAGTCCACCGTACCTTTGCCTTCGAGTTTGGTCTCACTCCCGAGACCCCCTCGGACACCATTCGTCGGGAATGAACCTTGTGCCCAATAGACGCGCCCCCTGCTTCTATTTGCCCGGCTTTTTTAATCGGAGAGAAACTCAGCTTGCCCTGGATTTCGACCCTCCTCACCTGTGTCGTGCAACTCAAGTTCCGTTCCGACGAACTGTGCTCGTATTTTTCCCTTTTAGTCTCGTCGACCGCTTTCTTCTCTTGGCGTTTTTTATGGCTCCCGTGGTGAGCACGGACTACCCAATTTTGGAGGTAAATTGGCAACCGCGATCATTTGCTCTTTTGGCCTTCCTGTGGGATCTTGTCACCGACTACGCCGCAGGTCTTTCGATTCGAGGCGGCAACCTCACTGCGCGAACACCCTTGTTCTCGGTTCCTGGATGACTTTTTATAAAATGTCGTCATCTTCAAAAGCCCAAGCTGGGGGCCTTTGCACCGCTCGTCATGAGCTTTCTCCCTGGCCATCAACGGCCACAGTGGCTACCTGGGGGCGTCGTTTTGGCGTGAATGCGGACTGTCATTTGGGCTTTGATTGCCCTCGGTATATAGCCGATACTTGTATCGGTTTTCGACAGTAGTTCCAGGTATGGTTTTTCATTCCGCATCGCCTGCATTCGTTGTCAGATTTCCGTTTATCGACCACCTCCTGATCGACGCCCTGTTGTGCTTCTGACCACACCGTATGTTTAACCTCCCCCTTCGGTGCCACCGAGTCTTCTTTCTTCACCTTTCTTTCCCCAGCCTTCCTTTTCTGGCAGGCTGCCTTTTCCGTAGCCCTGTATTGTTTCTTTACACGTTTTGCGGTGACCGTGGGCTTCGAATCCTTGAACTTTCTTTTTTCGCCTCGGGTCGTGCCGGAGGGACATCCCCCTTGAAGATCTTTTCGTTCTTTGAAATCTTCTCCTGCTAGGGTTACGGTCCTTACTGCTTCCAACCATGCCCCATCGTCGACATATTCTCTATGTGAGAGCCGTCGAAATGCTTCTATGGGAAGTTCGTCTTCAATCATTTTTCTCCAGGCTATCCCGGTGACTCTTGCATGGATGTAGAGATTTTCAATCTCCATCAAGAATTTGGCGACATCACCCCGATATTTGACCGATCCTATATCTCGTAGGGATTTATCCGCTTCATGGGTGGGTCCGAAGCGTCACAGGGCTTGTTCTGCAAAGACATGCCCAAACTCGTACCCTTCTTGTCTCGTATGACCTATTTCTCCGGTCATTTGTCATCGGTAAGTTAACGCAAACAGTGCCTCTTCTTTTCCATCTATTCGGCTGATGGTGTTAGGCGCACGGACTCCCCGTAAGGATTTACAGGGCAAAGTTACCCTACCTTGACGCATACCAACTTCGAAGGAAAAAGATAACACCCCCCTCCAGCCCCGGCGTTGGGACGGCCCGTCATCACTGGCCGCCTGGGTAGTTGCGTCCCAACCCCAAAGACCACTATCAACGAAACACATCTTATAACACCGTATACGTCGCGGCCGTCCGTCCGACCGGATCCTGTTCGCAGGATCTATGAGGGGAGACCTCCGGGCACCATATGCAAGTGGAGGCAGGTGAATCGGACAACGGCGCATAAGGTTACAGACACTTGAAGACAGACAGTCGGAAGAGTGGGTCGAAGGTCACAGGACCTTTTGCACGAAAGTTAGTCCCCTCGTACCTACTAAGTCGTGTAGAGTATGAAGGCGGTAACTATGCCCAGTAAGTGGATCGGGTGCATCCACAAAGGACAAGTTGGTAAAAGATGGAGTCCGAGGGAAAAAGCCTATAGGTACGATCCCGAGGACAAGTCGTGTAATGCC
>Ga0307513_10007560_pt1 | contig 14044 bp, 21 predicted proteins | sample 15_EM_MG_FD_202174 | JGI IMG/M metagenome (GOLD analysis project Ga0307513, IMG submission 202174) | Populus trichocarpa ectomycorrhiza microbial communities from riparian zone in the Pacific Northwest, United States - 15_EM | ecosystem: Host-associated > Plants > Roots > Unclassified | place... | reverse complement strand
GTAGAAATATTAATCTAAATGACGCTAATTTGTGCTGTTCGTGACTTGTTCGTGACATGTTCGTGATATGTTCTTGACATGTTCGTGATATTTGAGGTCATCGACCCTAAAAACAAACAATGACAAGTGTACCCATAAATCCCATCTCACCTGTATATGCTACCTTGATATATCAATACCCAGGACTTGCCTGAAACATATCATAAGTCCACACTGGGTATTCCCCACCAGCCAAAAAAAGAGAGTATTGCCATTGTGCCGGGGTTGGTTAAGGCTTGCCGTGGGTGCCGGATGAGAGGGCGGGGGTGTATAATAGGGCGGGCTGTTGTGCAGGGGTTGGGTGCGCTAGTAAATACATGTAAACAATGCCAAAAGCGGTGGTCGGGTGGTGCGCTCACTGTTGGCCTCGTTGGGGGGGATTTCGGGTGGGAAATTTTATATTTTGGGGGTAGCAGGGTATAATACACCCATCTGGGATGTTTTGGCGCTCCAGGGGGAGCAGGAGGAGGCTGGAGAGCATCTCCACGGTGCCAAATTTGTGGAGCTTTCCCAATTAGGCAAGCGGTGCCAGTTGGTCTTGCTCGGGCTTGGTTTTTGCTCCTGGGCTCGCTGGGCTCGGTTTTTCATAGAAAAAAAAGTGTATTGCAACAGATACAGCATATATACATACAATCTACCATTTTTTAAATGTCTGGGCATGCAAGAATGGGTGGATGGCGTAGAATAGGTTTGGATGACGCATTCCAGATTAGGCAAGCGGTCTCAGTTGGCCTTGCTCAGGCTGGGTTTTGTTCTTGGGCTCGCTCTGGCTCGCTGCGCTCGGTTTTCCACAGAAAATAAAGTGTATTATAGTACATAGAGTGTATTTACAGCTATTCTAAGCCTTTCCAGTGGTCAGGAGAGGGGGGAAAGGGTGGATGGCGTTGGATGGCTTTGGATGACATTCCTTATCGATATCTCATCTCTTATCTCAGGCAATGATCAGTCTATTGAAGGTATATATATAAACAGCCACTGCGTTAAAAAAGGTGTTGGAGGACCAGAATGCAATCCTCGACATGGTCCGCCCAACTCTGACACCGTTTTGCACTCCCCTTCACCTCAAGGCCCCAATAGAACAGGCATACCAAAGCTCCAAGAATACCGTTTAACCCAGGCTTCCTGAGTTCACCCCAATCACCCTCCAACTCCTCTGGCATGAGATCGCCCTCTTCAGAAACTCTCCAACTCGGCTGCAATGAGATCCACCAGCCACGAAACTGCTTTTCGAACACCAAAGGTTTTGGAAGGACGGGTCGCCAGGTGATGGAGCGGTGACGGCCAATCCATAACCCAATGCATGGAGGTCGACCCGTACTACTGAGGTACCCGTCCTCCTGATATCTCGCTTTTTCCTCAAAAGCCCTCCAAGTCGTCACAAGTTCGAACCAGCGTTCCGGAAGTGGCATTTCATTGCGCTGCAGCATCTTCAACGCCGATATAAACCATTCCGGAGCGCCAGCATTGGCATGAATCGTAACCATCAAGGATGCGGTGCTGTTACCTGTTGGGGTCGTCGCTGGTTGTGGACGGTCGGCCTCTTTTCGAGGGGCTTTGGTTCTACGAGTGGTGGGGGCGGGTAATTGGGGTATGGTAGGTACGGATCGACGAGAATTTCGTGTACGGGGGGGTGGGGATGCGCTGGTGGGAGGTGGAGCCACCTTGGTTCTTTTCGATGCACAGCCGGAGGTGCCGTCAGTCGTTCTCTTCCCAGTGGGGGGAGGAAGCAGAGGCGGAGGGTTCGAGGAAGGGGTCACAGATGGCGTTGAAGCAGGAATGATGGGAACGTTGCCCATGGCGATGTCGTTACCGCCAACCGCTGTAGGAAGTGGTACTGCAGGAGAGCCGGTGGCAGGGATGGCAGGACTGGAAATGTGAGAAATTGACTGGCATCGACGTGGCAATGGAGACAGCGAGGCGCGTGGAGTAACTGGGCGTGGAGAAGCAGGGCACGATGGGGCAGGGGAAGGTGGATGAGAGACAGCGGAAATCGAGGGAACCAGCGAAGATTGACGAGATGGGATGGAGGACGGCTCATCTGAACTCATGATGGCGTTCTCGGGAACTCCATTGGCAGCCCTACTCGGCAATGAAGGCAGGGTGGGCTCTGCGGGCTTTGAGAATTCGCAACTGTCAAAAGTTGCCCCCTCTCCCTCTAAATCCATGGTCGCTAAACTCTCGAAACCCTCCACAGTGGGCACAGCTCGAGCTCGACATTCCTCGACAGCTACCGACACACGAATTCAACACCAGAAAAATTGAAGGAATAGAAGGCAAAAACTTACTGTAGCACTTCTGTAGAAACTGTCCGTAGATGGGGACGAAGTATTTGTGATAGCACACCCGCTCGGCGCATCCAAAATTCATCTTCACATCGCCGGTTGTGGTTCCAGAGTGAATACTGGCAACCTATATTCAGAAAAGTCTTCCCTGAGTGAAAAAACAACGCATACCTGATCATGTTCAAGCGTCCGGCATGAGCTGGCTCTGGTCCACCTGCAATCATCGAGCATTTCCATCCCGTCGCCTCAGAGACAAGGTCTAGGATGGGCTGCGCGAATCGGACGAGTCCCTGAATACACCTAAATATTGTTGAGTTCCAGTACAACGGAAATAGAAGGAATAGAAGCCACCGTTGACGATCCGCTGGTGCGATTGAGGGCTTGCCCTCTGTTTCCTCTTTCCACTTTGCCACCGCGGCCTCATGCTCCTCATTCGCCTGCTCCACCCACTGCTTCTGCTCAATCTCCGGAAGTTTCTCAAAAAGTTCACGCGCCACCTTGTCGCGCACTGCGGCGAGCTTAGATGGAGGGGTCTTCTCCCTTTCGGCGATGATTTTCGCCTCGCGATCAATTTCCTTGCGTTGGGTCTTCCGCCAAACGTTAACGACCCATATTTTGCGAGGTTTCTGTATTGTCATCCCTGTTAGCTAGTGAAGGAGAATTCAGTAGGGATTCTGAGCCCCAGATTCGGTAGGGTCGATATCCTGGTCTTTCATATGTTGATATGCAAGCCACCATTTGATTTGCTGATCAACAATGGTAAGCATCCAAATCAAACACATGACGACAATGACTTACTGCTTTGCGAAAGCGCAACAGAGCTCCCCGCTCCTCTAATTTCACCATCGCGGCCGCCAACTCCTCTTCGTCGAGGGCATCAAGATCTGGCCCCTCCTGTTCTTCATCTGCTGCCTCGTCATCCACTCCGGCTAGCCACTCCGGCGATGGCTCTTCACTATGCAGCAGGTCGATCGGATAACGCTTCAGATACTTACGCTGTATCTGGGCAAGTGCATCGGCAGCATATCCGCCTACCACTCCTGCTTGGTAGTCAACTTTCTGGGATTGTAGGAAAGTTTTCCTGGAACCTTGAAAAGCTCCAGGATTCACCATGATTCTATACCCAGGTCAGCACTTAATAATTTTTATTATGTGAAATCACTTACAAATGTAGTGGAACAGGGAGTTATTTCGGTTGAAAATGGGTTCTATGAATCCCTACAAGACAACCTATATCCTGGCGTGAGTCCTTTGCAAAAGCAGTCGCGAATGAATAAAAAAATGACTTACAAAACTTAAGACGAAGGGTACAAAATTCCAAACGAACACGGCACGAAGGAGTCCAGGAAACGAATTATGCCCCGACCCACTCAATTTATTTATCCGTAATTATTTTCACCATGGCATTAGCTTACACTCACCAACCGGTTCGTTTCCAGAAATCGCCACCCGCAAACCAATACAGTCATTTCGAGTCGCATACTTACCCCCTTTCGCAACCTCCCATCCGTGCCTTATAAGCCACCGATCTGACGCCACCCAATTTTTTTTCCCCACCAAGCCCTGCTCGATGAAATCCCCGCTTATTTCGAGCGATGGAAAGTGGAGCGTATACGCCGACAAGGAAGATTCCTTCAGCCCCCCTCCTTCTGAACGTAAGTGACCCTCGTTACATACTCCATTTCCCCCATAACCTGACTGCCTGCAGCAGAACACGCTAAAGCTAAAGCCAAAACCAAAGCCGGATCCATGGCGAACCCCAAACCCTCCGTGCCCTCGATGGCGGAAAAAGAGGATACTTCAAGCCCCCCTCCTCAGCGTAAGTCTCTATTTCTATTTCGCTCAATTCAACTAATTTAGCCCACCTGCAGCAGGACGCCTCCAAGCCAAATCCAAGGCCCATTCCAAAACGAATTCCAAGTCTTCCGGCTTGCACCACAAAAAAACAGATGGCGACAGCGAGAACGATAACAGCGACATTGACACTCCACAAGATGGCAGAGGCGATCCCAACTTATCGGGAATTGCTCCGCCCCTTCCCATCAGCCTCGTCGAACCGCAACTGCAATCGCACGACACAGGCTTCCACGTCATTACCGCAGGAATTGAAGTAGGGATAACTACCATCAGGTGTGTATATTTTACTCTCCTAGCCATATCCCTTTTCACTGTTTTCTAGAGGAATTGCCGATACGCGCCTCGCTTGCCAAAGCCCATCGTCTCAGACCTTCTCCACCTGGAAGCAGGCAAAGTCATACTACAACGTATGCTTCAACGATGGCTCTGTCATTATTCGCGCACCGCTGCAGAACCAAACCCCCACACAAAGCCCAGTTCGAAAGAAGCGCAAAGTCAATTTAAAACGTTTGGAACACAAACCTCTTGCTCAACCGCCCTTCTCCTCTGCCTTCAGCACTCCGAAGGCCAAGGGTTCTGCATCCCAGCTGATCATCGTCTCGTCCACAGAAAGCACCCCAGCCTCTCACTCTACGCACACATACACGCCACTAGTTTTTCCCGAATCACCCCCAATCCTTTCCAAACCCGCTAACAGCCGAAAACGCCCACATGCTGGGTTTCAAACCCACAATTCCGCTAGTCGCCCTGGGGAATACCCTGAGTCTACCGGGGTTCTGGCTAATCCCCGCAATACCCCCAATGTCACTAGTCCCTCCGGGCAATACCCTGAGCCACGAATTCCAGGAGAGGAATCTCTCACCCCCTCGCCACCATACCCAACGCATTCTTTTGGTCATATCGACCCCCGTTATGTCTACGTTGACTCATCAGATGAAGGCGCTGCCACTGACTCGAACGACAATCGTGCCGCCACTACTCGTCCTGGCCCCAGCTCATCGCTCATACTGGAAGTTCACAGCGATGCCCCTATGACCCACCATATAGGCTCCCCCGTTATCATAATTTCGGACTCGGAGGAAGAGGAAGAGGAGGCAGAGCGCGAGTTGACGTGGCCCCACCCTACGGACCACGATTCCATCTCCAAGATAAATGAGCTCTTTGGACCTCCAGGCTTCGGTCCTTGAAACGCGGAACCTTGCACCCCAGTAGTCCGTAATTTAGTCTGTCATTAACGTTGTCCTGGGCTTCAACAGCCGTTTTTTTCAGGGCCCTTCCCTTTTTTTTTTTTTTCCGTTGAACTCTATATTTCCGTCTTCTTATGGGTTTGGGCTCAATAGTTGATCAATAACTGTACCTGCATTACCGTAGTTCACATGCACGGTATACCCTTAATTCATTCAGAATGCTTTCGTCGCCTACAATCAATTGAATGGAAAACGAGAGCTTGGGTAGGCTTGGGTACCGAAGTACCAAATTATATATGCAACGAAGAAGAAGAAAAAATTATGCTGATACCTCCGGATAATGAACTGGTTTGAGATCTGCTTCATTGCGTATGTGGGCTCAAGATCTGCTTTATCATATACGGGGGATCATTCATGCCTCTGGAGCATCCAGTTCGCTATAGCCCCCACTTTGTTTCGACATAGCACTGTTGTCCACTTCCTCTGCCTCTTCCTGGAGTTTCTTTTGGAATTTCTTGTCCAACCTATGTACTTATTATATCAAGTTTAAATGCATTTGAAGTTGAAAAGTGAGAGCGTACCGATAATTCCAAGCCTTTGCTTTCAAAAGCATGTGGTTTCTCCGTCAATAAGCCGCCTGAACCTCCAAATTCCGTTCTTTACGTTCACGAATAACCTCCAATGAAACACCGCTAATGTTTTGCCGACGACGCTGGGCACGGATTCGAGCCTGCTCACGTTCAGCACCTATGTTACTGTTACAATTTTGATTAACGTCTGAAGAGTGGTACAATAATAGAAATACCCACAGTGCGTATCGCTTCCTCCTTCTTGCTAGTTCTTTTTCTGTGCAGGGCATTGTGAGAGGAGGCAAGTTCGAAGTTCCTGCGCAGGGTCCAGCAGCTTAGCTCGAATGGGTATCGGTCAAGCCATATCGGGCCATATTAGTAAACGGCGGTGGACGAACTCGCCATGCACCTAACTTCAATTTGCGATTTTGAAGCAAGGAGTAGGGTTTGAGCAATATAAAAAGTAGAATTATAATCTCCAACGTAATGTCTACAAACATACATAAGTAGGATTAGGCGATCGAATCCCTGATAAGGAGATTACAGCCAACCAATAATCCATGGACGAACTCACCACGCAGCCAACTTCATATCGCAATTGTGAAGCAAGGAATGGGGTTTGGGCAGTATAAAGAATGAGATTATAGTCTCTAATGTACTCTCTTCAAATATAGATAGGTGGGATTGAGTAATAAAATTCTTGATAATGTCAGATTTAATAAGTTGAGAGAAAATACTGAAGGTGCATACTCCAGTTCGGAGTAGGTATGACCATGCCACATTGATTTCTCCATAGCTCAGGAACCTCAAGTCAACTATTGAAGATCCAAGTTACTATTTAATAACAAGCAAATGTTGAGTTCAGAATAGGTGCATTAACTAATACAGACTTCATATAGCGGTTGTAGCATTGCGCCACTTTCTCCATCGTTTAAGATCGTCCTCATGCCAACTGTTGGAAGTTCAAGCTGCTATGCCCGGGTTACTATTTTGTATAAGGAATGAATCGAATTGCAAAAAATTGATACGCTAAGTTACAACGATGCGCTAGGAAACATAGAGAGGCCAAATTCCCAGCGAGCGGCATCCTTCAGCTGCTGTTCTTTCAAACCCTCTTCCGACAGCGAGGCATGGAAATCTGAGGATTTCTGGAAGCCATTTTCAACCCACCGAAATAGCCCACCTGCACAATGAATAGTGTTTTTCCTCGGGTGAAATTTCGACATTGGAGTGCGTGAAATCTTTATGTTTGAAGCAGATCGTTCTCAGGCCCAAGTTGTAAGTCGTAGCAGCGAATATGCTGGAGGGGAAGTTGCATTTGAGGGAGGGGTCGTTGGCGTACGGCTCGCTGAGATGCTGGGCGCTGTATGCGTGGAATTCAGGCGGCCAGTTTGCAACCACCGCTAAGTTTCGAGAGTCAGTATTACTGTATGACGGCATAGGAGTGATGTACAGGTAGAAAATCCCGTAAATCGCTGGAAAGGGCATTGGGAATTAAGCTTCACGATGACTTTCGCGTTGGTCCAGTCCTCGTCATCTGGATGGCCAGCTAGTAGCGCAGCAAGTCGGAGGTCATCCGTAAGAATCAGAATTGTCGTGCTGGATGGGCTTGGTCACGGACTGCGCAGCTCCAGATTTCGAGGACATGGGCGTCACGAGGGGTTCGGAGGTCGTAATGTATTTGCGGTGGACTCGCATGCTGTGCTCGTGGTGACTGAACGGCTTGCCGCATTTTTTTATTCCTGCAGGAGTGGCCCCAGGACTTCTTGTGGGTTCGACGGTGATCCTTGGCGCTGAGGTTGGGAATTGGAGTGAGGAATGTGGGTTGGAGTCGGATCTGCGAGGACGACGTCGCTCTCGCCATCGCTTTCCCCATCGTCGCTTGTGTTGTTCGAGTCGTCGTATCCACCGGTGGTTTCCTGCGCAACAGTGTCTTGGAGAAGTTGTTCGAAGTTGAACGCCGGGTTGGATGCGAATAAGGGGGGTCCATTCCAAGCAAATGGCTTTCCAGACCACGTCTAAAAATTGGGGATTAGTTCAGAGGTTACTGAGGTGGGGTGAGACTACCTGTCGTGTTAAGGGAGTGGGTTTCATGTACTGGTTGGGTTTGTTCTTCAGTGGTAAATCTGGGAGGGTAATTAACTTAGGTGCTAGGAAAATGCAGGGGGCGAGGGCAATAAAATGAGGGGTGAGGGTGGTGGCCGTTCGGAGCCCCCGGGCTTCTCAGCGTATTCCCGGGCGTGAGTATTTCTGAGTGACCTAGGACTCCTACTACGCCGCATCTCCCTAGAAAGTGGTTTTCAGGGTTGTAATGGGAGGCGTACCGTATTAAGACTGTGTAGAGTTGTTGTCGGAGTTTGCTCATGGGAGGTTGTAATCGGGTGGTTGAAGAAAGTTAGGAATTGATTCTTTTCTCACGGCGTTATCGCATCAACAGCCAACATGTCCTAACAATATTTATGGCCCAAAAACGACCGGCAAAACGACAACACATAGGAGTAGGCGGGGCCCACCACGATCCCGTACCGTTCGCCGACAATTTCACCACTGTCCACGCTCGAGAGGGCAAACTTGCCCGTGTGGGGAAGGACTCGCTCAGTGTTCCAACCGCACGATTGGCTCAGCGTGAGGACGACGAAACGTGGAATTCTGCCCCATCGTGGCTGCCCACTGATGATCCTCAATTTGCATTGGATCCAGATGGCGAGTGGTACGATGAGGTATTGGATGGCAACATTATGGAGGACTTGAACGTGCATCCTGAGGATACTCCAGCCACAGCCAAAGGGAAAAAGCGGGTTCGCAGCGGGGTGTCGGTATGGCCATACTTTTCGTGCTTTGGGATTGAATCTGATTTCTTTACAGCGCCGGCCTCATGTATTTTGGAAGAATGTCCACCGCCAAACGTACTTGGAGGAGATGATCCGCTGGGCTGGGCGGGGGGATTTCTTGGGCTCCAAAGACTGTCCAGACTGTGTCTTACGACAGAAACCAGCGAGTGGATCGCCTCAATACCGTTGTTGGGAATGCTTCCTTCCTGACCTCACATGCCAATTGTGCTGTGTAAAACGTCATCGTGCCCACCCCCTTCACCGCGTCGAGGTGTGTCATATGCCATTTATTTCTATCCGAGCCTCACTAAAAACATTCTAGAAGTGGACGGGTTCACAATTTATTGAAGTCTCCCTCAAATCTCTCGGCCTGAAACTCCAACTTAACCATGCAAGCATGTTTTGCGAAAACCCCATTCCCTGCCACGCCGCCTTCCTCGTCATGCACACAAATGGGATTCATGAAGTGGCGATCCAGTACTGCAACTGCTCTCATGCTATCCCACAGCACCTTCAACTCCTCCGCCGGGGATTTTATCCGGCTTCTCAGCAAATTGTCAAAACATGCGCGACCTTCAGCCTGCTTGAGCTCCTCCACAAGCTCTCCCTGGCTTCCAAAGCTTCAACCTACGACTTCTATCGTGCCCTCGAAAAACTCTCGAACAATACCGGGATCTCAGTCCCAAAAGATCGGTATCGTGCGCTCTTCCGTATAATCATGCAGTGGCGACATCTAAAGCTCCTGAAGTGGGGAGGCTGCGCCCATGACCCTGCTGGGGCTGCCGCTACTCGCCCCGGAGAGCTAGCATTGCTCTGCCCGTCTTGTCCGCGTCCTGGAATCAACCTACCAGATAATTGGGAGAATGCACCACCGGAGATGCAGTAAGCTGTTTGATCTTGATACCTCTAGCTGCAGCTAATCAGCCAGAACAGGTTCCTATACATGCTGTTCCTCTGTATTGATGCAAATTTTCGGCTCAAGAATCAGCTGGTGTCCAACTATTCCCAAGACCCAGGTCTGGGTATAGGCTTGGCATACATGCTACCCCGTGAAGACTACGAGGCGTATGTACTTAGTAGGGCAAGCGATGGCGATGTATGTATCATTTTTTATTCAACCTCTCCTTGTACGCTAATCGCAAGTTCTTCATGAAGATAAGTACCTGCGTCGGCCTTCAAGCGCTGGCTAAAATGAATTCAAAATTTTCTTGAGGGCTCTGCTATACGGGTGTGGGGGGGGGTGATGTGTGGTTGATCCGAGATGATTATGCCGCTTGGGATTGGAAACTTGCAGAAGGGGGAAAGGTGCGCTTTTCCGGGAGATTTTGCGATGAGAAACTTCGCTAATGGCCATTTTTAGATATGCAAATATGGATTTCATTGTTGCTACTGTCATCCAGGCCTTTGTTATCCAAACCCTCGCCCTTATCATCATCCTATTGAGCTACGACATCGCCTGTCAGTGGTTCGTCAACCTTTTTTCCCGGATGGAAGCGCATTGGCCCCCTAACCTCAGGATTCCTGCATCGACTAAACTCATTCCTGCCATTCCGAAACTCCACGAACCAATGCATGGCTGCAAAAATCACGAGGGATACTCCTTGAACTTTATTCCAGGTGTTGGAAAGGCCGATATGGAGACCCCCGAGCGCGTATGGGCAGGTCACAATGGGTTGGGAAATTCTACAAAAACGCAGGGCCCAGGTGGTCGCCACGATGTACTCGACGACCACTTCAGCTTCTGGAATTGGCTCAAGTACATTGGGCTAGGGAAAACACTTATGTCGAGGTATAAGGCGGCACTCGCGGAACGCAATCGCCAAACTGAAGGCCATCGCGGGTTGACGAACTCGCTAGAGCCCGAACTTGTGGCGAAATGGGAGGCCATGTGTGTTGCATGGGAGGAAGATGAATACCCTAAGAGCTGCCCGAATCCATACCAGAAAGAAGGCATTCGTAAGTGCCTTGCTGTTCAATTTCCAGCCATCTCCATGCTAAATACGCCCCTCAGTGATGACCGAAGCTCAAGTCCGCAAAGAATTCGCAGAAGATGATGAGCAACGCATTGCAGATGGCGAGGAGCCTGTGCATACCACAAGTCCATCGTCGTTCATTTTTATTGGGTTGGAATTGGAAGAAATGCAGTACGTGGCTTAATTTTTGTACTCGGCATATGCTTATTTGAATGGTATGTAGGCGTCGGATTCGTCGACAAGCAAAGGCGGTATTGAAGGGAACGACTGCTCGACAATCGAGCAGCCTTACGGAGCAGCGAAACATCCTTCGAACCCACCTACGTGGATGGGAGGAAATCCTTCCTATCTACATGCCCGGACTTCTCCAACATCGTGCAAGTTTCGAGTCTGATATCCGAGGACCTTCACCGCAATTGGTAGCCAGCGCCGATCATCCAGAAAATGGCACAATCTGGCTTCCTTCCAAAATTCCCAACAACTTTCGCGAACGGGTATGCCGCTCGGGCCTCGCAGCTATTGAAGAAAAAATATGATTGGTGCAATGCCACGACAGCCTGGATGCTGTACGAACTGTGCTAAATGTGAAGAGTCGGTTGGTGCATTTCAAGAACAAGAGTGCACGCAGACAGCGTGAGGGTAACAGGTCCCGAACAATTATTGATCGGGTGCACGAGAGGGCGAGGGTAGCTGTGGAGAGGTATCGAGCAGCTCGTCGTGGAAAGCTGGCGCTGGCGGGGGCAGGGGATTGGGAGGAGGTGTTGCGAATTTTGGAGGATGGGGATATTAGGGGTTACCAGGATGCTGAGAAATTACGCACTTGTGTGGGGCGTCCTGGGACGCTGGAGGATGGGCAGCTTGTGGCAGCGGAGGTTGGCATTGCAGAGGAGTGAATAGATGCCACAGTAGACGACGACGACTCAGCCAGTGTTGACCTTATGGCCGAGAAACGAGACAAAAGGGACGGTACAGGGCAAATGCGATGCACCCTTTCATGGATATGGACAAGCGGAACGCGATCACCCAACTCTGAAGATGAAGACGATGATATCCTTCAAGTTGAGTGGGCTAAGAGCCGGGCACGAGTGGGAAGGTGTCGTGAGGAGGTGCTACTGCTGAAGGAAGAGATGCGGTGGGTAGTAGCCTTCCTAGAGTGGAAGGCAGCGTGGTGGATGGATCGTCGGAACATGAGGGGTGGGACTAGTGATGTGATTAGCAAGGGCCTGCAAGAAGGCCTTTCTGCGTACGCTGAAGGACAGGCCGACCTCCAGAAGACCCTACGCGAGCATTTCTGCATGCTCTGGAGAATGCCGTTAGTGGGCAACGGTGACGCTTCGCATGACAACGGCGGTAATAGCTCAGATGAAGATGATGGCGGCGATGAAGAGGAAGATGGTGGCGAAACTGAGGGTGAGGATGTTTCTGACGAGGAGGATGACCTTTGAGGATAATGGGGGCTGTGTCTTCATCCAAAGTCATCCAACGCCAGCCAACGCCATCCACCCTTTGCCCCCTCTTATATATATACCTTCAATAGACTGATCATTGCCTGAGATAAGAGATGAGATATCGATAAGGAACGTCATCCAAAGCCATCCAATGCCATCCACCCTTTTCCCCCTCTCCTGACCACTGGAAAGGCTTAGAATAGCTGTAAATACACTCTATGTACTATAATACACTTTATTTTCTGTGGAAAACCGAGCGCAGCGAGCCAGAGCGAGCCCAAGAACAAAACCCAGCCTGAGCAAGGCCAACTGAGACCGCTTGCCTAATCTGGAATGCGTCATCCAAACCTATTCTACGCCATCCACCCATTCTTGCATGCCCAGACATTTAAAAAATGGTAGATTGTATGTATATATGCTGTATCTGTTGCAATACACTTTTTTTTCTATGAAAAACCGAGCCCAGCGAGCCCAGGAGCAAAAACCAAGCCCGAGCAAGACCAACTGGCACCGCTTGCCTAATTGGGAAAGCTCCACAAATTTGGCACCGTGGAGATGCTCTCCAGCCTCCTCCTGCTCCCCCTGGAGCGCCAAAACATCCCAGATGGGTGTATTATACCCTGCTACCCCCAAAATATAAAATTTCCCACCCGAAATCCCCCCAAACGAGGCCAACAGCGAGCGCACCACCTGACCACCGCTTTTGGCATTGTTTACATGTATTTACTAGCGCACCCAACCCCTGCACAACAGCCCGCCCTATTATACACCCCCGCCCTCTCATCCGGCACCCACGGCAAGCCATCCCATCACCCAAAAATATCTATTACTAATCCTAACCAACCCCGGCACAATGGCAATACTCTCTTTTTTTGGCTGGTGGGGAATACCCGGTGTGGACTTATGATATGTTTCAGGCAAGTCCTGGGTATTGATATAGAAATGTAGCGTCTAAGGCTGCTCATCTCACATCTCTCCGGTTGATTTTGGACTCCTCTCAACCACCTCTTCGCCCTCGCCCTCGCTCTCACTGCCTCCAATGTTGCCTGTCGACCCATCTGCGAGCCCCTCCCCTCCGTTGAGGGATGTGGGCTTCATAAACGCCGCCACAGTTCCCTCACAAGCGAGGATTCAGCCCCAGCCCCTCCCCTTTTCAAAGGCATGTGGGCGGTTTATGTTCGCGCGACGGAGGAACCGGGGAAGGGTGACCCATGAAGCGAGAGGACCAGGAGGTAAGCTCTAACCAACAACGAACGACGACTCGACGACTCACCACGGCAAGCGATGACCCGAAGACAAACAACGAACTGACGACCAGCGACGACCTGACGACAAACGACGACCCGACAATGAGGAGTAGGGCCCAGCAAGACGACGGCCACAGCCAGGCCACAACGATGAAGGGCATAGCCCAATGACGAAGGGCATAACCCAACGACAAAGGGCATAACCCAACGACGAGGGGTATAGTCGACAAGGAGGAAGAGTGGTGAGACAACGAGGAGGGGAGAAGCGGGAGGAGGGCGATACGACGACGAGCGCGCAAATGATGCAATACCCCAGCACCCCAATGACTCTGTTGGGTGGGAACGCCAACCACGACGACGACCAACGGAGAGGTTGGAAACCCCGCGACAGGAGGAGGAAGGGGAAAAGACGAGGAGGAGGTGAAGGAGGAAGGGCAAGACGAGGAAGAGGATGAGGGGCAAGACGAAGAGGACGAGGGGCAAGACGAAGAGGACGAGGGGCAAGACGAGAAGGAGGTCGATGAATAGGCTGGGGAAACCACGGGAAGAAGGGGGAAATGACACGGAGGCGGGGGTAAACGATGCGGGGACAAGACGAACAGGAGGAGGGA
>Ga0307513_10007559_pt1 | contig 14046 bp, 12 predicted proteins | sample 15_EM_MG_FD_202174 | JGI IMG/M metagenome (GOLD analysis project Ga0307513, IMG submission 202174) | Populus trichocarpa ectomycorrhiza microbial communities from riparian zone in the Pacific Northwest, United States - 15_EM | ecosystem: Host-associated > Plants > Roots > Unclassified | place... | reverse complement strand
CGCCGAAAGACTCGCCGACGCGCGCGCGGCGTTGTAGATGTAGAGTTGCAGGAAGATGCGCGACGTGCGCGCGAAGCGGCGTTCGACGCGGAGTACGTCGGGCGGCTGGTTCGTCGCTCCGGCATTGTTCGCCCCCGCGCTCGTCGCCTGTGTGGCGTTCGCGCGCCGCCGTTCGGTGATGAGCAGGCTGCTGAGAGCGAGTCGCTTTCCTTTCAGGTCGGGCACTTCAACCCATTCAAACGCGCTGCCGACGAGGCCGCTGCCCGTGTCGCGCGCGGCGGTGCGAAACTGGTAGAGGCCGGGCGCGAGGATGGGCACGGAGAAGTTTGTCACGAGCTTGCCGCGCGAACCGCCGGACGACGCGCCGTTCGCGTCCGATCCGCCGACGGTGAGCGTGCGCCCGTCGCTGCGCACGGCCTTGCCCTTTTCGTCCAGCACGACGTAGGCCACTTCGACCTGCGCTTGCTGCTTGCCTCCGACGGGCATGAACTTCAGACGGTCGTTCGACAGTTGCACGGAGGCGTTGATGACCGAGCCGGCCTGCCCGTCGTTGGTGAAGACGGCGTAAGCGGCAACCGGCAACTCGCGGCGCGGGTTCAGAGAGTTGAGCGCGCCGTTGAGCGCGGCGTTCGTCGTAGACGACGCGGCGGCTGATGCGGCGGGCTTCCCGGCTGCGAGTTGCACGGGGCGTTCCGTCGCGGTGTTGTTGAAGCCGCGCCGCACGCGCACGCTCAGGTCGGAGCGACCTTTGATGCTGATATCGATCTTGCGAAACTTCGGCGCGCCGCCAGTCACGTCGAGTCCTTCGGGACGCCACGCGAGCAGGTAGTAGTTGGCCGTCTCGTCGAGTGTCTTCGAGATCGCGTCGTCAAGCGCGTTGGTGTTGATGATCGCCCGCCCGCCCGTGTCGGCGGCCAGATCGCGCAGGATGCCCTGATTCGCGGCCAGTTCCGCGACGGGGCTGTACGCGCCCATGCCCATGCCGTAGTTGATGTCGGCGCGCGCGGGGCTGCTGGCGTCAAACATGCCGACGGCAAGACCCGGCGCGAAGAGCGTGTTGATCACCGTGCCGGTGCGCGCGGCGGCGTCCGTCACGCGCTGCATTTTGGCGTTGAGGTCGGATTCCGAACTGTCTTTGTTGAAGCCTTCGGAGATGTAGAAGAGAGTCTGTCGCCCGCCGAGCGGGCTGCGCGCGCGCACGACGCTTTCGAGCGCGTTGACGACCCCCGCATTCAGTTGCGCCGCCTGACGGCGGATGCGACGCGCGCGCTGCTGGACCTGCACGATCAGGCTTTGGGCTGCGCTCGCAGGCTGCCCGGTTTCGCTCAAAGTCTGCTCCACCATGTACATGATCATCGCGCGGTCGTTGCGGTCGATGGCTTCGGCCTGAAAGGCGGTCATGATGGGGCGTTCGGCGTCGAGCAACGCCTGCGGCAGAAACTTGAGCCGCCCGATGGCGGCGCGCACCACTTCGCGGTCGTTCGTGAACTGTTGCAGGAAACCGATCTGCCCGCCCGGCGACGCGACGAGCACCTGCATGTTCGGCGTCATCTCTTTCTCGACAAAGTTGCGCAGCAGTTCCTTCGCACGGTTGATGCCTTCGGGCGAGAGGTGGAAGTCGTCGATGAAGAAGATCACGGCGCGCCCGTATTCTCTCGGCACGGACGACGCGCCCGCCGTCTCGCCGCGCCCCGCCACGATGCGCGCCGCTTCGCCCGCGCTGCCCGCCGTGATGCGCTCGAAGAACAGCACCGGCTGCGGCTTGCCATCGACCTTCAACTCGAACTGGTCGCGCTGCAAGCCCTCTACGAACTGCCCCTTTTTATCAACCACCGACACGTCCGTCTGCACGACGCTGGTGCTGACGCGCAAGACATCGTCCTGCCGTTCGTCCTGCTGCTGCGGCGACGGCGTTTGCGACGGCTGCGGCGGCGGTTGTTGCGCCGGATAGGGCTGTTGCGCGAAGGCGGCGGACTGCGTCGCCAGCAGGCACGCGAGCGCGAGGCGGAGGGGCGTTTTGGTGAACCACGCGGATGAGTTGAATTTTTTCATGACTCACTTGGAAGCGAAGAATCGCATTGTCGGTTGCACTGCTGTCGTTCGTTAATTTACCGGCTGTCGTTACAGACAACGCGCCGGAGCGTGCCTTCGTCGGGCGGCAGGCGTTGAAACATTAGCCTAACATGTCTGCGAACTTTTTTCCCTTCGCGGGATGGCGACGAGAAACGCCAGCGGCCCCGCCAGCAAAAGCCACATCATCGAGCCGAGGCCGAAACGTTCGGCGAACAGACCGAGCGCGAGCGGAATCATGCCGCCGACGAGGCCGGAAACGTTGTTGAGCGCGAGCGCCGCGCCGCTGCGTTCGGGCATCGCCGCGTAAAGTTGCGCCTTGAGGATCGAATACCAACCGGCGTTCGTGATGCCGATCAAACCGAGCAGCGCGAGTTTGAAGTAAAGATTCGAGGCGACGAGGAACGCCGGGAACAGGAAGAGCATCGCGAGCGCGCTCCAACGCAGGTAGCTCAGGCCGCGCACGCGCTCCAACAACGGAATCAGCAACAGGTCGCCGCTCAGACCCACGCCCGTCCAGACGGCAATCGCCACGCCTGCCTGAGCGTCGCTCACGCCCACCACGTCAACGAAGTAGAGCGCGAGAAATCCGTGGAAGCCGTCGAGCATCAAATCGGACAACTCCAACAGCACGAGCCAACGCCGCACTTCGCCGCGCCGCAACGCGCGCAAGGCATCCAACGCCCCCTGCCTGACGCCGACCGGCGCGTCCTCTCTGCTGCCGACCTGTGCAGGTGTTCCGCCTGCGCGACCGTGCGCGTTGAAAGTGAAACGGCGCGCGGCCAGAACGAGCAACACGGCGACGACGCACAGCACGCCGAACCACGCGCGCCAACCCGCGCCCGTTGCAATCGTGGCGTTGAGCGCGAGCGACCCGGCGACGATGCCGAGCGAACCGGCGAAAGCCCAGCGCGCCATGTTCTGTTCGCGGCGCGCGGGCGCGGAGTCCATCAGCGCGGCTTGCGACAGGCTGACGAACGCGCCCCCCGCCGGGTAGAACAACACGAAAGCCATGAGCAGCGACGCGAAGCCCGAACTCCGCGCGACGAGAAGCAGCGCGAGCGCGAAGCAGACACCGCCACTCAAAATTACCGTGCGCCGGTGTCGCGTGTCGCCGAGGAGCGCGAGCGGCGGTTCGATAATGTTGCCGACGAAGTTAGGGATGGTGAGCAGCAGCCCGATGTCTGTGTAAGAGAGTCCGAGGTCGCGGCGGATGAGCGGCCACGCGGCCTGACGCGAGCCGTCGACGAGTTCGTCCAGAAACTCAATCGCGAGCAGTATGAAGGTGAGCCGACTGAGCGTGGGCCCGCGCGTGCCGGTTGACGGCGAGGCGGTATTCGACCGTGCCTGATTCGACATTCGATGATTCCTCTTTTCCCGGAAGTATGAACGCTGGCGTGAGAGTGCGCTTTGAGTGCGTTCTCCGGGGCGGAGGAATCGACGAGCGGGCGCGTGCGTACCTGAGCCGTCGTGCGAGCGTCGGCGCGTCGGCGGATACGACTGCGGTTTCGGGAAGTTACCAGGGAGGGAAGGTCAGAGAGATGTTCATGTCGTCAAACTCGCTTTCGACTTGGACGTTGATACGACGCCATTCTACTTGAGAGATCGTTTCAAAATCTACCGGGCGTCTTAAACTTTGCCCCTTTTCGAGGCGGGTTTTATTCGTTGACTTTCAACACGGCGAGGAGTCTTAGGCCGCGTGACCTAAACGCGTGAGTGTATCTTTGGAAAACTCCAAAACTTTGATCGCTTGTTCGCGGGTGACGGTCGGGAAGTTATCGAGGAATTGATCTAGTGTAAGACCCGCCGCCAGATTGTCCAGCAACGTCGCGACCGGCACACGCGTCCCGCGAAATACCGGAACGCCGCTCAGGATTTCAGGGTCGCTGCTCACAGGCAACTGTGCAATCTGATCGTTTCCAAACGTCAGCACGGCGGCTTTAGTTTGGCGGACGCGGACGGGCTTGTCCCACGCCGTCTCGTCATCAGCCTGACCTGTCACCAGTTCGTCAATCTCTTCCTCACTCAAAACTTTTTTCTTGCGGCTCATACGTCTCACCCAGTGATGATTCTGACGACGTTGTCAGGCTTCAATTGGAAAATGATTTTAAGTTCGTGCCCGCCTACTGTGCGCCCGATGAGTTGATAGCGGTCACGGAAAGACTTGTTGCGGCGCACTTCAAAATCCGAGAAAAAACATTCCACCGCCTCGTCGAAGGTGACGCGATGTGCGGCGAGTTTGTCTCTGTCAAAATCATACTCGAAGTCAGACGGCGTGAAGCGTTGCCAGTTGACCATCACTCATTGACTTTCAGCACGGCGAGAAACGCTTCCTGTGGGATTTCGACGCGGCCCACGCGCTTCATGCGCTTCTTGCCTTCCTTCTGCTTCTCCAGAAGTTTGCGCTTGCGCGAGATGTCGCCGCCGTAGCATTTGGCGATGACGTTCTTGCCCATCGCCTTGACGGTTTCGCGCGCGATCACTTTGTTGCCGATGGCGGCTTGGATCGGCACTTCAAACAGTTGGCGCGGAATCAACTGACGCATCTTCTCGGCCAGCAAGCGCCCGCGCGGCTCGGAGTTGGCGCGATGCACGATGAGCGAGAGCGCATCGACGGGTTCGCCCGCGACGAGAATGTCGAGCTTGACGAGATCGCTCACCCAGTAGTCGGCGAAATGATAGTCGAGCGATGCGTAGCCGCGCGAGACGGATTTCAGGCGGTCGTAGAAGTCGAGCACGATCTCGTTCAGAGGCAACTCGTAGGTCAGCATCACGCGCTTCGCCGCGATGTACTCAAACTTCTTCTGCACGCCGCGCTTCTCTTCGAGCAGCGGAAGTATCCCGCCGAGGTATTCGTCCGAGGTGAGAATCGTGGCGAGGATGACAGGCTCTTCGATCTTCTGGATGCGCACGGGGTCGGGCATCTTCGCGGGCGAGTCGATTTCCAGAATCTCGTCGTCGGTGGTCGTGACGCGGTAGCGCACGCCCGGCGCGGTCGTGATGAGATCGAGGTTGAACTCGCGTTCCAGACGCTCCTGCACGATCTCCATGTGGAGCAGGCCGAGGAAGCCGCAGCGGAAGCCGAAGCCGAGCGCGGTCGAAGACTCAGGCTCGTAGAAGAACGAGGCGTCGTTCAGTCGCAGCTTGTCGAGCGCGTCGCGCAGTTCTTCGTACTGGTTCGCTTCGACCGGGTAGAGTCCGGCGAAGACCATCGGCTTGATCTCCTGAAAGCCGGGGAAGGGCACGGTCGTCGGACGCGCCGCCTCCGTGATCGTGTCGCCGATCTGCACGTCCGCGACCGTCTTGATCGAAGCCGTGAGGAATCCGACCTCGCCCACGCCGAGTTCGCCAATCGGCGTCGGGCGCGGGCGGTTGACGCCGACGGCCTCTACCAGATAATCGCGCCCCGTGTTGAAGAAACGTATCTTCATCCCCGGCTTGACGCGCCCATCGATCACGCGAAACAGCACGATCACGCCCCTGTAGGCGTCGTACCACGAATCGAAGATGAGCGCCTTGAGCGGCGCGGCGGGGTCGCCCTTCGGATACGGCACGTCGCGCACGATGGCTTCCAGCACTTCGTGGACGCCCACGCCCGTCTTCGCGCTCGTCAAGACGGCGTTCGACGTGTCCAGCCCGATGATCTGCTCGATCTGCTCGATGGCCTTGTCCGGCTCCGCCCCCGGCAGATCGATCTTGTTGATGACCGGAATGAACTCCAGATTATTCTCAATCGCCAGATACGTGTTCGCCAGCGTCTGCGCCTCGACGCCCTGCGACGCGTCAACCACCAGCAGCGCGCCCTCACACGCAGACAACGAGCGCGACACCTCGTAACTAAAATCAACGTGCCCCGGCGTATCGATCAAATTCAACACGTAGTCCGTGCCGTCGTCGGCGCGATAATCGAGCCTCACGGCGTGCGCCTTGATCGTGATGCCGCGCTCGCGCTCCAAATCCATGTTGTCGAGCACCTGCGCCTCCATGTCGCGCCCCGCGACCGCGCCCGTCAACTCCAACAGACGGTCGGCCAGCGTAGACTTCCCATGATCAATGTGCGCGATGATCGAAAAATTTCTGATGCGTTCTGGATTCATTAACTTCTTATTTGTAGCTCCGACGGTTAACGCCTGTTGATAAAATTTCAGTGGCGTGTCTGCAATTTTTTACGGTTGAATATTCTTGCGCAGCAACTTAACAACGGCTTCGATAATCAACTCAAACGATTCAGCCTTCAAGATTCCAACTTCGTTCACGATCAAACTGCGATTCGCCGTAAACAACTTGCCGGGTCGGGCATAACTCGTGCGCTGTAATCCGCCCGTGAGAAAGTTGGAGTCGGAAATTTCTACCGTATGAGCATCCGCATAAGCATTGCTGGTTATCTGGCACAAAACCCAATCATCCAGACCCGCACTTGCCAGTACGACCGCCGGTCGGAGTTTTGTTCGCGAGAGATCGGAGAAAGGGAAAGAGACTAGGACTACACTTGCGGCTGAAGGTGTGACCATGCCTCATCTTCCTCCGGTCGCGTCCAGTCTGCGGCCAACGCCTGCTCGCTGAGCAACGCCGTCTCACTCGCCTCCGTAGCAGGGGCTTCTTCCAGAATCGTCACCAGCGCGCGTCGCACTCCCGTGAGTTTAACTTCTTCAAGCAAGCGCACCCGCCCATGCTCGTCAACCACAGCTTTTACCGTCTGGATCATAAAACCACCCCACACAGAACAACCGGCAAAATTACTCGTCTAACATAACAAAACGGGCGCGAAACCGCACGCGCGCCCGTCTGAAACCCTAGTTGTGAAATATCTATTTCGCGGTCGCGCCGTCGCGTGCGAGCATGGCTGCGCCGGTGGGGACGGCGTCGGCTCCGAGGGTGGCGGCGACGATCTGAGTGGCCTCGAAGCAGGGTTGGAATGAGCGGCGTCCGGCTTCGCGGATGATGGGGTCGAGGATGAGTTTGCCCGCGTCCATGACGCCGCCGCCGAGGACGATGCGCTGGATGTTGAGGAGGTTGATGACGGCGGCGACGGCAGTGCCGATGTAGCGTCCGGTGCGCTCGATCATGAGCATGGCGAAGTCGTCGCCCTCGTTGGCGGCGTGGGCGATGTCGGCGGCGGTGAAGTTTTTGTTGAGTCCGAGCCGGGTAAGAGATGAAGTGCTGTCGCGGACGAGCCGGTCGTGCGTGCGACGGACGATGTTCGGGGCGGAGGCCACCGTCTCCAGACAGCCGGTGTTGCCGCAGGTGCATTCGATGCCTTCGCGGTCGATAGTGATGTGGCCGAACTCGCCCGCGAACCCGGAATCGCCGTACCAGAGTTTGCCGTCCATGATGAGCGCGCCGCCGATGCCTGTGCCGATGGTGACGTAGAACATGTTGCGGCTGCCGCGCCCCGCGCCCGCGATATACTCGCCATAGGCGGCGGCGTTCGCGTCGTTGACGAGCGTGATGGGGAGATTCGTGGCGCGCGTGAGTTCCGTTTGCAGATCGGCGCGGACGACCGAGGGGAGGTCGGAAGAGACGATGACGCGACCCGTCTCCGGGCTGACGAGGCCGGGCACGCCGATGCCGAGCGCGGCCACGTTCGGCGCGGTGTCGCGGAGTTCGGCGACGAGGGCGGTGATCTGCGCGGGCAGCGTGCCGTTCTCAAGCGCGGCCTCGCGGCGGGCGACGACCTGACCTTCGTGCGAGACGAGCGCGGCGTGCAGCGATGCGCCGGAAATATCGATGCCGATATAGTTGTTGGCGGGTGTGGCGGTTGACATGGTCTTTGATCTCCAGACGGGAGCAACGGGCGAAAAAGTCTTTCAGGTAGGAAACGGCGAAAATGGTAGCAAAGGGGTAGGGGGCTGTCAAACCAGCCCTTCTGCGTGTAGAATGCGCGACGGACAGGGATGAGGGATGAGCGATGAGGGATGATGAAGTCGTCCTTCTGATTCATCTCTCATCTCTTATCCCTCATCCTTTATGATCATTCGTTCCATTCTGTTGCCGACCGATTTCAGCCGGTGTGCCGAGTCGGCTTTGCCATACGCCGCTGATCTGGCGCGGCAGATGAAGGCGCGGCTGGTGTGTCTGCACGTAGTGGAGACGATGATGCCGCCCGTCGGCTACGCGGCGGTGGCCGAACCGATGCCGGTCTTAGACCTCGGCGGGCAACTGGAAGAATCCGCGACGCGCGAGTTGCCGAAACTCGGTGCGCGCGAAGAGTGTGCGGGGCTGGACGTGGAAGAAGTCGTCGCGCACGGCGACGCGGCGGGCGAGATCGTGCGCGTCGCGCGCGAACGCGATATTGATCTGATCGTCATCTCGTCGCACGGGCGCACGGGCTTCGGGCGCATGATCTTCGGCTCAACCGCCGAGTCGGTCGTGCGTCACGCACATTGCCCCGTGCTCGTCGTTAAACCGAAGGAAAGTGAGCAGTGAGCGGTCGGCGGTCAGCAGTAAAAGCGGAGCGGAGAACTGCTTGCTGCTGAACGCTCACTGCTCACAGTCATTTCATGGAGCAACATTTCTACGAACTGGTGGGGCAGTATGGGCTGTACGCGATCTTCTTCCTCGCGATGATCGAGGGGGACATTACGCTGCTGCTGGCGGGCGTGTTGGCGCACGGGGCGTTCTTCGGCGAGTATAGTTTTGTGAAGGTGGTGGCGGCGGGCACGGCGGGCGGCGTGGCGGGCGATCAGGTGGCTTACGCGATGGGGCGCGGGTTTCGTTCGAGCATCCGCGACCGGAAGTTTTACCGCGCCGCGCGCCCGCGCATCGAACGCCTGACTGAGACTTTCGGGCCGCTCTCGATCTTTCTCTCAAAGTACGTCTACGGGCTGCGCACCGGCTCGTGCATCTTCTACGGCGTGGCGAAGATGTCCTACACGCGCTTCCTGCCGCTGACGATTGCGAGTTGTTTTCTGTGGGTGCTGCTCCTGAGCGGCGCGGGTTATTTCTTCCACGGCATCATCACGAACTTCATCGGCGACTTCGAGCATCTGGGGAAATACCTGCTCGTCATCGTCGTCATCGGCATCGCCGCCTTCTACCTCGCCGAGCGTTACTGGCTCTCGCCCAAAGTGGAGGAGGCCGACCCCGAACGCGTCCACGAGTTTGAAGAGAACGTGCAGGAGAAACTGCAAGAGCTTGGCGAAGAGATCAAAGAACATCTCCCGCCGCCGCTCGCGCGCCGCAAAGACAAAGAAAGTGTCAAGAAGAAAGTGCACGCCGCCAGCCGCAGCGGCGATGCCGAAGGAGACTGAAACCAACGATGAGCGATGAATGATGAATGATGAATTAAAAGCTGAGGTTCTCCGTTTTTCGTTCATCGTTCATCGCTCATCGTTCATCGTTTATCCGTTATGATTATCGAAGCAATCGCACCCACACGTGTCGATCTGGCGGGCGGCACGATTGATATATGGCCGCTTTATCTGTTTCACCCGAACGCGGCGACGGTCAACTTCGCCATCTCGCTCTATGCGCGTTGCCGCATCGAGACGCGCGACGACGGGCGCATCATTCTCGAATCGCGCGACCGCGCGTTGTCGTTTGAGACTGACCTCGCGGGCGTCGCCGAACTGGTCCACGAGGAGCGGCTCGAACTCATCTCGAAACTCGTCCACTTCTTCAAACCGGAGACGGGCTTTCATCTCATCGCGGAGTCGCAAGCACCGGCGGGCGCGGGGCTGGGCGGGTCGAGCGCGCTCGCGATTGCCTGCATCGGCGCGCTCAATCGTCTCGTCGGCAATCGTTACGAGCAACGCCGCTTCATCACGATTGCGGCCAACGTCGAGACGACCGTGATCCGCGTGCCCGCAGGTTTTCAGGACTACTACGGCGCGCTCTACGGCGGCGCAAACTGCATACACTTTCGCGCCGACGGCATCCAGCGCGAGGAGTTGCCCGTGGACGTCGCCGAACTCGAACGCCGCCTCGTCATTTGTTACACGGGCGAGCCGCGCCTGTCCGGTATCAACAACTGGGAGATGTTCAAGACGCACATCGACGGCGACAAAGTTATCTTCCAACTCTTCGAGGGCATCCGCGACTCCGCACAGCGGATGCGCACCGCGCTCTCTGCGAACGACTGGCCGGAAGTGAGCGCGATCATGAGCGCGGCCTACCCGAACCGCAAGCGACTCGCGCCCAACATCACGACGCCGCACATGGAGCGTCTCGTCGAGAAGGCGCACCGCCACGGCGCGGAAGCGGCGAAGGTGTGCGGCGCGGGTGGCGGCGGCTGCATCGCGTTTCTCTGCACCGAGGGGATGAAAGAGTCGGTCGCCCGCGCGCTCTCGGAAGAACAGGACGTGCAGGTGCTCGACTGGCATTTCGCGCCAGAGGGTTTGAGGATCACGGAAAGCTGACACCCGACGCGGGCCTGTCTCAAGTTGAGCGTGAAGGAACGTCTTCACCGCAAAGGCGCGGAGTCGAAGACAGGCGCGGACGGTTAAGCATTTGTGATCTTTCAAAGAGGAAAGCATTCGTGGTTTCTCAAAAATGAAAGCCTTTGTGATCTCAAATTTGTGATCTCAAATTTGAGATTTGAACTTCTTGTTTGAGATTTGAACTTCTTGTTTGAGATTTGAACTTCTTATTTTGAGATTTGAACTTCTTGTTTGAGATTTGAAATGTTTAACCCTCTTCGTCTGCTCTGCGTAAGCTCTGCGCCTCTGCGATAAAAACTCCGGCGATAGGAAACGCTATAAACGAAAGCGCGCGCAGGTTGTCAACCAACCTGTGCGCGCTTTTTTTTGTTGCTCGAAACGGCGGCTGTTATACGGTCGTGCCTTCGTCCGTGGCGCGCTCGTCTTTGGGTGCGCCGGGGGTGAGTTCGGTGGACGCGTCGGGCGCGAGGTCGGCGGGCGTTTCCGCTCCGGCGGCGGGCGAGGCGGTGGCCGCGGCGGGACTCATGGGCGCGGCGGACGCCTGACCCGTGGCGGCTTGCGCTTCGGCAGCAGGACGGTGCGCGTCGGCTGCTGCGGACGAGTCTGTGCCGGAAGTGGGCGAAGGCGGTTGCGCGGTGGTGGGCGGCGACGCGATGGAAGTCTCCCCGCCAACTTTCGCGCCGCTCCCGCTGTTCTTCGCGGCCATCTTCGCGGCGGCCTTCGCCTTGATCTCGGCCATCATGCGCGCGCGTTTTTGATCGGGCGTTTCGTCGGCTGGCGCGCTGCCGGTCGCAGACGGAGTTGGCGCGGCGGGCGGCGTGGCGGTGGCCGCGACCGGCGGCGTCGCGGCAGGAGCGTCGCTCGCGGCGGTCGGCCCGTCCTTCGCGGCGGGCATCTTGGCGGCGGCTTTGGCCTTATCTTCCGCCATGATACGAGCGTGTTTCTCGTCAGCTTCCGCCTTGATGCGAGCGCGTCTCTCGTCGGCGGACTCACCCGAAGGCGCGTCGCCGGACGCAGCGGGTGCGTTGCCGACCGCGGCGGTCGCAGGCGACGCGGCGGTTGTGTCGCTCTGAGCGGTTGCGCCTCCGCCTAAGCGCGCGGCGGCTTTCGCTTTGGCATCTGCGATGATGCGCGCGCGCTTTTGTTCGGGCGTCTCACCGGCGGACGCCGGGGGAGTTGCTGCTGCGGGCGCGTTCGCGGGCGACGCCGGTTTAGCCGGCACGGCGGGCTTGGCGTTCTGCGCGGCGGGTGCGTGCGGAGTCGTTTCGCTCACGGGAACCCACGCGCCCGTCTCGTTCTTTTTGAAGGCGGGGAGCGTGCCGCCCGCTGCTTCGAGTATGTCCACGAGTTCGCTCTGGACGTAGCGCGCCTGCTTGCGCGGGTCGCGGACGTGGCCGAGCGGCGGCCCCATGTAGAGTGTGCCGCAGGTCTGGCAGCGGTAGAGCAGGTCGTCGCCGCGCATGTGCTGCCGCGCCTCTTCGCGGATGGGGCTGACCTGCTTGAGATGACCGTTGCACAACTTGCCCTTCTCGTTCTTCTCGTTGCAGACGGTCTGACCCTTCTCGAAACGCTTCGGCGCGCCCGCCTTCGACCCCTGCTGCTCGGTCGGCGCGTCTTTGGCGACGGGCACTCCCTGCGTTGCAACCTCATTAGTTGACATGATTTTCGCTTTCCGATCTCTCTCGCGCCGCTCGATGCGAACTCAACCGCCCGCGCGCTTCCGGTGTTTCCCAGACGTGCAAAAACTTGCGCGCAATCTTACGGAGAAACGTCGGAGCGAGTCAATGAAAAGAAACGATGAAGGCGCAACGATGAATAAAATAAAAGCCCTTTGCTTTCATTCACCGTTCATCGTTGCGCCTTCATCGTTTATGATGGCGGCGCATGTTGAAAAAATTGTTGGGGACGCTGTGGCGGGTTGCGCCGAAGCGCGTGCGGCGTTGGGGCGTGTGGGTGGTCGAGCCGCGTTTCATGGTGACGGTGGGCGCAATCGTCTTGGACGAAGGCGGGCGCGTGTTGTTGTTGCAACACGAGTTTCGCACGGGCAGCGGATGGGGCATTCCCGGCGGCTTTCTGGAGCGTGGCGAGCAGCCGCTCGAAGCCCTCCGGCGCGAACTGCGCGAAGAGATCGGCTTGAAACTCGACGCGGCGGAGCTTGTCCACGTGCGCACGCTTCGCCGCCCGCAGCAGGTGGAGATACACTTCCTGTGTCGTGTGCGAGACGGCGCGAGCGCGCAGCCGCGAAGCATGGAGATCAACAGCGTCGGCTGGTTCGAGGCCGACGCGCTGCCGCCGGAACTCTCGCGAGATCAGCGGCGCATCATCAAAGACGCGCTCGCGGGTGGCGCGAACCCGGCGGAGTAGTGGTATGCTGTCAGAAAAAGAGGTCAGAGACTCAGAGGTTAGAGATCAGTAAAAGAGAAAACTGATCTGTACTAACCTCTAACCTCTAACCTCTGACCTCTTCTAACTACGGAGACATGAGCAATGGTGCAACTCGTTCCATCACAAGATGAAGTCATGGAGATGCTGAAGACGACGGGGGCGTTTCGCGAAGGCCACTTCGTCTATCCTTCGGGCAAACACACGCCGAACTATTTCCAGATGCCGCTCGCCTTCCGCTATTACGACACGGCGCGCGTGCTGGCCGTCGCGCTCTCGCGCCTGCTGCGCGTCGAGCCGGACGTGTCGAGCGTGCTGCCGAAGGTGGCGATCATCAGTCCGGGGCCGGGGGGCATTCCCGTGGCGTTCGGCGTGCGCGAAGCCCTGAGCGCCGAGCAGATTTATTGGGCTGAACGCGAAGACGGCAAGCGCATGTTTCGCCAGTACATCAACAAGGGCGAGATCAACCCGTGCATCATCGTGGACGACATCATCCGCAGCGGCGACGCCATCCACCAGACCGTCGAACTCGTGCGCGAACTCGGCGCGCGCGTCATCGGCTGCGGCACTATCGTCCGCTTCCGCGACGCCATAGACAAGATTGCCGACGACATCCCCATCAAGTCGCTCGTCGAATTCGACTCCAAGTTCTACGACACCGGCGAGGACTGCGTCGAATGCCAAAAAGACACGCCCGCCGAGAACGTCAGGTTCTAAAGATAAGAGTGAGCAGTAAGCAGTAAGCGGTGAGCAGTAAAGCGGCGACCAATCAAAGCCGCGAAGCGGCGGGAGTTAATAGCCCCGTGCGTGAGCGTGGGGATCAAGCCGGGTAGAAAAGTTTGAAGCCCCGGCAGGGGCGACACAATCGCGCGTTGCGTTGTGTCGCCCCTGCCGGGGCTTCGTTGCGTGGTCGGGTTGAACTTTTCCTCGTCCTGACGGGCTAGGTTGTATAACTGCCGCCTATGTGCGGCACGTTGGCCTACCTCGCTCGAAGAGATCAGCAGCAACGTGTTGACGCCTGCGAGCGCCCGGTCGAGCGTCTCGGGCTTAGGGTAGTCTGCTTCGCGGGTCGTGACACCGAGGTCTGTTGCTAGGCTGGATCGAATTGGCAAGAGTCCGGAATGCTTTCAGGCTTTATGCGTCTGGCTGACTCGACGATACCATCGGGTCAGGTAAACGATTCACGATTTACGAGTTTTACATCTCGTGCCGGTTC
>Ga0307513_10007558_pt1 | contig 14046 bp, 14 predicted proteins | sample 15_EM_MG_FD_202174 | JGI IMG/M metagenome (GOLD analysis project Ga0307513, IMG submission 202174) | Populus trichocarpa ectomycorrhiza microbial communities from riparian zone in the Pacific Northwest, United States - 15_EM | ecosystem: Host-associated > Plants > Roots > Unclassified | place... | reverse complement strand
GTGTGTGTGTGTGTGTGTGTGTGTGTGTGTGTGTGTGTGTGTGTGTGTGTGTGTGTGTGTGTGTGTGTGTGTGTGTGTGTGTGTGTGTGTGTGTGTGTGTGTGTGTGTGTGTGTGTGTGTGTGTGTGAGGTGTGGTGTAATACGGGATATCTATAATGGTAGGTGCTGCCTAGGCACAAATAAAAAATATATAGCTACAAGAGGAACATGGGTGTGAGAGCGGATTTGAAGGTGCGGGACGGAAGGAAGTAGGGTAAAAAGGATGTTGGCAAGTGCGAGTGATGGGTAGTAGGGCAGGCGAGTTAAGTCAGGATGAGATGAGAAAAATGGCATCAAGCTGATTCGAAGAATAGAAAAGCGAGAAACAACGTAACGTCAGTGATGACAGAGTTCTGCGAGTTGGCAGGAGAGCGGAACAACTATTCGAGCCAACGTCGCTCGTGCAGCAGATACGGGGTGCTGCTGCTGCTGTTGTTGTTGTTTCAAGTTATCGAGAGATGAACCTGAAGAATGCCGGGAAATTGCTCGCTACCCTCTTTGCGACTACAGGTACTGTACTCGTATGAGGGCTTATTATTGTGAGCCTGCGGCTAGGCTTCTTTTCTTCCCACAAGGCCCCTGTAGCGTGGCGAGCGAAACGGGAGGAGGAGCAGGGAGGGGTAATGAAGAGAGAGAGAGAGAGAGAGGAAGGGAGAGAAGGGAGAGAAGGGAGAGAAGGGAGAGAAGGGAGGAAGAGAGGAAGGGGAGGAAGGGGAGGAAGGGGAGGAAGAAAGATACAAGTAAAACGCAATTGTGAAGGATCGTATTCTGGCCGGTCAGCGTCATCAATTGCGGGGGGGGATGTTAAGTTTGGGTGGGGAGTGGGGGAGGTTCCTGAGGCCAATGTTAATGATGCGAGAGCAAACAGCCAAAACTAACTGCAATCATTCCTGTTCAGTGCTCGTAGCAGCTACTTTCGCAAAAGAGGAAGAAAGTGGGCATTCATTTTCAAATAAACCTGATAAAAAGGCACGGCCCTGCGTGCAAAGTTAAAACCTGCATAACCATGGGGGGGCCATGAAGGTGGAACGGAAAGTGGGCAGATTATGAATGGGGTGGCTGGCTGGCTGGCGAGCAGGTGCAGGCCTTGCACAGTGTGAATACCGGCAGGCCGTCCTCCTTCCCCCCCCCGGATCTACTAGTAGAATCAACCAATATGCATCTATCCATCCACCCACACGAAAATCCTTTTGTTATTCAAAAAAAACCACTCATTAAACGCGGCCAATCCCCACCACGATACTGTACGAGTACCTGTACCATAATAGCAGAGTAAAGATGACACTCAACCACACACGGCCAATGCAACGTACGCGTACAGCACGGCACTGGAAAACCACTTTCGCAGTCCTAAACATAGAAGCCCAAACCCTCGCAAAATGGCACGACATTCTATCCTCACGAAAGTCTCCCAAACACCCAAACCATCCCAGGCCAGGAGTACTCGAGTATAAGTAAACAACGGCGCCTTTCGGCGAAAAGTGTGGAGTTCCCGACGCTCACCTCGCTCGCTTGCCCTGGTCGAATTATTATTATAATAAGCCTGAAACGGGTTGTCAAAAACAATGGCCCCAGCCCCGGTGTCTCGTTTTGAGGGGGAGAGATGGTCCCGGTTCACCCACTCCGACCCACCCACACAGGAGAAAAGGAACGAGAAGGGGGAAAAAAATGAAAAATGAGGCGAGAGGGAAAATGTGGGGGATACGGTATGCTAATTGTGGGTGTGTGGGGTGGATGGGAATGGGAAAGGCGTAGGTAGTACCGGTGGTGCCGGTACCGTGCTTGTTCGAGTATGATAGATCTTGTCACTCCGCTCTACCCACAGTACCCGAAACAGCTCAGATATTGCAAATCTTGTGTGGTCGCTTCAACGGGTATCTAGCCTACTCGCGCTGTACTCGAGTATGCGCGAGTAGTCTTGGAAAAATCAGGGACGAGGGTAAAGAAAATCTACCCCAGCGTAATACGCAAATCTACATGTCAATCCGCACGTCCATGGTACCGAAAAACCCCTTCCCCGCCCGGACTTCAGTCCTCCTCCTCCTCCTCCTCTCTCCGTCCCTGGAACTTCCCACGGCACTGCACCGCACAGTACCACGGCAGATACAAAGTATATTCGCCAAAAACGAAACCCCCACGAAATAAAGAGCCCGAGAAACCTTTGTTCCACTCTCCTAGGGTTACTGTAAAAGGATGAATCCGAGTGAATTATTCTACCCGAACCAAAAAGACCAAGAATCAGACATCCTCGGAATTACTCGCACATTCCAATACCAGTACCGTAGTAGGCCTGTCAAACGCTACTCTCTGCCTTGCGGGACTTTTCTCTGGGTGCTCATACTAAAATAGTGCTGCCGAGGTTTACAGGTTTACCCCTCCCCAAAACAAATTGGCGCGTATTTTTTTGCCTCGAGCACACGACCAATCTCTCCGTCTCGTCTCGTATTGTCTCTGTCTCGTGGGGCGTTTTTTTATTTTTTTCAAGAGGAAAAACACGTCATCCGCATGTGTGCCTATCGCGGCGTCTGTCTGGGTTTTTTTCTCGCTGGCACTTCGCACAAGCTGGTGGTGGGCAGGGAGGAGAAGGGGAGAGGGCCGGCGAGGCGAGATTCTGGAGTGGAAGAGATTTTGAATTGTACTGAGGAGAGAACAAAGTGATTGAGGCTGCCGAGAAGGATAAAGATGAATTGGATGTATACCGGTACACATGTATGCACAATAGACAACGCCAGAGTCAGGTTAGAGGACAGAAAAACAACCCCTCGACCAGAACAAGCACCAATCAGGGCCTATCGTGAGTTACAAAAGGAATAAACAAACAAATAAATAAAACTGATCATAGCCCATCTTAACTCATCCGTCTATCCGATCACGCCTCCCCTACTGGTACTCCCCCTGCATCGCATCGTATCCAGAGGACCCATCTATCTACCCAGAGCTCTCGCTTTCCTCCTCACTCGACCATCCGGTCGCCCTCTTTACCCTTCCCGTCCTCCTCTTCCCGCCACCGCCACCACTAACCAAAAACGGCGAATCCTCATCCTCCTCTTCGAGTATCGTGGGTATAACCTGTGGGAAAAGCACCCTCGCAGGCAACTTCGTATTCGCAGTGGCAATAGTAGTAGCATCCTTCGCCGCACTCCTGATTCGCTCATTCTTGGGTTTTGTTTGCCCCAGTGCTCTGGGTGCGGCGGGTTCGTTGCGGAAGTCTAGAGTGTCGGTGAGGAAGTAGCTTGCCAGGCCTAGGATTGCGCCTGCGGATATTCCTATTGGGTTGGTTAGCTAGTCAGTTTTTCGGAGGGGAGTGGGGATTACCGATGACCGCGGCGACGCCGCAAAAGACGTATAATTCCTGTTAACGCGTATCCGTCATTAATTCAGCCCACCAATCCATCTCCTACATGCCTAGAATCTAGATATGATACGGTAGGATAGATAACATAGCATGAGGATATGGAGGAGAGTAAAAACCTGTAACCGCGAAAACACCACAAACGGCAAACTCAGCATGCCAAACACCAAGCCGGTCAGGTAATTCCCGATGATAATCACCGGTAAAAACGCCGCTATCACAAGCCTGAGTATGAACCGTGCAGGCGACAGCAGCAGCACGCGGGTCGTACTTGTTAGTATGCTCAACAAGCTCATGTGCCACAGACGGGGGGGGGTTGGTGGGTCGATGTCGAAGTGTGTATTTTTGTTATTTTTATTTTATTATTCACGATACGATATCGTGGTGGCGGTACCGACAGTGGTGCTAAGTTGAAGCTTTGTTGTTGACGAAAATGTATGTATGATGATCTCATTCTCGGATGTGACGCATGGACCCCCTTACGGGTAGACCCGCTCGTCGATTAATTACAGTTCCGGTATGACATTATTTTAGGAGTGGTGGTGGGGGGATTAGGGAAGTGAAGCCGGGTTCTGGGTAACTTAACTTGCTATCATATAATACTATCTCGGGCCCAGACCAACCCACGGCCAGAAGGATGAACTGAGATTCACAACTTCGGCGATAGCCATCACATTGTTGAGCCCAAACATCTCATTCTATCGGTTTGGGCTCGTTCCTTTCTCCCCCACTTCCCCTTTACCGCGACGGGAATGATATCGATTGGCACGATGATACCTCCCACTCCGGCATCGATCTCATTTTCATGCTCACAAACTGCTGGTGGTGAAAATCCTGGTCTCCTGCATAAATATAACAACATGTCCATTCATAATTGGACAGTTCCAAAGCAGCCCAGCCAGAGCAATGCATAAAATAAAACAAGGTATCATATGTTACGCATGAACAACATACCAACCCGACTCCACCATTCCGTAATCCATCCATTTCATCGACTCCAGGAACAGAATGGCCAACAAGGAGGGTGAGGGTTGTCACGGGTGTGTTTTGATGAGAGTGTGGTCTGCCGGTATTATTTAGGCCGGGAGGTTTCCTACTCAAGTTTAACCTCGATCCTACTGTTGATCCTGGACCATAGCCGCGGCGAAGGAGAGGAGGAAGGAGGCTCAAACCGGCGCCAAAAGATCAAGGCTGCAACCAACGATAGTAAGAGCTACAATCATGGTCGGACGAACAGCGACTAAACGCCTTAGGGGTCCTTGACCAAGGTTGGGGTTTGAGATTTCGGTTGTGGACTGTGTATATACGCACTCTTGTATGTATTATATCATGCGCGTTGAGGCCTTTGCTCCTATCCACATTAGGGAAATCCTCGGTCGGCGAAATTACTCGCCTTATTCCGTCCGACTTACAGCTTAGCCCGATTACTGCGAAGATTACTATGGAAATCTGGACAGATCACCAAATATATACGCTTTTGGTCACTCATTATATTTCTGCAGTCGAGTGACATGATCATAACATGCCGCTCACTTTTACGCTTTATGGCGACCTATGCCCAATAGTTTTATTATCCTGGCGGTCTTGCCTCAACACTTCCTACTACCGCTATTTGCCCAAGGGTGAGCCGGGGGGGTAATCCCTTATGGCATGTCAATAATTACAACCGCCGATCACATCGTCTCACTCGACTATGGAGTCCATAAGACTCGATGGCTCACTTCCCCCCACAAGCAGGAGAAGCATCGATGAGTGTCAGGACCGGGTGAGTCATTGGGCAAGCTCACACGACGAGAGAAGCAATTTCTCCTGTTGGGTCTGATTCAATGTATTCTAGGCCACTTAAAACAATCAGACCACTGCCTCGCCGATCCCATGCTCTTTCTATCCATCCTATGAGCGATAGCTGAGCTTAGCCTTGGTCATTTGTTTCCTCTTTCTTTTTCTTTTTCCTCCCTTGCAATTGGCCTAGGGAACACCGTCCTTGCCAAAAGAACTCCCATCATCCATCATTATCCGATAAGTCCTCTCGAATGGTTGCCTGCAGTGTTCCATTATTCTGCCGTGCAGCGGCCCGCCCGCAGTCTCCCCGCATTCTCCCTAGCTTTTCGTATTTGCTCGCGAAGGTTGGCAAGGAGTTGGTGATCCTCAGCTCCAGCTTGCTCTGCTTCCGCAAGCTCGTTCTCTAGTTGGTGAATTGTGATCTCAAGCGAGCCAATAGGGCTCCGAGAGCCTGATTCCAGAGTTCTAGGCTTGACCCTTGGAGGAGTTTGACAATCGGATATTTGGCGAGGGGAGCCAGTTGGGTACTGTGGAATAAACCACTCGTAAAAATTCTCTCTAATTCCCGAATACTGCCAGGATTTTCCAACCCTGAATTTCTTCTCCAGATACTCTCGCGAGCGATAATGGAACTTGAACCAAGCAAAAGGTGCTTCCTCCGGGTCGATACTTCTGACATGATGTCTTCTCTTTGGGGTTGTTTCAATCTTTGCTCCAAGTCGCGAAACATGGGTAATGTGACGTCCTTTCAGAAACCCTCGATATAATTCAGACGGTGGGGGAGCAAACACCTCTGAGCTAACTGCATGGGTACGATCTGGTAGCCTCACTCCGCGATATACCTTGCACTCAATTGTGCCGTACCTGAGTGCTTGTTCTTGGCTCATCAGTGCCTTCGCTGAACGATTTGTGACCATCTTAACTAACGTGAAAAACACATCCCTCTTCCAGATCTTTCCCGGGGTCCCGTCTCGATTGCACATCCCCTGTACACACTGGGAGGCTATCTTGGAGTCCAGTGGTTGAATTTTAGGACTTCCGGGCCCTCTCTGTGATGAAGGAAATTGGGCGTCAATCCTTTGACCATCAACGTAAAATTCCACGCTAGCTGCTTCGCACGATAGTGGCTGTAAGATAGCATAACGGAGCCAGAACTGCTGACCGGATTGGGCCGGGATATAGCAGCTGAGGCCACCGCTGAATTCACCCTGTCCGATCTCTGGAAGTGAGCCGTCATGCGTCGCGATGGAAGCCCCGATTCCGTTGATGGATGGCATTCTAGGAAGCCGCCCGAAGGAAGACACTCGATATCTCAGAAGCTGAAATATAGGTCTGGTTGGCTCAGTAATCTATTGCCAGAACCATCCCTGTTAGTGATGTGGATGCTAGCTCGGCTAGGGGTTCTAGCAGACAATAATAACTACCGGTTAGAGAAACGTCTTTCAATTTCAAGAGATAAAGATCGAGGGCTGCTTCGACGCACAAAATAGAGATGGCGGAAGGTAAGAAGTATCGGGAGTCTGGAGGTCTGGTCTGGGGGGAGATTTTATAAATATATATATAGCACGTTTGATACCAATATGGGCTTACGTATTCAAAAGCGTGGCTCCCAATTTACTCGCGCAGTGTTCACATAAGAGTTGTAGGAGTTTTGCTAGCGACGGCGCCACCCATTCAATAACTAGAGAGTGAATTACAGAACCAAACTAACCCATAAAACCTTATCCGAACAAGAAAGTGGCCCTTTGGGCTATTCGGGGGTGGCTACAGCGTTCTCTCAGCCATGATCTCCCACTCTCCAATGGGTTTATGAGTTGAGACCTATCAGAAATGTCAGGATATTTTGCCGCATACTTTCGTAGAATGAAAACCACTACCAGAGCAATGCTACCACCCCTCCAGCCCCTCATCTCCCCCTTTGGGCCGTTCCAGTGCAAAACCCCAATATTAGCCTCTTTGAGGTCTTGCCCGATAGCTTTACGAATGCTGTCTGGGACTGGATCCATGGCGGAATATACCAACGAAACATGCGGGGTGAAGACTTCCTTCTCCCATTTATCCACAACCTCCTCTTCCGTCCCACCGTTAGCAAATAATTCCCGGCATTGTCTAGCCAGGTCAATGATTGCTGGAGTGCGTTCCAAGTGGAGGGTTCCGCGGGTGTAGTAGGTTTGCCTAGAGACTTTAACATAACTCATCCCCATCTTTTGGGGAACCTACCCAATGACAAACTCTTTGAAGCTAACCTCCAATAAACCCCTCAAAGAAATCTTCCTCAAGACCTCCTCAGGACCTACGCTGTCTGGAATATCCGATGTAATTGTCATGTGCGGGCGGAAGGCCGGTACCTTTTCATCGCCGAAGTGGAGTGGAATGGCTTCAGTGATGAGCGTTTGGAGGGCAGCCTCGATAGGACTTCCTGCCGGGGGGCACAACCAAAGCGAAGCTGTCCAGTGGGTTTTTTAGTATATTTTCGGCAATTTTCCCTTCAAGAATGAACGTACCGGCTGTTACTATTAGTCTGTGTTCTCATCAGTAGGGAAGGTAGATGATCCCCCACCAGTCATTTTAGACGTTGAACACTATGCAGGGATCAATCAACTAGGGATTCCTGGTATCGAACTATGGTGCCTGAAGTTTGCGGTTCGTTTTATGGCTCTGCCACCAGGTGATTAACTTGCGGGGTGTTTCTGCGGGGTTAAGATGTGCCGTTAGTGCAGCCCTAGCGAATACAAGTACACTTGTACATTCCCTTAGAAACAAGAGTTGAGGTGGGCTTAATAAGGCTCCCGTGCCTACAGGGGCGGTGGGCTCGCTCAGTTCCGGGACCTCTTGATCTACAGTACAGTACCAGCATCGGTATTAGGCTACTATTGCGCCATCCCTTGAGCAAGACCGAAATATGGGCTAAACATTGGATCTGGAAGTACGAGGCTGTCGACAGAAATCACCGGTAGTGTAGGGTTTTCCACCGAAAACAGCCATATTCACGACCCTCCAACCACTACTCTAGTAATGCATCCCAAACAAAATCTCCATCTACATGAAATTGTGAAGAAATTCCCTGGTGTTTACTTTCTAGCCCTTTTGAACGCTGTATCTAAACTGACTAAGAAATTATCAAGAGAGCTATAGTTGGTACACCAAGCTTAGCACAATTTCTAACTATTTTATGTACCTATGTTCTCATCGTGTATTCGGAATCAGGCAACTATTAGGAGTGTCCCTGAACTAGTAGAAATGGGATAAAATTAGATTAGAGATATCATAATAGCGATAATTACAGGAACAATGATGGCTGTAGTGGTAACGCAAATGAATTAAAGTTGAGGTAACAAGAATTGTTGGCTTAAAGGCAGTATAAAAACCAGTGATTCAGAAAGGGCAGAAAAATTCCAGGCAAAACTATGCCAGAACTGAAGACTAACTGTGCTTGGAGCAAGATAATCATGAGAGCTGAAGGCTAGCTGGGAGCAAGAAGAGAAGGAAAAGAGTTGGAAAGGATTTACAGATTTTAATGTATTGGGGAATGGGTGTACAAGTTAGGTATACTGGGGAGGGGCTTTTTGGAAAAGTTGGCAGACCGTGGGCAGTGGGTGGGATGAAAGGTCAATAGGGAGTGGGCCGGCAGTGAAACTTTTGAAAAAAAGGCTAGATAGAAGGCGGTTATTTTGTTTTATATTACTAGTTGCCCCCGGTTTCCCCCGCCTCTCAACTCCATCTATTGTTAAAATAATCAATCGGGATAAGCATAAGAGTCTAGTTTTTGTCCCCTGACAGAACCCCCTTTGAGACTAGTGCTCCTACCAGGCCCCAATTCCGAGTAAACGATGAAAATAGAAGTAGGTTATGGCAAGGCTTAGCGCTGTTTTCGACCTCAACTTTACAACAGTAGGTGCCAAATTTGCTAGTATAGCAATTCTTTAATAATCTGTGAGCACTTAAGAAGATATTTAAAGGAATTTTGGACCATACTATCAATTACAGATCTTTTTTTTTTCAGCTTCAAAATGTATTAAATAGAAAGTGCCAAGTGGACTAGTTTTGGTGGTACAAGCAATTCTACCAGTGATTTTTGTCGCCAGCCTGCTATAGTTTCTTGTGCTCTTGATGCTTGAGCTGCTGAGCTGTTTATTCTCGAGCACTGGTGGAGTCTATACTGGTATGATACTAATTTCTCTGTTGGCCAGTCACTATTAGAATGCTTAACAGTTTATCAACAGGGAGTACTCAAGTACAAGCATTCGTACTGGATGATCTTGAAATAAAAGCTTTAGAAAAGATAGTGTGGTGGCCGAAGGGTTAAACACCGGCTTCAGCATCACAGGAAGTCACTCTAGCGTATGAAGTTTCATTTTCCAGATGCCTCTCCAGCAATTATTCATCTGTCAAATCGGGGTCGGAGGACAGGTGTATTCAATAAGCGATATTTTGGGGCATGATGGAATCCCAAGATTTCAAGTTTTCCTCTGTTTGTAAAAGTGTGATGGCCGGAGAAAATACCTGTTGTTAAAGTCACTAATAGTAGTATGTATGGTTTACAGCTACTCTAGAAAAGCTACGAAAATGATAATATATATAATAAGCCTAAATCCTTGTTAATATCAACCGCTTTAGGCAACCCTCAAGTGACCAGTGAGCTGTGTTAGGTGGTAACTTCGGCGTGATATATTCCAACAGCTAGGACCTGAATCACTTTATATCGGAGAACTCGCTAAGCAGACGCAAGTAATGTAGGCTAGATATAATGGTATATTTCGGGATAGATAGTCGAAGTATTGGTAACGACAAGATAAAAACTTATTATATTGATAAGATCTCTTCTCCGTGCTGCTTTTTCTAATTGCAGCGAAGATGCTTCCATAGTTATATTCCGCGTCTGAGCAATCGCGGTATACATGCTATCTCCATACTAACTAAGCACTTTGTTCATATTTTTATGAACTTTACCTGAGCGCGAACTCTCGCAGACCCTGAAAACTCTCTACCACACTCTTTTGCTCCCATGGTCAACTTATCAGTCTGCACTTTCATTATTCCTGAGGGTGTGGAGACCTCGTCAGGTGTCAGGGCATCCGTTTATCCGTTGGCAACAATGGTTACAAATTATCTTGTCCTCGTGCTTGTCGAGGGTAGTCTAACTCGCCGGACAGAAGATGGCCTTTCTTCTTTGGTTGGTTCCGTCGAGAATTCGTCATGCAACTGCATATCGTATTCTGGTCTTCCGGCATTACACGACTTGTCCTCAGGATCGTACCTATAGGCTTTTTCCCTCGGGCTCCATCTTTTACCAACTTGTCCTCTGTGGATGCACCCGATCCACTTACTGGGCATAGTTACCTCCTTCATACTCTACACGACTTTGTAGGTACGAGGGGACTAACTTTCGTGCGAAACGTCCCGTTACATTCGACCCACTCTTCCGACTGTCTGTCTTCAAATGTCTGTACCTTTATGCGCCGTTGTCCGATTCACCTGCTTCTACTTGCATAAGGTGCCTGAAGGTCTTTCCTCATATATCCTGTGAACAGGGTCCGGTCGGATGGACGGCCGCGACGTATACGGTGTTATAAGATGTGCTCCATTGATAGTGGTCTTTGATGTTGGGATGGAACTACCCAGCTGGGCAGTAATAACGCGCCGTCCCAACGCCAGGGCTGCAGGGGGGTGTTATCTTTTTCCTTCGAAGTTCGTGTGCGTCAAGGTAGGGTAACTTTGCCCTGTAAATCCTTACGGGGAGTCCGTGCGCCTAACAAGCTGGAAGCCTGACTGCTATTAACTGAGGGGTTCTGTAGTATATACGTACAATTATAGTATGATACTATGGCTACCAGCAACCCTTATCCATCAAACCCCAATACTGAATTTCACACTAATAATGCAGATTCACATTAACCTGAAGTTTGATATCACTTCCAACATATATTGCCCTCTCCTTATCCAGGCCCTCCCTTCACCAATTTACTTATCCCCGCTTTCAGATACCCTACTTAGTTTAACTCAACTTTACTCCCCTTCTGCCTCTCCCCCTCTGCCTCTCCCCCTCTGCCTCTTCCCTTCCTCTCTCCTCTTGCACAGTCCAACCAACTCATTTCTCTGCACTAACACTACCCTTTCTGCACTTCCAGGAAAAATACTATTGCGATTGCCACTTATCAGAGCAACTATGGAGACTCTTCCGGTGACAGCTCCTTCTACATCAATGATACGTCTATCTCCAAACACCGATCATGAAATTAAGATTATCAAACCTCGAAGCCACCTTGCCACCCTAGAAAGTAGTGGGAGTGGTGTTGAGAGGGCTTCTAATATGTCTTCTTCTACTCTTGAGCTAGTGGACATGCTTTCCACGCCGAAAGAGAAGACTGACGTCTCAAATCAGATCTATGATTTAGCTACCATCAGGCTTCAGGAGGGCATCCCCAATTTTGAACACGCTGAAAAAGAAGCAGACAGGGCTGAAAATCGTTGCCCAAATGGCAAGCCAGTGTCACCTGTCACTGCTCCAAAGCTTAGGGTTATGAGACTTATAGGAGAGCATCTTGCTTTACAAGCCAATCAGTCCCAGGCCACTTATGATACCGTTATACCTTCTACTGCCAATTCGGTACATGACCTTAACCTACCGGATAATGGGATCAGCGACTTCAGGCATTGATTCTCTTTTGCTAAACTCAGGGATAGCCAGGTAAAACCTGAATACGATATGAAGAAATAGATGAACTGGGCGGTTTTGTCTCTGAAATTCAGTCAGTGGCCTGCGACTTCAGAGTAGGGAGAGAGTCAGAAAAAGTATCTCATTAATGACTCTTCTACTATTACCCTAGCGGGAATAGCTTACCTAATATCTAAGAGTAAGGTATATGGCTTCATACAATAACCATACATTCGAACCTATGCTCCTGAAGTTATGAGCTTCCTAGAGGCACCTGGAAGACCACTAAGGCCAGTGGATTAGATCATGTTTCAAGATATGTTTAACTGATTGGAACGATATTTAGAGAACACCACTCCTCTCATTTTCTAGTTGCATATGTATATTACTGCATAATGATTTGATAGCTGGATGTCTGAACTAATTACTCCATATTCAATATTACTATTGGTATGTAGACATTTGGACCGTATATTCATATATAGTCTATCATGATGAAGAGATCGAAGACTGCCTACTGACTCGAATGGTGTGGGGACACCCTCAGATGAAATACTAGTTGGGGAGATTCTCTGAGTTGAGCTGGACAATATTTTAGGGTCAAACGGTGTTTGCACTTTGTCTTGACAAACTAAATTGTTAAGAAAGTACTTCTTAACTAAAGAAGTCAAAGTAGGATGAAGATTAGTGTAAATAGTAGGCCTCTCCCCTAGTGGTTGAAGAATCATCAAGCAACGGAGAAGAGACCTTAACAATATAACAAGTTAGCGAGTTGTATTTTAACTCTTTGATATTTGACTGCCCTTTAGTACTTTACCTTTACCAAACGATTACCTACGAGCCTTCCTAACTAATAATCCGTTGTCTCAAATATGCTCGGCCTAGTTAGCTCAGAATCCTATGATGTTAGCTATCCTGTAACATCTACGGACAAGATAGATTCTACCGGAGTTTACCAGACAGATACCGCTGTTGGGGCAAATTACGGGCTTGTGATGGGACGCAGTGGGGCTTAGAGAGGCGACAATTGTGAAGGACCTTCTGTTTCCCAGATTGTTGACTATCTCTTCGCAATTGGAACCGGTATAGCTGGAGTCCCACATGCCGCTTCTGAAAAGGAACATGATATTTCCATGAACGAGGATGTGTTTCCCACTACTACTCAACAAATTAGCCCTACCTTTGTGGACTGCCCAGTTATATCTGCAAAATGGTGGCCTGCGTCAGATACAGTAGTGTTGCGTCCTGATTCTTCTAGCCTGGGCTCTGTGTCTTGTGGGTCTTGTGGGTCCTGTACCCATGCGCTACATCTGGTTGCGTCTAGTGCAACCGGAGACCCTTGCCTACACTGAGTTCCGTCCAGATACTTGCAACTAAGCAAACATGCCTCCCATGTATCCTGACTTAAACCTTAATACCATCGCATATCAGGATTCTCCACTACTCCAGATTCTCCTTTCAGTCTTTTTTGTCTTCTAGTGCGGATCAGAGGAAGGAGTATTTCTTGGCAAAGAAAATATGGTTAGTGCTGGTGCCTGGTGAGAAAGCCATCATACCCTTGATCTTAAATTTGCACTAAAAACTCCAAGTCACACAGGCACTCAGAGTTCTAATTTCAGAACATTATCTTTCAATGAGCGAGAATGCCAGCTCACTCCACCATAATACTCTCATGTCTAGCATAGTGCCTGGTAGTTTCTCGGCACTTAGCCTCAAACTGGATGTGACTCGATACACTCTTTTCATCACAACACTCAACATCCACACTCCTGGGCCACAGGTGCAACCCTCCACCACAGCCAGAAAATCAATCCTGAATCTGATACTTGGAGGTTCCTGGGCTCGATGCCAGCTATCCAACAGTATAAGCACCATCCCCACAGGGATATTATTCATGAAGTTACAGGGCTGAATGGGGTGAGATTCTAGCAATCCCAGAACTCGATAGCAGATTCCTCCTATTACCCTAGCGGGAATAGCTTGCATAATTATGCGTGAGGTAGATGCCACCATAGGGGAGAGCATATACCCGAACCCAAGCTTCCTGAGTAGGGACTTCCCGGAGGCATCTGGGAGACTACTCAGGAACCTCAAAGAGTTCACGTTTCAAGATATGGCTAACTGATTGGAACGATGATAAGAGAACCAGTTCTCTACTCTTACTAATGCATACGCATTATGCATTGATAGATGAGTATCGGACTTGATCACTCCATAC
>Ga0307513_10007557_pt1 | contig 14049 bp, 18 predicted proteins | sample 15_EM_MG_FD_202174 | JGI IMG/M metagenome (GOLD analysis project Ga0307513, IMG submission 202174) | Populus trichocarpa ectomycorrhiza microbial communities from riparian zone in the Pacific Northwest, United States - 15_EM | ecosystem: Host-associated > Plants > Roots > Unclassified | place... | reverse complement strand
GATGGAAGGGTCTGATGGAATCTAAGATCCGGTGTTTCAGGGTTAGGGTTCTTACCATCTATTTAATGATTGGCTGATAGCTGGTTTCTTTCCTCAGTTCGCTTTTCCTTTCCCCCCATCAATCATCCACTCCTCCTCTCTTAAAGTTCTTCCCCAATCGTCGTCATGTCCGCTCCCACCGTCAACGTTAACCTTTCCCTCCCCATCGTTATGGGTTGTGCGGATGAGGTCTGGGGTCATGACAGTATTGACTTTTTCGATGGTTCCGATCCATTGGTACGTGTGGTGAAGCCTTTAGGGATTTGTCCTGGGACTTAACTTCATGTTAGATTGACTTAAGCTATCGCGCTCATCAGAGTGTTTTCCAACATCCTCCCTCGTCAGTTCCTGAACTGGCTGCAGAGGTTCTCTGCGTTCGCATGAACGAAATAACTATGGGTGGTCTTCACGCGAACACCATTCATATTCAAGATGCCCAGGCCATCCGGATCAATGATCTGGAATCGCAGTTGGATGGTATGGGCTTAGTGTTGCACGCGCTTCGTAAGAAGGTTGAGGGTATGGAAGAGAAACTGGAGGAATCTCATTCGCTGTCAGTAATGTGTCAATCTTTATTGACTCATTACGTGGAATCTCATTGGGTTCCTATTGCTGGACTTATGGAACAGATCGGATCTTACGCGGATTGCCAGCTCGTCACAACCTCCTCGCTCCCTGAGCCCTGTGATCTCACAGATGCAGGGATTATCCTTAAGGGAGAGGATGGATGTTCCCATCATTCTTCCCAACACTCCTCCCTCCCTTCACTCGAGTCCGTCTCCTCCTCCTCCATCAACTCGGTCTACTACACCCCCTCCTTCCTTCAATCAGCGCCGGGACCAACGTCGCTCGCGTCGCCAGAAGTCGTCCCGTTCGTCCCGCAAAGAAGATCGCCCATCACCCCGCCAACGTTGTCTCCCACGATCTCAGGAGACTCGGAATCGTTTGGCTTCTTTGACCAAGGAGTCGTCGACGAAACAGGCTTTACAGGATTTCCACTACTTGGTGATGAGGGATGGAGTTCAGGAGGCAGTGGAGGCGATGAGGTGGATTTTATTGGGCTTGGGTATTGAGTTGGAACATAACGTGTTTGGGTGTATGTATTGCGAGGTTGTTGATGGTCGCTTCGTATATTGTCCTCGTAGTGTACACCATCCTGCTCATGTTCTACATGATCACCTGGTAGAGGACCATTCCGAGTGTGGCTGCGAACACTGACTGTATTTGATACCTCTTGTGAATACAACTTGTTTTTGTTCTTTATGTCACGAATCTCAATAGTAATCTGTTTGATTTGATCAACAAGATTACGTGTTCGTGACACTGATAGGTGCAGAGAGGTTGTCTGTACAGTATACAGATGCAACAAGCAGAGTGTGATTATTAAGGTAATACCCAATATAAGGGAGATCTATAGAATGAGAAGACCTTGGGCAGAAACAAAAAAACAAAAACAAAGATTACATGGACACAAAGTGACAATCAGGGGTGACATAAGTATGGGGAAAGATATGAGAAAATACTAACTAGTTGATGATTGCAAATCTTCATCTCAAGAGTAATGGTAACTGCAGTGTTCTACTACATCAATGCATCCTCAGCCTTCATTAACTCTGAGTCCATCACTGACATATACATGTCAAGAGCCTCCTTCCTCTTACCCTGGGCAACATCCTTTATAACTGTTCCCAACTGTTCCCACACCTGAGGCACCAGCTCCCTATATTTCAACCTCAGAATCAGGTTTGTCATGTTCATGATTGTGTTCATCATGCCCAGGTTGTTAATGGACCTCCCCAAGGGCTTGAGGGTCATCTAGAGCTGAAGTGAAATATTCCAATGATTTCCATTTCATCATAACAATGTGCAGCTGCCAGTGAGGAGAATTGATCATTCCAAAGGGAACTTTAAGAATAGCCTCCTTTACATCATAAATGCACTCAATACTGTTGGTGAAAGGAGCCCACTCAACATCAAAAGGTTCTGTACCAAATAATCATGAAGCCCAACGGGGAACACGGGGGTGTAATCGACGACATATCCAGAGGTAGGATAATGAAGTGGCAGTGGTATATTGCTGATTACCAGGATAGGTAGCGGAACAAGAAAGAATGCATGGTTCTTTATGTAGTATGAGCCTGGTCATGGAGGAGGGGATCCCGAACTCGGTCACGTTGACGAGGACTTCACTAACCACCAAAATGTTGCATACTAACCGGATTGACACACCAAGGGAGTTGGCGGTAGGTTCCAGAGCGATTGGCTTGCACCTTAGGCCTGGGTGTGCGCTACGGAGATGTTAATGATAAAACTCGCGTCAGAAGTTGCGTTCTCTGCAATGTAGGACTTTAGGATTGACGTGCAACGGAGCGCGGGCAACGTGGAGTCTGACACAAGGGGATTGGGAATTGGCCACCGGGGGAATGATTAGAGACCCACTCTCGTAGCTCTTATTGCACCTGAGTGGAAGTATGAACCAGACCATCAGAGGCGCAGTGTCTACTGACCACTTGTTCTGACCCAACCTGGAGCCACAAACTCGGCGACGGCCAGAAGAGTCCGTCGAACCATGGTTCAACGTAGAGAGGTTCTAAACAGTCACGGTGTTAGTTCCATCGCGAAGTCATATGGCGCTCGCGGGGAGTGAGAGAAGAGAGAAATACTATGAGGGCGAACCATGTCGAAGGAGAAAGAGAGAGAACGTCTGGTCGATCGCGTCACCAGTTCCCCGATCAACCTTCCGTTTCGTTCTCTCCTTCATCCTCCATCACCGCGTGCAGGGAAGAACTTTAGCTCCCCTGAGCACATCGCAATGAATATTCCAAGGCCGGTTCTAACAATCTTGGGATGCCTGACGGCGCTTTGAGCGAATGTTCCTTTCACGGTATACTGCAGTTTCCAATCGCGATGGTGCCTTCAGTTACATCGTGAACATACTGTCATGTGCTCCAAGACGCCCCTACGATGGGAAATGACAGCTCACAGTGAACTTATCTTGAAAGAATGCAGGGTGGCCCCACGAAATGGTTGGTTACAATGGTCCCTGTAGGGTCATCGTTCCTTGCACTCAACGGGTCGATGTCGCAAACTTGGTAACTGCATCCCTCAGCTACCCCACGTAGCGCTTCCCCACCCTGTTGAATATAATTGATACGAGATGTGCCCATGCCGGAGTACCTCCCGGAGGGTGAGAAGGGGTCACGTCTTCCCTCTGAACAGGCCTGTCTCGTCCGCGACAAGGTGTTCGTCGAACCTCATCGTCACTGACAAAACCATAAGCATCTTGGGACTCCAGGACGGATAGGGCGCTATCGACCGGCCGGTCTGCGAAACCTGCCTCTTCTTCTGCCGCGAGCCTGACCCAGGTTCGAATGCACTTCGATGCATTCCCCTGCGGCCGAGGAAATTGGTGTCTTCAAACACCTCATCACCAGCAAACCACCTAACATCAGCTCCGGCCGCTAAACTCCTTGTGTTTTATCTTCGTGCCGTACACCACCCTAGGTTTCGTCACCAGAACGCATCCCTAGTCCGTTTGGCAGCGCGAGTTGGATCTTGATTGATTCGATTTCCAGATCGCCAGCACGTTTGGTTGATGCGCGCAGAATGTCGTTCGGAAGATATGTGACCGGTGGGATGCTGAGGAGTGGATGAGCAGCTGTTCCAATGCGCAGAGAACGTTGATTATAGTGTTGTCTAGTGAGTAGTTGTACAGGTGGATTTACAGCAAATACGTTGACAGTACGAGAGGGTGTTCAGAGCGGCGGCAAAGGACGTCGACATTGAGGACAGATGTTCTAAAGGAGATCAGTTCGCCACGATTTCTCTCCACACAAGAACGGTTTTCTCACCTTGATAGCCAGCCACTGTTCATCGTCCCAACCCAAATCAGCTTGCGAGAAAACTCATAGAAAGAGCGAACGTACCGTTTCAAGGCAGGCGGTATGCTGGTGTACAAGGAAATCAACGTGAACACATAACATCAAAATCAGTGGCCCGGAACACAAACTCACGAAAAGGTGATGGCACGGAGCCAAACTGTAGCTCTTCCTCATGCTTGCCGTGCCAACCACATTCCTGTGCACAGCATCGAGGATCCCACCCGACTGGCCTTCGGCAGTTCCAGCCCAGGCCGCTTCTTTGGCAGGAGAGGCCCCTTTCTCCCCTGCAGGTGAGTCGACAGTGATCGCATCCATGCAAATTGCGCAATCTCCCAGAGAGCGGTCTGGGGATTCAGGGTCGGGAAGTCGCATGGGAGGGTGATAGTCATACGACTTTGTCGTCGTGAACTGGAGATCAGTTGTCAGTGGCGAGTCGAGTATGAGTGTGTAGAAACTTACTCGAGCGGGCAAGAAGAATGCAGGTCCATAGATCCCCTGCAACAGGATAACGAAGACCTGGAAGGCAGTCCATCCTCCGAAAGTCCAAACCCAAGCTAAATCAAGAAGGCGCAGTCAATCCTGGACCAAGAAAATGCCGAAACTAAACAACACCCACGACGAGGAGTAATCTCGAGTATATTCTCACTGTAACCCAGGTAATCTAGATAGGTTCAGGTCAGTCCAAGCAAACGTGATCACACCCAGGTACAAACAGAAGGCAAATAGCAACCGACAAATCGCCGTTCCAACAAGATACTCGGTGGTCAAAGCCGAATTTCGTCCTCTCAGGGCGGAACGTACGATTTGAGGCAACCAGAACATCGAGTATGCAACTGCCACTGCTAGAAGGGGTAGAGAGAACCACAACACAAGCTGGTTGACCACGATCAGAAAGAACGATAGAGTTAACCCTATCATGGCGGTTAGCGTTGGGCTCCGCAGAGTGGGCGGTGGGACTGGGGCTGACATATTCTCGTATGTGGATCATTCCACATGTAGTCTATCGAGAGCCTCACGAATGCTGGTCTTGCGGGGTCAGCTGTGTTCGCATTCCCACCATTAGTCGGCGGCTGGGTCACAGGACTGGGCGTCGCCGTGTTTTGCGGTGTAGGTCTATCGCCCGCAGTTTCCGTGCCAGGTGTTGTGACAGTAGTCGAGGGGTTCGGCGTCGGAGTTGTTTGAGCCGCTGTCTGATTCAATGCGGTATCCTCGGGGAGTTGTACTCTGTAGATCAGTACAGCGAATTGCTATCATCTCTCAGCAGCGAGAACCTGGAATTGCAAACATACGAGAAATCCATACCATCTCATAAACAAGAAGAACCACGGATAGAGCGGCAGGAGCGATCAGGGGAACACAAGCCCTGGCGCTCACGACGGTTGCGAGACTGACGAGCTGGGGGATTCCGAAAGTGAGATCAGGAAGAGTAGTACCTGAGAGTACCTACGATGGCAAAAGCAATCGCATCAATCAACGCCTGTGTGAAGAAGGTCCACCTCGAGAGCCGTGATATGCCGGCAGGTGTCCGGCTCACGGTGATCTGGCGGCTGAGGAGGAACAGCATCACGAGGTAGATCACGGAAGTCCATCCGGCATCTACGATGATCGTTTTAGGATGAAAGCTGCAACGCAAACGACAGCAACATACATGTGATGACATTGCGATAGTACCCCCATGTACTAATACCTTTTCAGGAACGGCGCAGCGCTGCCTCGAAGGAGCGACGCACCTTATCCCGGTGGATCCGTCGATATGGTATAGGATTCCACACGACTCACTCATCAAAACACCCTTCAAGATCATATCCGGCGGTTCGACGGTCGAAATCCCGGAAGGTTCGAAAATCTCTTGTTCCAGCTCGACCATCAGGTTCTCCGGCACGCGAGTTGGAACCAGTTGCCCGTAGAAGGTGAAAGGGCACTTGTGCATCTGCGGTTTGTCTCAAAAACGACTTCAGCCGGAGCAAAAACTATCACCAACGAAGCGCTACCTTTGGGAGCCGACAGCTCTTCCAGCACCGTTCCCCAATCCGTCATAGTCCTTAGCTTCGACAAGCGACGGCTCATCTCGTCTTGTAGGACCAATGCTGTGGCATTCTGCGCACCGATAGGAACGATCCTTGGGATGTACCGCATATCGATAGACGAGAAACTGGGGGTAGGTCAAAAATCCATCCAAGGGAGTCGCATTAGGTGACACACCCTTCCTCTTGAGCAAACGCGTAGAAAGAGCCGTTCTTCGTGAAGTGCACTCCGTCGAACTCCAGGAGCATGGTGTCCGATGCCGCCGTGCCAGACAGTTCAAGTTTCCCCTGAGAACGGTCGTCGAGATAAAACACGATAGAAGAAAAGGCGAAGTACCTGGAAGATCGCCACGCTTTCCGAAACATTAGCCACGGTCATCATCCGATCGTGTATCTTAATCCCAATCGCATCCGCCCCGCTCCAGTTCCAGGATCCGAGCCGCTCAGGTATGGCGCTGAGATTGGCGTTCTCCATGACGTGATCAGCGATCGGTTTCCAGGTCGCGTTCGTGTCGTAGGGAATTGACGATAAGTTGTAGTAGCGGACGTCGCCGCGGAACAGACCCGAGGCGTTCGAATAGTACGATCCCAGTGATGGTTCAAGTTGGTACGGAGGGGGCAATATCTTCGAGATCAGTCGTTCCGTGTGGACATCGCGTTCAGGCTACGAGAGGGAGGTGTGATTAGGGACGTTGACACTGCAAAAACCGAGAACCCCGTACCAACACAAAGTTCGTGGCAGACCCGTTCAACCATGCCGAATAGTTCGATAACTGGTAACCGAGAGCACGGGTGGCATCTTGGTACCGGCTGCGTACGATGGCGTCTTCTTCGTTGCGATTGGTGAGCATGAAGAACAGGAAGGTGATGAAAAGGAAAGAGGGTAGCGACCCCCTCTGCCGTCTCTGTAGTTCATCCGTAGTGAGTGGTGAGCCGGATTCCGTATCACGCTCTCGGTCGTTCGTGTTGTTTCGAGGGTTGTCCATGCTTCCGATTGACGGTCGCAGGGTGCGAGGCTAGAGTGAGATAAGCGGGGTGCGACGAGGTTATCAGTAGGCCATCATGCCAAACAGAAGGCGAGTACGGAGTCGTTTGCCCAGATCCCAAAACCGCGTCGGGGTCGCGGAGCGGATGCTGGAGGTGACACGTGCTCGGATCGGCGATACAAATCCCGGTCCGTCATGAATTTGATCGCCCCTTACATGGGTATCCATACACTTTCGGTAGACAGTTCGACAACAGTACACTTGAAAATCACCTATCGCTCCGTTAGAACGAACCCGACAGACCCCAGGTCCTGCAAGATCAAATTTCCCGACTCAAACGATCCACCATCGTTGTACACCACTTCCAGCTTTGCGGATCCTTTCCACCCCGACAATTGAGAGAACGGAATCTCCTGCGCCTGTGGGTTCAAGTTGACCCCCACGACGAGCATTTGATCCCCAACTCTCCATATCCCGAAATGAGCACGTTGCCAGACAACGGTCGCGAACGTTACGTGCGGATCCAAAACAAAGGACGTTAAGCTTGGGACGAGTTGTTGACTGAGAACAGTTGCTGCCGCTCTAATGTCGCTCGAGGTGGGCTCATTCCAAGGGATGATTCCTAGAGGACGCGGTTAGCCATGTGTATGGGATGGTGGGCGGAATAGAGCATACCCAATGCACCATGTGTGACGGCAAGTATACTCTGGATCACCCATTCCTTGCCGGTCGGGATCCGGCTCCAGTATGTGCTCCCACCAAACGCCTGAGGGACCGTCCAGATGGCCTTCGTCCTCTCCCAACCCAAAGCTCTTATTCGATCACTGAATTGGTCTACCCTGCGAGAAATATCCTCGAATTCTCCGGCGCAATTGTCGCACCCACAATCGCCATAGTCCGGTGTGCATTCCGTATCCCACACCACCGAGTGTGTCGCATTGATCCCGATCATGTATGCATCCTGCATCACAATGTCCGTCCCTGTAGTGTATGCCTCGAATTCGTAGTCTTGGCAGTTGAGCACTAACGATACGGGATGATATCCATCCATGTCATATATCTTGTCATACGCGATGGTGGTTGCATTGAGGGGATCTCCTAAACCATCTGGTTCATCCGCCGTGTACCAGAGAAGGAGGTTTTTGCGGGATTTTATTCTCGACACCTCCTCTTCCACTCCTGACAGGTTCGTGTACCTCCTAAGTGAAACAGTCAGTCGTTTTCAATTTCGGAAATTGAGTCAGAATACCATCGCATCTCATACATCAAATAAAGTCCCAGTTCCTCCATCCGGTCGAGCATCAAATCGAATTCGGTCGAATTCCCAAGCGCGGGAAGGGGGCGAACCTAGTTTACGATGTGGTGAGCGAGAGGCCCTTACACTGATCACCTGCTCAACTCACAGTATTGATCCTTTAAAAGAAGGCTCCGTGTCAACAAACACAGGTATCAACAGGGAGTTCTCCAACAGAGCGTGGGCTTACCCTCTCACTTTGAGGTCATCCAATATCGAAAGGTTCTTCGCCAAATAATCGTCAAAGGAGGTGAAAAACCCAACGGGGAACACGGGGGTATAGTCGACGGTATATCCGACGCCAAACGGCTTCGTTAACAATCCTCCTGTGCGAGAGTCGAGCTTTGTGACTGACCCGGAAAGCGGGTTCGGGAGGTAGGATAACGAAGCAGTGGTGGTATAGTGCTGATTGTCGGGGTAGGTGGCGGAACAAGATACGGTGTACGGCTCTTTACGTGGTATGAGTTTTGTCAAGCGGAAGGGAACCTCGAACTTGGTCGCGTTGACGGGGACCTCGCTGATCGCCAACACGTTGCGTCCTACAGAGATCGACACGGCGAGGGACTTGGTGGTAGATTCCAGAGTGATTGGCATTGCACCTTGGACCTTGACGTGCGTTACGACGGTGTCAATGATAAACCCCGCACCAGAAGTCGCGTCTTCTGCGATGTAGGGCTTGTGGATCGGCGTGCAACTCAGCGCGAGCAACGTGGAGTCTGACGTGACGGGGACTGGGAATTGACCGCCAGGGGGAACGATTGGAGATCCTTTCTCGTAGTTCTTATTGCACCTGAGCAGAGGCGTGAGCCAAACTGTCTGAGATGCACGATGTCTGCTCACCATTTCTTCTGACCCAACGACGAAGCCACAAACCCGGCGACGACCAGGAGAGACAGCCGAGCCATGATTCAGCAGAGAGAGGATGCAAACGGTCACGGGGCGCGTTATATGGTTTGTCGATTCCATCGCGAAGGTAGGGGTGACGCTGGTAGAGAGACAAAGAAGAGAGGATTCTTATGAGGATAAACTATTGGTCGAATGAAAAGGAGAGAACGTCGCATCGCAACAAGTTCCTCGATCAATCCTCCGTTCTGATGTGCTTTCCTTCATCCTCCATCACCACGTGTAGGGAAGGATGTACAGTTTGTCAGACACCGGTTCCAGTAACCTCGGGATGTCTATCAACGCTTTATGCGAGTGTTCCTTATTGTACTAGTTCCAATTGCGAAGATACTTCTTGAGCCACATCGTGAACGTATTGTGAAGATGCTGGCCTACGAATATACTATCCCTCGTCCAGGTGCCCAAAGACATCTTTCACGTGCTTCAAGAATCCTTAGGGGTGCGATAATTCACGATGGATTTATTTTCAAAGAACGCCGGGGGGTCCTACCAAAAAGATATTTTGAATGGTCGCAACAATCCCCGTAAGGCCATCGTTCCCTGCACACAGTCTATGAGGCTACGATTCAGGTACCACGCCCATAAGGGTCGAACAATGGGTTGCAGGGATTAGTACACACAGTGAGTGTTCTAACGAAGATTTGGGTATACATAAGAGATCTGGACTCGGATCGCTTGGCACGCTGCTACCCATCATTGCCCTTCTCGCTTCCTGGCTGCCTGAGATGTGGGGGATGTCCGCGCGCTCTATAGGGGGGTGATCAAATCCTAATCCAAGCGTCCAGTTGAACCCGAGGTCCCATCGCGAAGCAAGAAGAATCTAAATAGAGACAGTTTCGGTGTTCGCGGTGCGGAGTTCACTTGCCGCTTGGCTTACCCGCGGTCCATCTGTTATCATCCCATGAGATCCGATCGACGAGTCCAGCGCGGGGTGTCCATGTTTAATGGCTTCTTCGGGGTCCATTAATCCCTTTGCCCTATTGGCAGATACGCTCGCATGGTTTTGTCCGTGTCAAAAACCCAGAGGTCGTGTCGCGAACTTGGTGACCGCCGCCCCCAGCTGCCTCCCCAGAGGCGAGAAGAGGACTATCTCCCAGGAGACGACATGCCGGTGTTTCTCCGCGACCGGCACGAGTGAAATAGAAGCAAAGAGTCATCTGAAGGAAGGGGCTTTTGCGGGATTGTATTCTGGACACCACTTCCACTCCTGGCAGATTCGCGTACCTCCTATGCGGGGCAGTCAGTTCCGATACCATCGCATCTCATCCGTCAAATAAGGTCCTAGTTCATCCATCCGATCGAGCATCAAATCGGATGCGGTCAAGTTTCCAAGCATGGGAAGGGAATGAACCCAGCTTACAATGTAGTGAGCGAGAGGCCCATACACCGGCCACCCCCAGAGGGTTTGGCCAACTTGAACTCAAGATCGAGGGCAGCAAGTATCTCGTTGGGTGGCGGATTTGCGCCCGCGTTGAGCGCCGGCATGCCAAATAGAGACAAAGCCACGAGGCCAATCATCCACTATCACACCATCTATCGTACCACCATCTGTGCTGATCCAACATCGACATGGACGACATACGAGCCTCACTCTCGAAAATAAAGAACAGATTCAAAAACCGACTAACAGGGAGAAAACGCAAACCGGATGGAACAGGGGCTAGCGCCAGTGGGGAGGGGACTGATTCGGCGAGTTCGCTTCCGCAACCAGAGTCTCACGTCGTAGCGGATGAAAGTCACACCCGAGAAGTGGATAGAGCCGACGCAGCCGAAGAGCAAGTTTTCTCAGCGCGTCGACCCCCTCAGCCAGATGGACCAGAATCTGTGCCGGCGCGTGGAGGCGATAACGGTCGAGAAGGGGGAGAGGCAGACATCGATGGAGGAGAAAGGACCAGTCAGAGCCGTTCGAACCCACATCCAGACGTCGAGGTTGCGGTGGGAAGTGGACGCGGCGGAGAGCTTGAGGGAGTCGATCCCTCTCCATTCACCCCCTGGATCTCGCATGGTGGGAAGCCCGACAGTACGCGAACATACTTATTTCGGTCGCTGCCTCTGATCGCTCCTTCTGACAATGTAGGCGCCTCTACCCTTCCTGATTGTGAGCCGGAAGTTGTTCGTCCCGACGAGACCATCGAACCGAGTGTCACCGCGGATGAGAAGAAATCGAGCTGCAAACATACTGCGTCCGCCACAGCCGGATTTCTCCGTGGAGTGAGAGACTCTGCAGGTGCCTTCGGTCCGCTCAGATCTGTCGCTAGATCTCTTTGCTTTGTTCTTGAAAATTGTGAAGTATGACCTCCTTCCCGGATGTTTGATCCCCGATACTTACGGTCATTCTAGCGAACGGAGGTGAATGAATACGCCATAGAAGCATTGGCGCTCCGGGTCAAGCAGCTTTCTGAGGATCTCTCCGTACCCATCCCTCCGGGTGACGTCAACGAGAAGGAGAGGACAAACGAGTTAGAACAGTGAGCTCACATTCTCCAATATTGATTGAGGAGTCTGACGCACGGGGATTTCCAGGAAATTAAAAAAGACTAGCCAAGCTATGGACTCAGTGACCACCCAGGAGGATCTCGCGCTTTTCCTCAAAACCCCCGAGAATGCACAGAAGCTTAACGGCCTGGTGGAAGATGTCCGCTATGCTTTGATAGACTATCAGGTATGATCTGCAAAAAGACGTGCTCTGGTCATAACTAACATGTGTTTAGACTTCGTTACAGCGAGACATCTACAACGAGGGCTGTCAGAATATTGTGAGTCTCACTCCCTTACAGTCCCACCTCATGTAGTAACTTGCGGACAGGAAGATGCAGACCGCCGTCTTCTGGAAAGCATGCGTCACACAGATGGGGCTGGGTATACTTCCAGGAACAGGCAGGGATGCCTGAGGGGAACTCGGGCGGATGTCCTCCTTCAACTCGAATGTTGGCTGAAGGATGAACAGGATCACCACGTGTTCTGGCTGAACGGCCTCGCGGGGACCGGAAAGTCGACCATTGCCCAGACGTTCGCCGAGATTGGTTTCGCCGATGGAAAGCTCGGGGCGAGTTTTTTCTGCTCGCGAGATTTCGAGGACAGAAGCAACCTTCAAATGATTTTCCCGACTCTTGCCTTTCAGCTCGCCTATCGCTACTCCCCATTTCGAGAGCAATTGCTCTGGGTCTTGAAGGCCAACCCTGGTATTGGACGGGAGTCTCTCTGTTTCCAGATGGAGAATATCATTGTTGGCCCATTAAAAGCCACCCGGATTCGAACACTCATCATCATTGATGCTCTCGATGAGTGCAAGGACGAAGAGCCTGCATCTGCCATTCTTTCTGTGCTCTCCCGCTACATGGACAAGATCCCCAATGTCAAGTTCTTTATCACTGGTCGTCCAGAGCCCCGGATCCGTTCCGGGTTTCGTCTCGAGTTACTCCGGCCCATTACGGAAGTGCTCAGGCTACATGATGTCAAGCGTTCCTCAGTGGATCGTGATCTCAAGCTGTTCTTCAAGACTCGGTTGGTTGATATTGCCAAAACCCGAAGTGACTGCAATTTCACACAAGATTGGCCAAGCCTATCAGACATTGACATTCTCTGCGAAAAGGCAGCGGGATTCTTCATCTACGCCTCAACTGTTGTAAAATTTGTCACATCCAAGAATCACACACCCACTGAACAGCTGGATCGGATTGTCTCTCTTCCACACAATACCACTCATGAAGGGAGGACTGGAATTGACCTCCTTTACACCCAGGTCCTAGAGCAAGCAGTTGATGACACAGATGCTGATTCTGAGGAAGTCTACTCCCATTTCAGGACTGTGGTTGGGGCAGTGTTGCTTTTGTTCAACCCCCTTTCAATGACAGCACTTTCAGACCTACTGAGAGTATCCACCATCTCCACCACTCTCCGTCCCCTCCACTCTCTCCTCCTTGTCCCTGAGAGTACAGAAGACCCCATCCGACCCTTCCATAAGTCATTTCCTGACTTCCTCATGGACCCAGTCCGGTGCAAACATGAACAGCTTTTTGTGGAGCCTGCAGTTCATCACACAGAGATTCTACTCTCATGCCTGAACCTGATGGAGAAAAGGCTGAAGAGGAATATATGTAACCTAGAGGACTATGTTATTCTCAGTGAGGTTGAGGACCTTGCTACTCACCAGAAGCTCCACATTGGGGGTGCTTTGGAATATGCATGTCAATTCTGGTCAAAACACCTCCTGAGGGTCCCCATCAGCAGCCCTCATGCTAAGGAGGTACAGAAAGCAATTGACAAGTTCTTCAGAACACATTTGCTGTATTGGATTGAAGTTCTTGTAATTGTGGGAAATCTTGATGTTGGAGTTTATGCCATGAATGATGTTGAGCAATGGTATACTTTGGTGAGTGCTGTGCAGTCTATTTGCTGAGACCTGTATTCACCCTTCTTGTTTAGGCAGATGTCCCATGCCCATGGACAAATGACAGCCAGAGGGTGCTTTTGGAACATTTTGATGCAATTCACAGCTCTCCCTCCTATATATACCATTGTGCCCTCCCATTTTCCCCTTCCTCATCATGGTTCCATAAGTGTTATATTGCAGAGCTCTCACAGGAGGTTAGGGTAGTTGAGGGACTTCAAGCAGAATGGGGGATGTGCTCCCGCACAGTCTTGTTGCAGGATCATCCATGGACCCTCTCATACTGGAATAACACTATTGCAGTTGGATTTGACCATGGGGATATCCTTATCCTTAATGGAATCACAGGCAGCCAGACAGCTATCCTCTCTGGGCACACAAATTCAGTGAGGTCCCTCACCTTCTCATTAGATGGGACATCACTTGTATCTGGGAGCAGTGACAATACTGTCAAGCTCTGGGATATGCAGACTGGTGGTGTTGTCAAGACACTCTCTGGCCACACTGATAGTGTTCGGTCTGTTTCAATCTC